>Ga0115011_10000451_pt1 | contig 33553 bp, 26 predicted proteins | sample TroAtlMetagenome_2_FD_88705 | JGI IMG/M metagenome (GOLD analysis project Ga0115011, IMG submission 88705) | Marine eukaryotic phytoplankton communities from Atlantic Ocean - Tropical Atlantic ANT8 Metagenome | ecosystem: Environmental > Aquatic > Marine > Oceanic | place: Tropical Atlantic... | reverse complement strand
GGTTACCAGAACTCTTGGAGCGCTTAGATGAGCTAGAGAGCCGTCTATCGGCTTTAGAAGGTGAAGAGTGATGAAGATAGAAGAGATAATGGCTATCCTGCCACACCGTTACCCGATGCTACTAGTTGACCGTGTCATTGAGATAGAGCGTGGCGTTAGAGTAGAAGTGGTAAAGAATGTCACTGTTAATGAGCCCTTCTTTCAAGGGCACTTTCCAGGCAACCCCATAATGCCTGGGGTGTTGATCACAGAGGTGTTTGCACAGGCCGCTGGCATTTTGGTTATCGACGCAAACGTGGCGTCTGCAGACGGCGACTTTCTGCTGCTTGGTATTGACAAGATGAAGTTCCGTAAGCCTGTCGTTCCCGGGGACCAGCTGAGAGTCATCGTCACTAAAACTGGTGGTAAACGCCAGATATGGACGTTTTCCTGTGAGGCACTAGTTGATGGGGAGAGGGTCGCTGACGGCCAACTTATGGCTACTGTAGCCTAGTATTTAGCCTCTATTTGATTCGTCCCTCCAGGAAGGGTACCTCCATAACCTTCTTGTGCATTATTGGTCCGTGGCCGAAGTACCCAGCCTCGCCGAATAGCTCTCCGTGATCAGCTGTGACTGTGATGTAGGTATTCTCAGGAACAATATCAAATAGTTTCTCAAAGACCTCGTCTAGGTATTTTACAGTGTCTATTTGTCTGTTCTTCATCTCACGCATCTTCTTGTCGTCGAAGAATTGCGGAGCCTCAGCGGTCTGAACTAATTGGCCATCTCGTAGCTGTTTGTCTAGGTTCTTAAAGACACCGTTGACCCCGTGAATTCTAGGCCAGTCGGATGTGTCCTCTGTTGGTCGCGCGTATGGATAGTGTGTCTCACCAACGTTCATCAATATGTAGCTGGGGCGCTCTACATAGAACCTCAGTGCATCTACCATAGCGCTCATGTCGTTATGGCACTTCATAAGCTGAAATGAGTCGAAATCTACGTTTAGGGGTGTCTGTGGATTTAGCACTGGCATCGAAACTAGGGCCTGTGTTCTGTAGCCTACATTGTTGCGAAGGTATGAAGGCATGTAAAGCCTAGGAACCATCTTTCCGAATTCCATACCGTCAAAGCCCAACCGCTCAGAATATTTGGCGAAGTCCTCTTTGTAGTATTCAGAGGCGTATACATTGGGTGGCGAAGAGTGAGGTAACAGACCCATTAATAGGTTGTAGTGAGAGGGCGCTGTCCATGTGGCGTAAGTATACCTTTTCTCTAGCTCCCCCAGCTTTAACAGAGTCTTAGGCTTAGCCTTAACGAAAGAGTCGAATCTACAAGAGTCTAGTGTAACTACTATATATGTGTTGGCCCCTTTGGGTGGATCTGGTCGTTTAGCTTGCAGAATAGGTGACTTCTCTGGAGTGTGACTCGGACTGTTGTCTGCCCCAAAGTCCTGGCCAACTAATCCAGACACTAATGGCTCAATTCTGCTCCAACCTCGTTTGATAATGCTCAATGTGCGCTCCGATAGCCATTTCAGTAATGGGCGCAACCACCTGTTGTGAGTTGCCTTTGGACCTTTATCCCCTTACGGTAAAACGAGGCAAGTCGCCACAACATACAGCTTGAATTTAGTTACTTATTTAACAGGAAGACCCTAATGGCTATTCATCCAACCGCTATTATTGATCCAGCAGCGGTCTTGGGAGAGGTAGATATTGGACCTAACTGTCTAATTGGGGCTGGTGTCACCTTAAGTGACGGGGTTGTGTTGAAGTCACACGTTGTGATTGAGGGTGAAACTGAGATTGGTAGTGGCACAGTGATTCATCCTTTCGCGGTTATTGGCGGTGATCCCCAAGATCTAAAATATTCGGGGGAGCCAACAAAACTCGTCATTGGAAAGAACAATACTTTTAGAGAGTATTCGACCTGTAATAGAGGCACCCTTGGAGGGGGAGGGGTAACGATTATAGGAGACAACAACCTCTTTATGGCGTCATCACATGTAGGGCATGACTGTGTTGTTGGGTCTGGCTGTGTGCTTGCCAACTCTGCAGCTCTAGCAGGTCATGTTGTTTTGGGAGATAGTGTCATAATGGGGGGTCTTTCTGTGGTACACCAGCACACAAGAGTGGGGGCCTTGGCAATGATTGGTGCGGGCGCAAAGGTTGTTCAGGACGTACCGCCGTTTATGATGGCTCAAGGTGATAGGGCTCGACTATTTGGTGTAAATGTCATCGGTATGAGGCGTTCAGGTTACTCTAAAGAGATAATCGAGGATCTCAAAAAGGCCTACCGCCTACTGTTTTTATCTTCCATTCCGTTTAAGGAGGCGCTGGAGGAGCTGTCTGATCAGGTTGCTAGAGGTGGTCAAGGTGCTGTTGAACAACCATCGATTTCAATGAATATGCTTGTTGAGTTTCTAAGTGAACGCTCTAAGAGAGGTGTTTGCAGGGGAAAGCCTGATCCAAAGTCTAGGTTGAATGATGAGTGAGCCTAGGCTGAAGGGAGCATTGATAGGTTGCGGCGCAATGGGTCGGATACACGCCCATAAATTGCTTTCGAACCCTTTGGTTGATCTGGTCGCAGTGGTAGACCCCAAGCCATCAGTGGAACCGGCCTTATCAGCACTGCCCTTCGTTGATGAAGTCCCAATTGATATCGATTTCGCTGTGGTAGCAGTTCCGACATCGCTCCACTCTAAGGTAGCGCTGCCTTTGCTGGTAGCTGGCCTCCCGTGCTTGGTGGAAAAGCCACTGGGCGGTACTGTCGCCGATGCCGCTGCCTTGGCAAAATTTGATTGCGTCACCGTAAATCACATAGAGAGGTTTAATCCCAACCTAGCTCCCTTGATAGGGGTTTCGCCTAAGTATATTAGGAGCGAACGACTAGCCCTTTCAAACCAATCAGGAGAGGTGAGAAGGGGGGGAGATGTCGATGTAGTGCATGACCTTATGATTCATGATCTAGACCTAGTTAGGTACCTTACAGGAGAAGAGATCAGTGAGGTCAGAGCTGTCGGTGCATCCTTACATTGTGATTCTAGCGCATTTGGCGTGGATATAGCGGAGGTATGGTTGGAGACCGAGGGTGGCTGTGTAGCCGTTCTTACAGCATCAAGAGCGAGTAATAAGAGGACTCGGCGTCTACGCGTTGTTGATGGTAGCTCCTATTGGAGTGTAAATCTCGATGGTGGCGTAGGTGAGCAGGTCGGTTGGGACAGCAGCCTTAGTCGAGAATCTACAGCCCCTCATTCTGGCGATGCTATTGAGTCCATGCACAGAGCATTTTTTGAGATGGTGCGTGGTGAGAGGCCTTCTCCTGTAACGGGGGTTGATGGTCTAAGGGCAGTGGAGCTAGCAGCGAGGATTTCTGACGCTATTAGGTCTCGCAGTTGACGCGCCTTATGATCTCTGTAGGTGAACCCTCGGGTGACCTAGTCGCAGGCCTGATGGTTGAAGAGCTCATGCTACTGCGCCCCCAGTTAGAGGTGCTAGGTGTAGCAGGGGAGCGCTTGATGAAAGCCGGAATTACCCCCATTGTGAATGTTGATGAGCTCTCAGTTATGGGGTTGTTTGAAGTGGTCGGCTCTCTTGGTCGCATAAAGAGGGTGATGAAGAGGTTGGTCAGGGAGCTTGAGCAGGGGGTAGACCTGTTGGTGGTGGTTGACTTTTCTGGGTTCAACATTCGGTTGGCGAGAGCAGCTAGTAAGCTCGGTATCCCTGTTGTGTTCTATGTTTCGCCACAGGTCTGGGCCTGGCGCCATAAAAGGGCCTCTGAAATATCTAAATTAGCCAAAGAGGTGCTATGTCTATTGCCTTTTGAGCCAGCCATTTACGAGAATGTCGGTGGAAATGCTAGCTTCGTAGGTCACCCCCTAGCTACACCAGAAAAGCCTGAGCGAGATCCGAATGGCCACTGGCTGTTGCTTCCAGGATCTCGTACGGGAGAGATTGAGCGTCTGTTACCCCCTATGATGGAAGTCGTCAGTGAGCTCCGCTCTAGAGAACCTAACGCCCAGTTCGTTTTGGGAGCGGCTCCAGGGTGGAGTACTGAACGGTTATCAAAAGTTGCGAGCGTCGATCTCGAGGGAGTAACGGTTGTAGAGGGGCTTGAGTCAGGGGCAGTAGGTGCAAAGGCAGCGCTTGTCTCTTCGGGAACAGCGACACTTCAGCTGGGCTGCATGGCTATTCCGATGGTGGTCATATACAAAGTAAATCCGCTAACTCATTGGCTTCTCAGGAGGATAGTGAAGGGGGTCGATGTGATCTCATTGCCAAATATCGTTCTCAACAGGGTAGTCGTTCCAGAATTTATACAGAACTTTCCTATTACAGAGATGGCTGACGAGTTGCAAAAAGCGGCATCTGGTAGCCAGGTGCCAGCCCTTCTAGAGCTTAGAGGAGTAATGGCGAGCGACAATGCATCTCATCAGGCGGCAATTAAGGTTGAAAGTTGGCTCCCCAAGTTGCTTTAGATCGGGATAGTAATCAGGTATGCCAACAGTAGTCATACCAACATATAATGAGAGTGAGAGCCTTCCGAAGCTAATCGAGGGCCTCAAGGTGGCTCTGCCAGATGTCTCGATCCTAGTTGTAGATGACGGCTCCCCAGACGGTACCGCCTCGCTCGCAAGAAGTCTAGGGGCCGATGTTCTTGAGCGGGAGTGTAAGTCTGGGCTTGCTAGCGCTTACATTTTGGGGTTTAAAGAGGCGCTAAAAAACGGTGCCGAGCTCATTATACAGATGGACGCAGACCTATCCCATGATCCTAATGATGTACCAAGACTTATCTCGCGGACAACTGATCTTGTCATCGGGAGTAGGTACGTATCGGGAGGAGGCACCGTAAACTGGCCTCTTCATCGCAAGGCTCTGTCTCGTTTCGGCTCTGTCTGGGCCCGTAGTTGGTTAGGGCTGCCTGTGGCAGATCTTACTGGTGGCTTCAAGTGTTGGACAGCGAAAGCTTTGAGTCACGCGCTATCTGAACCATTGCGATCTGAAGGGTACGCTTTTCAGGTAGAGATGACATGGAGGGCAATACAGGGGGGCTTCTCTGTTGAAGAGGTACCAATAGTATTTACTGAACGCATAGAGGGAGTTTCCAAGATGAGTAAGGCTATAGCTTTGGAGGCAGCCTGGCTTATACCAGCCCTAAGGTTCCGAGCTTGAGTGACGAGCTGGGGGAGCCAGCCTCGGCTAGAGGGGTACTCTTTGCTCTGATTATATTGACCATGGTTAAATTGGTCATAGCCTCCATTTTACCATTAGCAGCTGATGAGGCCTACTATTGGACCTGGGCGGAGAGGCTGAGCTTAGGGTATTATGACCACCCACCAGGGATAGCCTATCTAATAGAGCTTAGTGGCTCCATCTTCGGGACTGGAGAGCTAGGGGTTAGAGGGCTTGGGGTTCTGCTGCACAGTGCAGTTATTTGGGGTTTGGTGAGGGCCTTTCCAAAGGCTAACAGTTGGCTGATGTTGCTATTGTTAGCAGGAGCCCCTCTATTTATGCTTGGTGGCCTTCTCGCCACTCCAGATTCGCCACTGTTGATAGGCTGGTCGTTAGCCATAATTGGCTCCAGCCGTGACGACTGGCGTCTTGTCGGTGTCGGTGTCGCTGTCGGAGTCATATCAAAGATGACAGGGCTTCTGTTGATGGTCGCCGTTGTCTACGTATATCGCCAAAGAAGAAGCTGGCTTTTAAAAGCCCTAATACTTCCAGCCATAATTCTTACCCCCCACATATACTGGAGCTTATCTAACGGTGGGGCGCCGTACCTGTTTCAGATTGACCATGGTTTGGGGGGAGGGCTGAGTACACTTGGTCTCCTTGAGGGGGTCGGGGGTCAAATACTGCTTGTAGGCCCGTTCATTATGTATGCCTGCTTTCGTTGGTTCGGGGCAGGAGTTGAAAAATCGAAGGGCCCCACATATGAGCTACTGTTTTGGAGCGCAGCGTTAACTTTCTTCGCCTTTGTGATGTCAGCTGTGAAGGGGAATTCCGAACTTAATTGGGCCGCCCCCGCGTGGCTCTCTGTATTCGTGGGGATTTCTTTTCTGTCAGATCGTAGAGTTAGAGCTGTGTGGGTCGGAGCTTGGAGTCACGGGATCTTGGGAGGCTTTTTGATAGCCCAAGCCTTAGGCCCATTATGGACATTTCCAAAGGGTCCCACAGATCGTTTCTATTACGGAGATGCGATAGGGGGACGGGCTGCAGAATGGAACCTACCCGTGGTGGCTAGCCACTATCAATATGCTGCTCTGGCCCAATTTTATGGTGGCGTTGATGCAACCACTGTCCCCGATTTTTGGAGGAGTGATGAGTATGACCTATCTCGAACAGAACTACCCGATGAGGCGCTTGTAATTTTGCCAATGAATGAAGAAGAGGCTTTAATCTCTGCGGGTCAATGGTATGCTCTAGAGGAGTTGGAGTCTATAAAGGCTTGGAGAGGTCAGAGGCATGTAGGAGAATGGGCCCTTTACAGGGGCGCACTGTTGGAGGAGCGAGTGAGGGAGATTAACTCTCTAGATTCTGTTGATACAACAGCTGGCGGTCAGGAATAATGAGAGATTATCGCCGAATATGGGGCCTATATCGTCCATACAGGGGGGCTCTCTATGTTGCGGCCCTCTTCTTGGCACTAGCTGCCGCAGTGCATGGGGGGCTCGTTTTCTTGATTCAATACATCTTGGATGATGTACTTATACAGCGTGATGCGGAAGCGCTCTCCACCATACCTGTTCAGGTTTTTGCCTTGTTCTTTATCAAGGGTGTCGCTTTGGTTACTAGCGGTTGGTTAGTGAGGCGCTCCAGTTATGCTGTTGTAAGAGATCTTAGGCTTTCTACTTTTCGTGCACAATTAGCGCAAGATATAGGGTGGCATAATGGTGGTCATAGTGCCGCTAAAGTCTCGAGGCTCACTCAAGAGGTTGAGCAGGTCGAGGGCCTAGGGTTGGCTTTCGCTGCGATGGTAGAGAAGCCTCTTACTATAATTGTTTTGTTGGGCTCGGCCTTGGTAATGGACTGGCGGCTAACCTTGGCTACATTCGCTGTATTACCATTCGTTGCTGTAGCTATATCAGCGTTTGCCACCAGGCAGCGTTCAACCGCGGTAGAGAGGCTGGACTCTCTGGCATCATTGGCGGTGCAAGCTCAGGAGAACCTCGATGGAATTGAGGTTGTACAGGGGTTTGTCGCTGAAGAGAGCCGAAGTGATGCCTTTGCTACCGTTAATGAAGGTCAGTATAAAGCTAAGTTTAGAGAGGCTATGACCTGGATCGTCCCTGGCCCAGTCGTTGAGATTCTGGCTGCGGTTGGTGTAGGGCTGGTTATCTCGTACGGCGGTCACAGGGTGGTCGCTGGGTTTTTGGCGCCTGGTGAATTGATGGCCTTTATTGTGGCGATTGGCTTGCTCAACGCACCCCTAAAAGGTTTGTCCCAGATCACAGCACAATTGGCTCGAGCGGAGGCAGGTGCAGCAGCAGCGTTTTCCGTAATTGATAGAGAACCATTAGTTGTAGGTGGGGCCGAGGTGTTCGCTAGTGCCAGTGCAGACGTTGAGTTTGTAGGGGTTTCGATCGACTATGGAGAAGGCCCAATATTAGAGGGGCTTTCGTTCAAGGTTGCTGCGGGGGAGTGCGTAGCAATTGTGGGCCCATCAGGGATAGGCAAAAGCTCAATACTAGGATTAGTGACTCGTTTTATTGAGCCTTCAACTGGCACAATATCTGTAAACTCCAAGAATATAAGAGAGTACACTTTACAAAGTTTGAGGCGTCACGTTGGGGTCGTTGGTCAGCTCCCTTTCCTCTTTGATTGTACTATTGAAGAGAACCTCAGGGTTGGTAACAGTACCGCCACAGATGAACAGGTTCAGGCTGCCTGTGTAGCGGCATACGCTCACGACTTTATTAGTAAATTACCAGATGGTTATCAGACCGTTGTGGGAGCAAAGGGCGGTCGATTATCTGTCGGTGAGAGGCAGAGGATTTGTATCGCCCGTGCTATTCTCGCTGATACCCCAATCTTGCTACTTGATGAGGCGACATCAGCTCTGGATCGAGGTAGCGAAGAGGCTGTCCTATTGGCTATTGAGGCGCTGATGTCACAGAGGACAACCATCGTTGTTACTCACAAGGCGGATAGGATTCGTGGTGCATCTTTGATAGTCGTCGTTGGAGGGGACGGTGATATCGAGGTTGGGAGCTTTGAGCAGCTGATTAAGACAAATAGTGATTTTATGGAATTAGTGGGTTCTGCTCCGAGGTCGACAGCTTGATAGGGGTCTTTGTTTATCGAACTGCTTGGGTTGTACTCACCCCAGTGTTGATGCTAGTTTCTGCCATACACCCAAGACTTAGAGGTGACTGGTTAGAGCGGTGGGCTTTTCGGTTCCCTCAGGTTGAGCCTGGGGCAGTGCTGGTTCACGGAGCATCTGTCGGCGAGGGTGTGGCTGCTCGTTCCGTTATACGGGAGCTAGAGGCTCAGCATCCTGATCAGGTTGTTTTGAGAAGTGCCATGACTGACACTGGCTTGGCTAGTGCTCGTAATGGACAACTGAGCCACTACGCTGTCTGTGCCTTACCCTTCGACGGCTCGTTGACAGTTGGCAGGTGGCTAAACAGGGTGAGACCTAAGATGGTAATCTTGATAGAGTCTGAGTTATGGCCCAATCTGTTGTTAGGTTGTAGGTCAAGAGGCATACCTGTTGCAGTGGTAGGGGCTAGAGTAGCTGCGGGGGGCCGTAATTTTGAACGCTTTATACCTGGGCTGTTTTATTCAACTGTAAAGTGCGTGAGCCATTGGTTGATTCAAGCCCCAGTCCCAGAGACAGAGTGGATGAGTGGGGTCGTTGAGATCATTGGCGATCCTAAGCTAGATGTGGAAAAGAGCAGCCCTCCACTTGATTTCGCTGGGACTCTGGTGGTCGGTGCCTCGACTAGGGGATCTGAGGAGGCATACCTCATAGATTCATTAAATCATTTAGATTCAAGTGTGCAGATGTTGTTGGCACCTAGGCACCTATCTAGGCTAACTTTGATAGAGGGGCTGCTCAACGAGTCTGGCCATACATGGGCAAGAAGGAGCAGTTTGAGTCACTCTGTCTCGCTTCAAACACGAGTAGTACTTTTAGACACAATGGGTGAGTTAGCTAGCTTCTATACTGATGCGGCAGCTGTATTTGTGGGAGGAACACTTACACCTAAAGTTGGTGGACACTCACCAGCTGAGGCGGTGGCTTATGGAGCCAACCTCGTGGCTGGGCCTCATACTTGGTCTAATGCTTCGGCGTGGCGCGGTGTTTCAGCTGTTACATTGGTGCACCCAGAAGAGATGGCTGAGGCCTTTTTGTCCGCTATTGGCCAGGAGAAACAATTGGAAAACCTGCCATATATAGGCAGCCCTTCTAGCAAGGCAGTTGGTATATTGTCACCGCTTATAGTTGAAGTAAAGAGCCAGGAGAGGCTTCATAGACCTATGCTTTTACCCATGTCTTGGCTGTTTCAAGCGCTCGGGCATGCCCGTCGAAAACTAGGCAGTGTAATGGGGCGTACCGTGGCAACAGTTCCTGTTATATCGGTTGGTGCTATAGGGTCTGGCGGCACAGGTAAGACACCTGCGGTGGAGTGGGTTCTTGGTTCTCTCCAGGGTAGCCGTAAGAGGGTGGCAGTGGTGTCTCGGGGGTACAGGAGAGCAAGTGGGGGTGAGCGCGTGCGCTCTGCTGATGTAGATAGTTCATCTAGTTATCTTGGAGATGAGTTGAGCATGTTGCACAAAAAAGGACATAGCGTTTATTCATCCCCAAATCGTAGAGAGGGTGCCGATGTCGCAGTAGCCAGGGGCGCGGAGTTATTGGTCTTAGATGATGGCTTTCAGCAGACTGCACTACACTCAGATGTGGATATTGTCGTTGTTGACGCAAATCATCCAAAATCTGGGGGAGTGATACCAGCTGGTGAAGCGAGAGAGGGTCTCGCCAGTTTGGGTAGAGCTGATGTCCTCTGGATGAACAGAGGCTCAGCCACATCGGAACTTCTTGAGAGGCTCTCATCGGGCTGCCTTGTTGTAGAGGCAGAGAGTAAAATAGCTCATGTAAGGTACATTAAGTACACTGGAGGACAATGTACCGAGAACACGATCTTACCTTATGAGATCTCAGGTAGAAGGGTACGGGCGTTTTGTGGGATAGCGCACCCTGGTAGGTTCCTCGAGCAGCTCCTTAACCTCGGGGTTAGGGTTAGGGGCTGGAAGGTGTGGCCTGATCATCATAGTTATAATCTTGATGAACTGCAGAGTATTCTCAATTGGGGGAGTGGGGGGCTGTTAGTAACGACCGAAAAGGACTTGGCTCGTATCGAGACCCTTGCTGAATTGATCGGCGACTTTAGTATCGCTGTCGCGGTTATGGAGACAACAGTTGTAAAAGGCGATCGTGAGCTTCGCGAAATGATCAGTAAACTGGCGGACAGTGCTTGATGACACGTTTTTATGTATGGCTACTTGCAAGAGTACCCCTGTCTGTTGGCGTTTTGTTGGCGCGGTGCCTATCGCTAGTTTGGTGGTACATCGTTCCGATTCGGCGAGGTGTCGCCATAGAGAATGTACAGTTGGCGCTGCCCGATGAAAGACCTGCATCCATATTGAGAGAATCCGTCTACAGTATGTTTTTGTCCTTTGTGGAGTTACTTCGTTACGAGCGTCGTACATATGATGGGTTTGAGCTTGTTGGTTGGGATAATCTCATTGACCGAGCTAATCGAGGCGTCGGATCATTGGTTCTAACGGGACACGGAGCTGGTTGGGAGCTAGTTGGAGCGGTCGCTGCAACAAAGTTAAACCTGCCAATTACAGTCATTGTCAAGAGACCATCCTCGCCTAACTCGGCGAGGATTATCGAAAGAATAAGGACTAGTTTTGGGCTAGAATTATTGGAACCAGAAGGATCCTTTTGGTTAGCTTCCCAGGCGCTTGCTAGAGGCCGGGTGGTGGTGTTTCTTTTAGATCAACGACATAACGGTGGGATAAGTGTACCGTTCTTTGGTCGAGACGCACTAACATCAAAGGGCTTAGCTCTTCTTTCTAAGCGCTCAGGTGTACCCGTTTTCCCAGCTTGGCAGGTTAGGCTAGGCACAGGGCGACACCTGTTCGAGATCTTCCCTGCTATGGCACTAAGCGGTGACGTAATGGAGGACACATCACTATTTATGAGGTTTTATGAGGAGAGAATAAGAGAGAACCCAGCTGGTTGGTTATGGTTACATGACCGCTGGCGCGACAAAGATGGAGGAGCCAAAGGTGAAGACTGAAGGACTTAGAGAGCTCCAGTTGAGAGTGTTGGAACTTCTGGTCTGCCCTAAATGTAGAGGGGAGCTCTTTAGAGTTGATGCTGGCCTTGCATGTCAAACTTGCGAGCTAGTCTATCCTATCCTTAATGGCGTCCCATTAATGCTGACGGCTAGAGCTAAAAAACTGAGGTAGGAATATCCAATTATGGGCATGTAGTTCTGACTCTTGCCACGGAAGGACTTTGGGTGTACACTGATTTTGTATAGTGGGTGCTTTTGCACCTGCGGAGTTTTTCTTGAAATCGCCAGACAAAATGACCTTGGGTCGGAGCCTTACGAAGCTCTTGCGCCAAGGAAAAGCCAGCGTGGGCCTATCGCTTAACGAAGCGGGATGGGCGTCCATAAATGATGTTGCGAGCGCGGCCGCTGACCTTCTGCGTCGCGATGTTAAGGTTATAGAGATCCAGCGCTTAGCTCACCGCGATAACCCGCGTCGGTTTGAATTTGACTCAACAGGCGCCTTGGTCAGGGCCGTTCTTGGCAATAAGAAGGATAGACTGAAAGGTAAGGGTCGGAAGTCTGGCTCTGGTAAAAACGGGCACGCGAATCAAGACGAAAGAGGCTCGCGATTGCCTGATATTTTGTATCACGCCACAACATTTGGCAGACAGCAGCTGCTGGTAAAGAGCGGTAATTTATATGGTCAGGGAGGGCGCTCACTCTACCTTTCCAGTGATGAGGGCGCCGCATGGCGCGTCGCTCACTGCATGCGCAAACGACCAGCTGTATTGGTAGTTGACACACAGAGAATGCTCAATTCCGGAGGGCGTCTAAAGGCATCAAAGGGCGGGCTGTTTATAACAAAGAAGCTCCCTCGCTCAGCGGTACTTAATGTCCATAGGGGTTATGCTGAACAACATTCTGCAGGAGGTATTCTCGTCAGAAAGGGTGACGCTGGTTTCGAGTTTGCGCTAGTCTCATGTCAGAGGAAGAGGCGCACCTGGGAGGTTGCTAAGGGTAAAATTGAACCAGGTGAGTCCGCCGTTGAGGCTGCCAAGAGAGAGCTTCAGGAGGAGATGGGGTTTGTCGCTAACCTTACGGTAGTCGAAGACCTTGGTATGGTTAGGTATGCCTTTACGATTCCCAATGGAGCCCCAAGGCTAAAAGCGATGCACCTATTCTTGTTCGAGGCTGACCCAGAACCTATTACCTTCAACACGGCTTTAGACGAGGGGATCATGGGAGTTGAGTGGGTGTCTCCTCAGGAGGCCCAGCGCAGAGTGGTGCACTCATCACTGCGGCCAATCATGAGGATGCTGGCTAACCGTTATTATTAGTGCGGTTTTCGGTGAATTGTATTAATATGAAGAATGAGGTCAAGGAGCGTCATATGTCCCATAATTACTTGGATTGGTTGAGCGATTTGTTTGAAGAGGCAGAGGTGCCCTTTAATAAAGAGACAGCGCCCGCGATAGATGTAGCGCTTCACAGAATAGCTGGGCTCCCTTTTCCGCAAGAAGATCGTAACGTGCTCCTGAATTCATTGCGCGATTCGTTCCTTAGGCTGGGCCCAAACGGACGCCAGCTTCTATCGGCACACCTTAGAAGTGAGTTGTATTCTCGAATAGATGGGGCCTTGCGCCCCAAACAGGGTGTCGGGTATTACACAAATGATGAATATCTAGAGGGACAATAGCAGCCCTGATTATCGCCCAGCGTGCTCGCTCTCGTGTGTTCGAACATCAGAGATTGTCCCGAACCTGTCGTAGATTGTAGCGCGGTCGTGCCTGTTGTTCCATATGGGGTATTCAGAGCCTAGGTATATCTCTAACTGATGCCTTGGATCGGCTTGGTTTACCCCAACACCTGAGTGTACTTTTACAGTGTGGCCTGGTGGAATTGTTATCGGTGGGAAGACCCAATTACCTCTACCAGCGTCGGTGATTCTGTAACCATCTACGTTTACGGGTTCGTTTGAAATGTTGCAAACCCTAAGGTATTCACCGTTTACGTTCTCTCTGTCATCACCAGCCGCATTTGCGTGGAATGAGGTGATATGAAGAGTCCCTTGGTATCTGTCTGTACTCCAGATCCCAAGGTTTTCCGCCTTTGCTAACTGTTGGGCCACTAAAAGCGAGGGAAGGTTTATCCCTTCACCTATAGGAGGTATTATGAAGATGTGTCCCATGCCGCGCCGAATCAGATGCTCGGTAAGGCTCCTACCATCCACCTCTACAGCAGCCAGGACTCGCCCGTACGAGTCTCTGCTCCCAGCGCCAACTAGAACTACCTCTCCACGCTGTAGAAACCCCTCAGCTGAGTCCCTAGCCTCGACCCCGTATGCCTCAGCCGGTCGTAATTCTGGCGTGTTCACGCCAGCTAGTCTTACCTTGTCTCCATTCGCTAGTGTGAAGGTGTCTCCATCATAGACACTTGTGACATTTACTGGATTCGCCAGAGCCAATCCAAACAACAATATTTGCAAGATCATTATTACCTTCCGTCTTCTGTCTGCTGTTCAGCTATAAGTTGTTCAATTCTACCTAATTGCCAGAGGTTGTACACGCTGTCAGGAGCATATAGTGCAGCGCTCCTTGATGCCTGGTGGGCCAGGCTTAGCTCTCCTCTTCGGAGATGAATTACAGCCTTAGTGTCTAGGAAGTCAGAGCGATGAGGGTCTTCCTCTAGTGCTAGATCGACCTCGGCTAGGGCCTGGTCGAGATCTCCATCTCCCATGGAGGCGTACCAAGCTGTACAGTTCCTCTGTTCACTTTCAACCCCTATGTCCTCGCAGTCCCGAGCTATCCCTTCAATCATTGAGCTGTGTGATAATTCGTCTTCGCCGATCTGACGATACACGGCACTCATGAAGTCAAGAGGTCTCATTCCTGGGTGTAGTCGGTCCAAGGCTTCATTCATATCTATTAGAAATGTATCTATTTGTGATTCTTCTATCGATATAGAGTAGGCCCACAGCGCGAAACCATCGGAAGGGTATAGCCGCAATCTTCTTCTAAGATAAGATGCAGATCCGAGCCGGTCTCCCTCTGCCATGGCTATTCTAATTCTCCTCATTAATTCGGAGTCGGGGTTCTGTGTGAGCTGTGAAGCTCTCTGAAGAGAGGCTCTAGCTCTATTATAGTTACCCAAATAGTATGCTATATCACTGTCTGCGATGTGGGTGGCTGGAGAGTCAGGCGAGATTTCATTTGCCTCTAAAGCGAGGGTTGAGGCTGCTTCTATAGAATCATTTAGTATCTGAAGGTTTACTGCCCCAATGATCTCCCCCTGCTCTACAAGTGAAAGGGTAGTCAGCCTAGACAACTCATCAGCAGCTGCTTCTAGTTCGCCGTTGAACCTAAGAAGTCGGGACTTAAGTGCAATAGCCTCTGGGCTATCATCGTTCTCGAGGAATTCGTTTAGGTTCTCTAGAGCACCATCAATGTCACCGGAACCTAACAAAAGCCGGGCCCTATCTAGACCCCTGCTTCGAGGAGAACCATGAACCTCTAGCTCTTGATCCAAAAGTAATGTGTGGCCGTTTAATCGTCGCCCATCACCAGATGGCTCAGTTAATGCGATTCGTTCACCAGGATAGTCTAGAAATAAAGTGTGACCAGCGACCACATTGTACCCAAGTAGTCCTCGCATATCAGTAGGTCCAAATTGTCCGTGAGGTTCGTAGTTCACCCAAGTTGCAAAGCCTGCGTCTTCAACTAATACACCAGCTAACTCTACGGAGTTGATAGGTACCCGTCTAGTAGTCCTGTAAAATGCAGATGCTGGCACAGCCTCTGAGGCACCTATGCCGTATATGGGCTCATCTCCTGTGGTCGCGTAACCTTCCATACCGTTACCTGTTGAGCCTGAGAGTATTACCTGTCTAGCACCAGTGTCCAACTCTATAGATATTGGGTAATCTTGGTTGGATGTCTCATCACCTACGTTTAATGTCGCATTGACTATGAGATGATTGCCTGTAAAGGTCATAGGCACAGCTGAGTTGGGTAGCTCTATGGTGCCCTCTCGCCCTATAGTCAGCCTATCTTCAGGGTAGTCGATCACTAGGACCAGTTCACCCCATACGTTGTTACCTAGGATACCATCTATCTTCATCCAGCCAGCGTGTGTTGGGATTCCAGGGACCCCAACCGCGACATCTACATCGCTGAACTCTACCCCACCTAAAGATAGGTATGGTAGGGATCCTCCTACAAATGGCACCTCTCCGCTGAGACCCTGAAGCGTACCCTCACGGGGTGTCGCCTGCACCCCAAGGCGATCTGCTAGATCTTGTGAAATAGCCGTTATACCAGCCCCAGTATCAACCATGAACAGCGCTGGCGCACCGTCACTCATAAATGCCTGCACATAGATTTTCGCTGCTTCTGGGTGACTTCGAAAGATGTCTAGTTGGGCTGTATCTGATGGTTGAGGTACAGGTAGAGGCCTATGTAAGCATCCGGATGTGCCTGCCACCAACATCGCTGCTAATAAAACAGAACTTCTCTTGTTACTGATCGCCAATCTCATAAGTATTCACATAGCATAGAATCAGGACTCAAACCCTCAGTATGGGTAACCTATGTCAGAGAACCTTCGATATTATGGCGATAATCGTGCGATAATAGGTGGTGCTGGTCAAAACCATATGGGGCTATAGGGTAGAATGACAATCTCATCACAGCTTTTAGAACGGTATGCCAAGAGCTTCGCTGTTGCCTTTCCTGAGTATAGCGATCGCCAAAGGATGGCCATGATAGCCGAGGTGTCAGGCACCGCACAGGTGGCTGGAGAGGCGCTGGACGCTTGGAGAGACATTTTGCACTGCGCTCATGCGTCAGGGACCCTTTTACAGCTCGTAGAGGCAGCCAACTCCCTTAAGCCGAACAATCGTGCAATCCTGAAATTGCACGGTATTCTTGAGGGGAGAGCAGCGGAACATTCAAAAGTTAGGAGGGTGGTGCTTGTCGCCTTCATGGGTGCTTTTGGGGCTCTTCTATTAGTATGGACAAGCTCAATTCAGAGAGGGGTTGATGTGGATACTTCACCCTCAGATCTTACAACAACGGGGGTTGTAGAGGAGTTTGGGCAAGCACAGAGTGTGACAGAGGCAGCTGTTGCCTCACCAGAGGGGGAGGGCTTAGCTGGTGATTTAGGGATCCAAGAGCTTGGTGGTGACCTCGATGAACCAGAGATAGAGGCGGCCTCAAGCCTGACCATTGAGGTACCATCTGGCAGGTGTTCTGGAGCTATCGATTCCATTGTCGGTTATTTTTACGTGGGAGATGGTATAGAGGCGTTATCGGGCGACATACACGTTATGACCACCTCAGCGTACGTGAGGGGTGACTACCCAAGAAGAGAGAACGGGTGGGATTATGCGGTCCCAGCAACATGCTCTCTTCGCCCAGGAGATAGGGTAATGCTTAGGGAAGATCCTATCTTGGTTGATGGGGAAAAGTATTGGGTTGCACTATATGGAGGCTCTTTGGGTTTGTAGTATGAAACTAGATCGCTATGTGATATTAGAGGATAAACCAGAGGACTTATTTATATGAAGCGCTCCATTTTGTTGAATTTAGCTGTGCTGGGCTTTGTCAGCCCAGCAGCCTTAGCCACACCTCAAGATACCTCGGTCCCAGCCGAATCTATAGAGGAGGTTACAGATCCAATTCAGGCCGATGGTTCTGATCTAGCTTTAGAATCTCAAGCCGCTTCACAAGTAGGGCTTCAGGCTAGCATCGACGAGCTAACAGCTCAGCTTGAAGAGGCTGCGGCAATGGCATCGACAAGCGCTGAAACCGAGGCCCTACTTCAGAGCTTAACTGGCCTTATTGATCCCGATAATGAAGTATCCTCTCGTATTGAGGCAGCTGCGGCGCTGCGTGATGGAGGGGATGCAAGGTCGACGCCATTTCTGAGAAGCGCGATGTGGGACAGAGAGCTCTCTGTACGAGTAGCCGCGCTTGGAGCCTTTGAAGGGTTTCCAGGAGAAGAGCTATTGGCTGCTGGTGGAGTAGGCTTGAGAAAAGGCGATATGACAGAGGTACAGGCCGCCATAAACCTACTTGTCGAGTATCGCACAGACGAATCAGCAGAGGTCTTGTGGGAAGCTACTGGTGCTCCTGATATCTCCCGAGGTTCAAGATCTTTGATCAGGAGCTCTCTAGAGGAGCACTACTCAGATTGGCTGGCAGCACGAGGTGGTGCTCAAGACGTTAGCAGTCGAGCAGGGACAATCGTCGCATCCATAACTAACGGCGTTGTTGGTTCTATTGCCCTATCTACTGTTGGTAGCTGGGGACAGTCAGATGCAGCCGAAGGGATCGGCTACGTCGGTGGCTTTGTAGTTGGTGCTGGCGCCACTTGGCTCGAGGCCCAAGAAGACCCAATCACCCTTGGTCAAGGCCTTTTTCACGCTTCAGCAACAGCCTCTGGCTTGGTATTGAGTTCAGATCTAAATGGTTTACTACACGGAGACAGCAATACGCCAGCGACCCTGTCTCGTATCTATACCCTCGCAGGAGCCGTTGGTGGAGCTGCCCTTGGATGGCAGGGGCGAGATCGGTTTATAGAACCCGCCGACGTAGGTGAGACGGTTTTCGTATCTGCTATGACGCGATTTGCTACTGAAAATCTCTTATACACTATGGGAGTTAATAACAGTCGGGTCCAATCAGCTGGTGCTATGACAGCCTCTGTCGGTGGGTTAGCGTTGGGCCGACACCTCTCAAGTAGGTGGGAAGTTGGCAACGCGGATCCACTACTAGGTATGCTTGGTTGGATAGAAGGTATGTTTTTAGGTGAAGTTATAAATGAAAACCTAATGGATAGAGTACAGAATGGCTGGTTCGAGGGGAACTTCGCCTTTGCTGGGCTAGCGGGGGGTTTAGTCTATTCTCACTTTGAGAAGCCCACTGTGAACGAAGCGGTGGACATAGGGTTTGCAACAGGAATGGGCCACATGTTGGGCTATGGTCTGAGCGAATTAACCACAATGGGTACTTTTGAGAACGAGCTTATTGTCGGTGGAGGGCTAACAGCAATGTTAGCTGCTACACAGTTTGATACGACCACATCTGAGTCATACATTAGTTGGGTGCCAGTCGCGGCAGACATAGCGATCTCCACTTACAACGCCGGCATGCTTGTATTTTGGTTAGACGCAAAAGATGCGTTAGGTGAAACCTTTAATGGTCGTGAAGAAGGCATAATAGTCTCTACCATTGCGCTCTCTGGGTTACAGGCTCAGTTCAACAAGCCTTGGACAGGCCCAGATACTGGTCGAAGCCTGTTACTACTAAGCGCCAACGCGTGGGGCTCTTATTACGCAGCCATGGGACTTGCGCTTGGAGGAGACGAACTGTTTGATAGTGTGGGTGAAGACTTGATTCTCTTTCCCGTTTTACTTGGTGATGCCGCAATGGGATTTGCCATGTGGGCCTCTGGGCCGGGCGGGCTCTTTACACCAGAAGATACCACTATCCCTCAACTGGGTGGTGTTACTGGGGTCACACTGGGAGCTTTAATAGCTCTCATGGTAGTTGATGAGCCTGAGTCGCTGGCTATAGGATCAATGCTTGGAGGCGCAGCAGGAGCCTATGCTGGTGTGAGATTAGCAGATAGGTTTAGACCAGCGCTGGACGAGGCAACGGCCAGGATCCACCTACCTGACCTTCCAGGAGTCTGGGTACCAACCATATCTCCAACCATTATGGAGGATGGCTCAGTTGGCGGGCATGTAGGGATAAAAGCTATCGGTTGGTAGCTGTTACTTTAGGTCTCGCATTATTTCTGATGCAGCCTTGTTGACTACATCCTGCCATGCGTTCTCTAGCGCCTGTCTAGTCCCAGCAGCATCCAAAATAGGGCCTAGAAACCTGCCAGCCTTGTAGTCGTGATGAAGAGTAACCCTTGTGTTTGTCGAGGGCTTCTCAGTGCGCAGTGACCATTTAAGAGAACCTTCCACTCTCTTGCCTTCGACCCTGCATAGTATTCGCCTTCCGCTGTGACTCGTGTCCGGCCTATCGAAGATGTATCTAATCTTTACTGGCCTGGGAGGTCCTGAGAGCTCTACCCGCCAAGAGTTGTCCCCGTCTGGGTTAAAAGATGAGAAAGCTTCAGCCAGCGCACGCCCGTGGTTTCGGGGGTCTGAGAGCCAATTCATTACCTTTTCACGCTTGACCCCTTCGACTAAAGCATCTGTTGTTACCACTGGCATGTTCGCAACTCCTTTCAGACCATTATATAACACCAAATCGGAGGCGCCATGACAGGGCTTATACCATTTGCAATACCCCCTTGGACACCAAGAGTCTATCATTTAGGTCCAATTCCAATAGATCCTTGGATGACGCTTGTGTGTGTCGGTATAATTATTGGGCTTGAGATCTCGCGTGCCAGGGGAATAAAGCTAGGACTAGACACTAGGGATGTGGTTGATGGCGCGGCGTTCACTGTTGTTTGCGGCTTCATAGGAGGCCACCTTTTACATGTCTTGGGGTATCATCCAGAGAGGTTGGAGACCGAGGGTATAATGGCCCTAGTGAAGATCTGGACTGGTTATTCATCCATGGGTGGTTTTGTAGGCGCTGTAATTGGCTTCCTGATCTTCTTTACCTATATTCGACCACGACCAAGATGGATTCACGCTGATACGTTGATATTTGGCTTCCCAATCGCTCAGATGTTTGGAAGGTTAGGTTGCGTATCTGTACATGATCATGTTGGTGGCGTTACAGATTTTCCACTAGGGATCACGTTCTTGCCAGGACAGTTAACAGGAATTGACGGCCAACCGATACTCGAGGCCTCTGTTAGACATGATCCTGCACTATATGAGGCGATATTTTGCTTGGCTATTGGGTTGTTATTCTTCTATTTGGCGAAGAAGCCACGCCCGTCCGGTTTCTTTATAGGGGCTTGGTGTCTTCTATACGCACCTTTGAGGTTTTTGTTGGACTTTATGAGGGCTGCAGGCCTTAAGGCTGATGACGTCAGGTATTTTGGCCTAACTCCAGCTCAATACATAACCCTATCGATGACATGCTTTGGCCTATATCTCTTAGTAAAAATGCGAGGAAATAGAGAACCGTCGCCTGAAGAATAGAACATCTCTGCGTTACGCGATAGATGGTTCATAACAAACATTATTGGAGTCAAAATGGCAGATTCAATCCCCTCGATGATCACCGCTGGTATGAAGGTCGCAATGAAATCACGTGACAAGCCTCGTTTGGCTACACTCAGAATGGTTAGAGCTGGTATTATAGAGGCAGAGAAGTCTGGTAAAGAGTACTCTGATGCCGATTACCAAGGGATGTTGCGGAAGATGGTTAAGCAGCGTATTGATGCTGCTGAGACTTACGTAAAAGGCGGTCGTCAAGATATGGCTGACGCTGAGCTATACGAGGTCTCGGTCATCGAAGAATTTTTACCTAAATTGGCTGATGAGGGTCAGACACTGACATGGGTAAAAGAGGCCATCGCAACAAGTGGAGCCACTAGCCCAGGAGACATGGGTAGAGTGATGGGAGCTTTAATGAAAGCACACAAAGGTGAGATAGACGGGAGTCTAGCCCGTGGAATAGTAAGCGCCGAGCTGTCATCCTGATGTTTAGGAGGCTGCTAATAGCTAACCGTGGTGAGGTGGCTGTGCGTGTAATGCGGACAGCACAGGCCATGGGAATAGAGGTTGTAGCCCTCACCACCCCAGACGAACGCTCCCTCGAGTGGCTTAAAGGCGCTGATCAGGTTGTATGCCTAGGGAGCTCTAAATCCTATCTAGACCAAGATGAGATCCTTGAAGTCGCAAGGATGTCTCGGTGTTCTGCGATCCACCCTGGCTGGGGCTTTCTGTCTGAGAACCCAACCTTCGCGACTCGGTGTCAAGCGGCAGGCTTCACCTTTGTAGGCCCTCGCCCTGCCTTGGTTAGGAAAATGGGGGATAAGGTAAGGGCACGTGAGACAATGAGTGCGCTTGGTCTAGGTCCAATCCCAGGCTCCGAGGGGTCGGTTCAGAGTGTAGGACACGCCAGAAAATGGGCAAAACAAATAGGCTACCCAGTGCTACTGAAGGCGGCATCTGGTGGAGGTGGCCGTGGTATGCGTAAGGTATACGATGAGGATGAGCTGTCGGAGGCCTTTAGCAGCGCTACAGCTGAGTCCGAGGCAAGTTTTGGTGACGGTACGCTTTATATGGAGAAGTTAATTGAGGGTGGGCGTCATATTGAATTTCAGGTTGTAGGTGACAATTGGGGTAATGTTGTGGTCCTTGGTGATCGAGAGTGCTCGATACAACGTCGTCATCAGAAACTCTTAGAAGAGAGCCCATCTCCAGCCGTCAGCGAAGAGTATCGCGCTGAGATAGCATCAAGGATAGCTAGGGCTCTAACAGAGGCAGGCTACACATCAGCGGGTACTGTAGAGATGCTACGAGATGCGGAGGGGAACCTCTACTTTATGGAATTAAACACTCGGTTGCAGGTGGAGCACCCAGTAACAGAAATGGTCTGTGATTTAGACTTAGTAGAGCTTCAACTTAGGGTGGCGGCTAACCAACCCCTAGATATTGGGGTGCTGAACCCTACAGGTCACGCTATCGAGGTCAGAATAAACGCAGAGGACCCAGAGCGCAATTATGCGCCAACACCAGGTAAGGTGACAAAACTCACCCTCCCCAGTGGCGATGGCATTAGGGTTGAGACATACCTCTCAGAAGGAGACACCATCTCCCCTCATTTTGACTCTATGATAGCAAAGGTGATAGCTCATGGTGAGAACAGGCCTCAAGCTATAGAGCGTTTAGAGGCTGCTTTATCACAGATGGTAGTTGATGGTGTCTCTACAACAATCGCGTTGCAGCAGAGAATACTGGCTAGTGAAAGCTTCAGGAGTGGTACCTACAACACCAGCACTCTAGAAGGAGGTCTATAAGAATGGCAAGGCTGTGGCTAGACGCGATAGGTGATGAGTTGGCGGATGTAGTGGGGGAGAGTGAGGCCGTAGCGAACCGTCAATACATGGAAGGTTTGGACAATAGCCTTGATGAAAAACGAGAGACGGTCCGATCTGGATGGGGAGACAAATATGTCGCTAGAGTCCATGAGAAGGGCAAGCTAACAGCCTGGGAGCGCATTGAGCTTATCGCCGATGAGGGGACAGAGTACAGTCCATTTGGTACGCTTGTGAACTGGGGCAGGGAGTTTCCAGGTAGTCGAAGGGCTGCACCAGGCGCGGGGGTTGTAACAGCCTTTGTTAAGGTTCAAAATCGCTGGGTTATAGTAGTCGCTAATGACAACACAGTAGCGTCAGGAGCTTGGTGGCCACTCTCGGCTGAGAAGATCCAGAGAGCCCAGAAGATAGCAATGCGTCAGCGGCTGCCAATAGTGTATCTAGTCGATTGCTCTGGACTGTTTTTACCTGAGCAGTCTCGATCTTTTCCAGGAGGCACTGGAGCAGGTCATATATTCACCTTGAACTCAAGGTTGTCTGCAGAGGGTGTACCGCAGATAGCGGGGGTGTTTGGAGACTGTATAGCTGGTGGCGGCTATATGCCTATTATCTCCGACAGGGTCTTTATGACCGAGAGCGCCTATATGGTGATAGCTGGCGCGGCACTTATCAAGGGTGCGAAAGACCTTCAGCTTACATCACTAGATATAGGTGGACCAGAGGTGCACGTTCACCAGTCTGGATGCGCCGACGAGCGATTCCCTAGTGATATCGAGTGTATAGGTCAGATTCGTAATGAGATAGGTAAGCTGCCGTCAAGTGCCATAGACTTTTATAGGTACGGTGTTCAGCCAGATGAGCCAAAGTACCCAGCCACTGACCTAAAAGCCCTTTTCCCTCCAGACCATCGTCAGGTCTATGACGCACGGCAAGTGATAGCCAGGCTGGTAGATGGCTCCCTGTTTCACGAAGTCCTTAGCGGTATTGGCCACGAGGTTGTTGTAGGAGTGGGCCGAGTAAATGGCCTATGGACCGCTTTTGCGGCTAATGCTCCTGGTCTTAGTGAACATCCCGAACAACCTGGTCAGAAGCGACCTGGGGGAATCCTATACCGAGAGGGTATATCGAAACTATCTGCATTTTCTAGAGCATGTGACGCCGATGGGATCCCTCTAATCTGGATTCAGGACGTGGCGGGGTTTGATATCGGAGTTGAGGCAGAGGCTCAGGGTTTATTAGGGTATGGCTCTTCGCTCATTTACTCCAATTCAACTAACCGTACACCAATGTTTACAATCTTGCTAAGAAAGGCATCTGGTGCAGGGTATTACGCAATGGCTGGTATGCCATATGAGCCTGTTTTTCAGATCTCCACCCCTATCGCTAGGCAGTCCGTTATGGAGGGTCGAACGCTTGCTATCGCCGCCTATAATTCAAAGTTGGATTCAAATTTTGAGATCTCTACCGAAGATCCAGCGGAGAGAGCTGAGATAGAGGAGGGGATGTCTAGGACCGCGGCTAGAATTGAGGCTGATATGGACCCTGTCCAGGCTGCAGCTAGAATGGATACAGATGAAGTGGTTAAAACTACCGAACTGAGACGCTGGGTTGAGATAGCTGTCGAGTCATCCTACCAGTCTCATGGTCATAGGCGGATTAAGAATCCTAGGATTTGGTCCCTACACGATCTGGAGGTCTTGTGTCCAGATCTCCCATAAAATCAAAGATGGTAGGAAGCACTGTCGTATCGACCACGGTAGGCACATGGGTCTCAAGGTGCTCTAACGGCGACTCAATCCGAGAGGGTCAGGTTATCGGTCTGCTCCGTCAGGCGGGTCACTGGCGAGAAGTCTTGGCACCTAGAGTGGGCTCTGGGGAGGTCTCGGGCGTAAAACTCGGGCACGTCAGCGTGGAATTCGGAACCCCTCTGTTTGAGGTTGTAGAGGGAGATGAAGGAGTTGTTGTTGGAGGAGATGCGGGCCTCCCGAGCGGCGTCACGGAGATACTTGCACCTATGGCTGGTACTATCTATTTCCAGCCCTCACCAGGAGAGCCTCTGTTTGCCCCCGCTGGTGAGCCTGTGGCTAAGAATGACACTGTAGCTCTTATGGAGGTAATGAAGTCACTTACACCTGTGAGGGTGGATGGATCTGGAGTGATTGATAGGTGGTTAGTGGATGATGGTTCACCTGTAGACGCGGGTGAGTCTATAGGCTGGATCAAGAAGGGCTAGGCGGCTCAGAGCAACATCTTCTAAATGATTGTTGCTCCACAAGTCGACCTGTTTGTACATAAGTCTAGTATTCTATGTAGGCCTAGCTCTGGACTATAATGTTGACCATGTGCCGCCATAGAGGTGCGAACATCTAGCTGAGAATCGCTAATTGAGTCTATATTTGCGCCAAGATGCATAAATTTTGGTAAGCTATCACTCGTTATAGAGGGTGACATGAAGAGACAGCTTTTGAGGTTTTTGATCTGGTCGGTAGTTGGGGGGACGATCTCGACTACAGCGAGTGCAGAGTGTACAGGACCTTATACAGCCGATCAGTTAATAAATGATTACCAGTCTGTACAGATGGCCGCTCGGATAGAAGATACTTTTACATTGCTGCAATCTGGTGAGCGTTTAATGGCTGGCCTACCCTGCCTAACCGAACGAGCACCATCTCAGATGTTGGCGGGAGTTTATAGAGCCTTGGGTCTATATGCCCATGAAGCCAGGCTTACAGATGATGTTGTGCTCTGGTTTAGGACATCGTTGGAATTAGACCCAACCTTTGACTGGGGAGTTGACGAGATCGCCTCTGACTCGCCTATACGTGAAATCTGGCGTACTGAGGCTCTTGTAGAAGGGGTTGAGGTCCAGCGTATTGAAGGGATGGCTTTATCTGCTCCCGATGGCGGATCTATTACCCTAGATGGACGCCCTTGGACAATCGCGGGCGCTACCACAGGAAGGAACCATCTTCTTCAGCTACATTCAAATACAGGCCAGCTAAGGCGTAGCTGGGTGATTAATGGAAACGAACTTCCAGAAAGCTTTTTGGTCGAGTCTAGCGAAACGACCCAAGAAGTTAGCACAGCAACAGTAGCTGGTGTTGGTGTAATCGATCGAGATCTGCCAACTGGATATCTGTTATCCGACATTACAGCCGTACATAGAGTGAGGCCTGTACTCAAGACTCCATCCCTTGTTGGCGGGGGAGCTGGTCTAATAGCGGCAACGACGATCTACGCCGCTACATTTTGGTCACGTAGTCAGTTCAACAACGCTCAGACAGAGGAAGACATGTTGAGCATGCGAGGCCTAAATAACGCAATGGTATTGGCCTCTGGTGGATTAGTAGTAGTTGGAAGCGCCGTTACCTGGTGGGGGGTAACAATGAGCGAGAGAGGGATAGGTCTTTCTTGGTAGTATAGGACAACGGGACCTGTTATCTGCAAGGTGTACTTATTGGTATCTATAGGATGTCCAGCGTACTCGAACCAGGAACTCAGATCTAGATTTAGGAGCCTTACTTATGGCGGGAATTCATGTTGAGGGCCTGAGAAGGTCGGATCCACTTACTTTATCGGTTTTAGCCCAAGACTTGATGCGGCAGCCATTAATAAAGCTCGACCCTCGCAGTGTGTGTGACCTCGTGTCTCTGTCCATGTCTGATAGTCTTCCAGTTCAGCTAACCGCCGATCTTTCAGGATTCGCAGCTCAAATGTTACGCGAGATATCCGATCTACCAGATGGAGACGTACTTTTGGGTTGGTTGGTCGAGCTGTCTTCGGTGGAGCCCGCCCGTGTCCCCGAGCCAATCCGTCAGGCTATTAGACTAAAAGCCGCCCTTTCAGAGAAGAGGGACTGTTCAGAAAAGCTTGTAGCTCTGGTCGAGTGTTTTGATCAGTTAGATCCAGAATCAGTTGAGGTGCTATCCACTTCAGTAATTGATGTGGAGAGGGGCAGGGCTCAAGTGGCTCCTGAGTCTAGATACCACGGTAAAACAGCGCCGTTCGCTGAGAAGCCAGCCAGGGCAAAAAGGGCGCCCCGAAAGACTTCACCAAAGGTAAAAACAGAAGAGCAAAAAGAGCGAGAGGCTTGGATAGAGGCTGATATAGTCGAGAATCTGACAGGCTACTTTGGGAAGGGTTTAAAACAGCCTATTCTTATCGCTGGCGTAAGAAAACGCGCTCCATGGCCAGATGTGAAGTTTCCAGAGGTAGTATCTGTTCTTAAGAACCTCAAGGATCGAAATGTGGTTAAGTTTAGCGCTGGACGTTGGCTTATTTGATCTAAATGAGCGACTCAGAGGTTGAGCTAGAACCACCTCTGCTCTTAGCCTTATGCGAAAGCCCCTTTAGCTTAGACTCAGCCTTGGAGTGGGATATACGTCCATTCTTGAGATCCCTCATTGTCTGGTCTGCCTTCATGCGCCAAACAATCATCGCTATAGGCCTAAACAAGGAAATAGCAAAGTCGAAAAGGCTGGCTAGGCGATGATAGAGACCGCGTTTGCCCACTAGCTGATTTCTTAGTCTAGCTAATTCACTGTTTAGTCTTTTTACGGTATCGTCTCTTAGATCTCTAATTACTATTTGCTTCTCATCTATCTGACTTGGCACGGTCAATAGGTAAATTCTACGGAGCACCTCTTGGCAAGCTGGGATACTCCAGTCTGTAATGCGTTCAAGCTGCTTAAAGGCCTCGATCTTATCATTGTATTCGAGATCATTTAGACCTGCTGTCAGGGATATAGCATCTGTAGCGGCGGTCATCTTTGTCGAGAGCTCTCTTCCTGGCCCACGAATGTTCTGTATCCCCATTATGTTTACCTGAACGCCGATAGGGGTTGATCTTGCTATTGTTTCTATCACATGATCTGTCGATGGGTGTCCGTTTACGACAACTATGTGACTCATCACGATCTCTCGAACAACTTGACGAAGAATTGTGTCTCTCTTTTCTCCATGCTCCATAACGGAACATCTTCGGCTCATCGAGGCGAACAGCAGGGCCTCGCTAATGACGCTTTCCCATCCGTTTACAGCGCTTGCAATAGCAGAGAGTCGATCCTCTGAGTCGTGGAACAGATCCCCCCGCAGCCCTGTTGATAGTTCACGTAATGGTTCTAGGTGATGCCTAGCTATCTCCTGAGCACTCTTTAGATCTGTTACCCCCTCTGGTGCTTGGGCTATATCTGCCGCAATTGTGTCAGCTATCTCTATGGAACGCTGTTTTGAAATTCCCAATCTCTCATATGTAGCCAATAGGAGATCTCGTGGTGAAACAATTGATAGTCGCTCTCTTACCTCTCTGAGTTTACGTTCGTAGGAGCCCTTGTCTCTAGGTAGTGACAACTCCGCGAGGCTCTCTTCTAGCGCATCTTGAACGAACCTAACGAAAGTTAACGGGTTTTCACCTACAATAAAGTGTCGGTGAGCGTTTAGGTTGTGCATTATCTCGTGAGCGAAAGCTTTTGAGCGGGACACCCTGTCGGCTCGATTGTTAATGATTGTGACCATGAACTGGTCTGGTCTCTCCATGGGGTTGTGCTGGTCAAAGCCCGAGCGTTGCCAATTGGAGAGCAGGCCAGTGGTCTGATTCGCTGCCATACCGTTAGTGAAAAGCAATAGCCTCCCAAGGTGACGCATTGGAGGCGTAGTCTTTAGTGAGCCTAGGTCTGGGGTGACATTATCTGCCATTAGGACGAGTGCCTCTGTTGAGTCCATTCCTAATTGTTCGGCCAATGTCATCACCAGGGCCACATTTGATGGGTGCTCTTCGTATGGTAGCCTAGATAGTAGGTCTTCTGGGATTGAGTCCGTGTATCTGGCAGGCACCTCAATTAGCGGTGTGTTTACGCTAGAGGCTCGATCTCTCAGTATGGGTGCCATCTCCCTCTCCGTTGTAATCGCGAGAGAGTTTTTGGGTATAAACCCAGCAATGACCTTAGCTACATCAAGCCCAGTAGGCCCCTGTAAATCTTCATGATCTGAGTGGGCGTTTGTTATCGTAGATAGGTCGTCGTTAGTCCATACGTGCTGCAGTTGATCTACATACTCTGGACGAAGCCCCATACACTCCCATATGAAGACTCTAGCCCCGAGTTCTTTTGCGTCAGACATAGCCCTAGCATGTTCCCATATGCTGACTTTGTCGTATGGTCTAAAGAGTTTAAGCTCAGTGCCTCGACCCCTGCTTGGAGCGTGGAGGCAAGTCGCATCACTTCCTGTAGTCTTACAGAAATAGGGGATACTTAAACCCTCAAACAGGGCGGCCTTTAGTCTAGCAGTGCCGCTTTTACCCCTTGTTCCCCATCCCCCGATTACTAGTGGTATTTGGCTTCTCGTTGCGTCTATATTTCGTCGGTTACGATACATACGCATCATCATTCCAGCGCCCATCAACCCCGCGACAACCGCAAGCTCTCTAGGGTTGTTTGTTGCCCCGCCACTTTGCAGTGGTAGTGCGGCGAGAGGGATCACGGCGGCAGACTTGGTCCCATCGAAGAACTCTTCGATTTTTTCGCTAGAGCTTCGTGCGTTCGAATAGCTGAAGTTTGCTGTCAACCCGTGTGACCTTGCGTGGTTCAGGTATGCGATTCTATCTTTAGCAAGCTCACTGTTGATCGCCTTGTTTCTAAGGGCGTCTAGTTCTGCAAACGCATTTGAGAGTTTGAAGCTGGCAGCTAGCCTTGCAGACCCACCTATTTGGTGCCCAACAGTCGTCACTCCCTCTTCAGTGACGATAACTAATGCGCCCCAGTTAGTTGCATCGATCAGATCTTGAACGGTTGGTAGCCAAGGCGCCCACCCCCCTAACAATTCTGAATGCTGACGCTGCCCAATGGTTCCGCTGTTGCACACCTCTGCAAGAGCTGTGGATGGTACTCTGATGGGTCCATCGAGCGTCGTTCCTGTGAGGTGATCTCCTAAATATCGCTTGTCACTTCTGGCATGTCGGATCTCATGCAGTGCCCTCCACAGCCTCAGAGTCTTTCGCTCTCCTCGTGTGATCTTCAGGTGTCCACCTGTGCTAGGCGCGATTGAGAAACCGTGGCTTGACTTAGCGTGGGGAACTAGAGCGACGGCTACCTCTACGGGGTTAGAGCCATCAGGGATAGGAACCTCGATGGACTGACCGCTCTTTAATTGGGAAAGTGCATCGGCTAGGTCGACTATGTCTTCTGAGATCCTGAGGCTTTCTATCTCTGGCTCTTGGTCTACATCAGCGTGTTTTGTGAGCTCATGGGTTGCCATGCTCCGCACGCTTTTTGCAGCATCCTGATCTGCCAACAACTTTAGCCTCTCTAGGGCGTCGGGTGAGCCGTTTGTTGAGAGTCCTGAGGCTAGAGAGCATCGAACAGCCGCTGAGCGGTCATTGCGACCAAGCCTCCATGCTAGATTCTCTAGAGGGCCACCTGAGATAAGAACCTCTAATAAACGGGCTCTTACGATGAAGGAGTCTCTGGTTCTTCCACCTTCATTTGAAAGATTACAGAATTTCTTTATTATCGGTGCTGCTCGGTCACCTATTAGGTGAATTAATGGAGCTAGTCTACGAGCAGTTATTGGGTCCTGTCGAGAGTGAGTGGCATGAGCAAGGAGCCTCTCAGCCCTTGTAGTGTCGTCTTCACCAGTAGCTGAACGCAACATCATCGCCGAAGTTATCGCATGAGCGGCTACTCTACGTGTCGCAAGCCTTGTCTCATCCAGTAACAATTCTAAGAACCTCAGAGTTGCTGGTTCTAGGGAGCGGTTGTTTAGTAAGTGTGCGACCAATTCTATGTGGACCCCAGCCGACTCTATACGCTTGTCTTCTCGCTCGAGTAGGGCGTGCATATCTAGGTCTCTGCGGGTAGCTGCCAGGTCTTTTTGTAGATCCCATCCTCTACTTGTTGAGCGAAGGTGGTGCTCTATGATCCGGTCGTGTTCTCTGGCGCTCTTAGTCCTACCGAATGCGTTTATTAGGGCGGACCGCTCCTTAGTAGATTGGCGCTGTGTATCGATAAAAGTACGCCCCAGAGAGACTAGGCTAGCTGGGCTTTCAGATATAATGAGTGAGGCTATGTAGTCCAGTTCAGGCCCTCGCAGCCTCGCCACCAATTCAGGCACTTGCTCGCCAAGAGATTCTCCTCCAGGCGTCTGCGGGCCAGTATGTGGTCTTATACGCAATTTCATTGGCTCTCCACCTCGATGTCGAGTGCGCTCCTGAAGGGGCCGGCCGTAGGTGGAATGTCACGTAGGCCGCGACGGTCACTCCAATTGAATTCCAATTCGACTCTTCCTTCAACTACATCTAATAGGGGTAACCATTGTGCTACAGCAGAGATATGCGCTCTCGAGCGTTTTCCTCCTAGCCAGAAGGTGGAGCCTAAGGCTCCAGCCAGCCTTGGTCTTAGATACTCCTCACTTCGCCAGTCGCTCTGGAACCTATAGCCAATGGCTGGAACTAGTGAAAGTGTTGTTTGACCGAAGAGTATAGAGTCGAGCCTAATGTGTGACTCGACCCAATTAGGGCTCATGTTAGGTGTAGACTTTGCGGTAGTACCTAAACGTAGGCGGTTATCTCTAATGCCTCGCCAGTCTAATAGTAATGTAGCCCCTAATCCGCTGTGGTGAGCAGCGTCATATGGGCTCCAGGCCTGGGGGTCTACTGCATCTAAAGGGCGGTCGGTGTACTGGCCGAACTCTGTGCTTAAAGCTGGTGTGAGCGTCCAGTAGTTGTTTATTTTCTTAGGGAGTCTAAATTCACCGCTGATTGAATAGTGTGATGCTCCTCCAGAGGTTCCGCCCTCGGCCACGACTTCTGCTAACCATTCTGAACTCTCTGCTACCCAATATGCATCTCCTATAAGACTAGGGTGACCTAACTCACTACGTCTCGTCGATAGGTTAGCGCCTAACCAGTGACGAGTCATCTCTGACACAATGGGGCTATTTATTAGGTGGTATGAATCAGTTCTCTTAGCGATTGATAGTGTAATGGCCTGGAATGGGTAGTCGTTCCTAAAGTCTCCGACTCCGCTTTTCTCGTAACCTACACCGAATGTCGCTCCGTAAGTTGCTCCATTACCTATTATTGTTGGGGCAAGCTCTTGTAATCTAGATACGTTTGAGAGCCAGATAGACGCGGCCGCCGAGTCAGATCTGTCTGGCGGTATAATTGTTTGGGGTTGAGTGGTAGCTGACTCCAGCGCTCGCTCGATAGGTCGTGAATCCAGTCTAGATAGTGAGATCATCGATCTTGATGGTCCCCGTATCAACAGCTCCTGTAGCCCCTCACCACTTACAGGAAGCACCGCATCCGATGATATCTGTACTTCATAGTCATTTAGAGTAGCTGTGACAGGGCCTCCCTCTATGAGTCGTACTCGAACTAAGGAGTTTGGTGCGATATTTGCGATGACACCACGCTCTCCTAGTTTATGGGCTCTTACCTCTGCTCTAGGTGATATCACCCCACCTGACAGCGTGAGTCTTATGGCTAGGTCTGCTCCGCTGGTTGATGTTGTTGAGGCTGATGATTCAGTATCGTCTAATTGTGGGGTAGGGGATGGTTGAATTTTGATCGGTGTGTCGCCGTCCATGATCTGGAAGCTCCACTCGCTCATACTATTGGCGGGTATAGATATCTGATGAGTCTCTCCAGATATCTGCATCTCATAATCACAGCTCGTAGCCGTATTATCATAGTCTAAATCGGCACAGACGCCTTCGACTAACAGTTCACCAGGTCCAATTATGGTCTCTGCAGTCCTGTCTCCCCTAAGGACAACGTACTCAGACGGTTGCCAGTTTAGCCCAAGCATCGCCTCATGAGCTAGGTTCAACAACGAGGCGCCAAAACTCGGCCCAGATCTTCCGACCTGTATTGTGCGCGAGCCGCTATCGCGGTCGACTCGAGGTAGATGTACCCAGTTTCCCGCTCCTTCGGCTCTGAGTTTCATCACCCGTCCCGCATCACCCGCTAAATCGGCGTGCCGCCAAGCCAGATCAATAGCCCCTTCAGCGAGATAATGCTCAGCTAGCTCGAGATGTGCTGGCGCAGCGTCCGTTGGAGACAGTCGTTCGGTCAGAGCTATTATGCCGTCGAGCTCCGTTGGTGGGGGCTCTGATAAAAGTGCGGCCGATGCGGCTATTGTTGTTGGCCCAACCTGTCCGTATGAGTGGGCCAGCGGGGTCGTTTGATGGACTATATGCATGGAAGCCTGAGCCAACGCCGCAGAGACGCCGTCCTGCTGAACAGCGTCTATAGCTTCCAAGCGAGCAGACCTAGAGAGCCCAAGCTCCCCAAGGGCGATGGCCCTACTAAGCCTAAGGGCTACATCTATCTCTGGCGGGTTGTCATTGTACAGTAGAGAGGAGAGCCTGTTTAGTCGCACCAATGGATCAAGCTGTAGATCTGTGTCTACTGTAGGAACAGTAGCTTCGATACTTCTTCGGATAGCCGCACTCAATCGAACACTGGCTCCAGATGCGTCATTGTCGGGTCCACTCAATACATCTACAGAAAATCTAGAGGCCCATGGGCTCGCTTCGAATCTAAAGGTGCTGGTGGCGTCTGGAGCTTCGACCTCCCATGTCTCCCCTAGATTAGTGGAGATTAGGAGTGTGGCTGGACCGTTGGTCACCATCACCTCTATTTCACAAGGAGCACCAGTATCGGGTACGAGCCAAGAACCCCCATTTTCTGCCACCTGTCGTGTACGGAATGATTCACCGTCTATAGAGAGTTCACCATCTAGTAGTAGTAGACGTCCTGAATCCACCTCTACAGTGTGTAATCCAGGTGAAAGGGCGACACTTAGGTCTCCAACACCAGCGTAAGGGGTGTCATCAATTCTGTATGAGGTAAAGGTCTCGGCTTGTAGTCTCAGCTTTGGTACTCTACCGTTCTCTAATGTCGGCAAACGCACCCTATTTGTTGTCCCGCCAATGAATAGAGTTCTCTCGACCCCACCTCTCTCGACGTTGAGATGCATGGTCCCAACTGGGTTTTCTGGTGTCAGTGCACTCCATCTAGTATGGTCATCATGCCCAGTACCCCAGGCTGGACCCCTGCGTATAGCTCGCCCCCTGGGTCTGAAGAAACCAGCGGGTAGCGAGTCTGCTAAGTCCGCTAAGAGTTCGGGATCCCGAGGGAGCATTCCAGCAAATTCCGTGAGTAGTGCTGGGTCAACATCTCGCTCCCGGTACCATCGCTGGGCGAAGGCAGTCACAATAATGGGGGTAGTGGACTGGTCTTCGAAGCGCTCTAGCGCCTCTCCGTTGCTTGGAGCATGTTCTATAAGCCTAGCGTTAGCAAGGCTTGAGAATGGTGAGTCAAGAAGTTG
>Ga0115011_10000449_pt1 | contig 33562 bp, 28 predicted proteins | sample TroAtlMetagenome_2_FD_88705 | JGI IMG/M metagenome (GOLD analysis project Ga0115011, IMG submission 88705) | Marine eukaryotic phytoplankton communities from Atlantic Ocean - Tropical Atlantic ANT8 Metagenome | ecosystem: Environmental > Aquatic > Marine > Oceanic | place: Tropical Atlantic... | reverse complement strand
TTAGATCTCCGCGCTCCACCGCGGCATTTGCCCGGGCAACAATGGCCGAGGCACCGTCATCACGGGTCCATTCCAGATACGCGTCCAATGCCCGTTCGATTTGGCTCATCCGCCCCGGGTTGCGGGTGCCCAGAGATGTGTAGAGTTCCAAGAGGTGCTTTTTGATGCGCCGATGGAGCGTCAGCGCCGGTTTTGGACCGATCGCAGTCTGCACTTTTTGGAGGCTTTGGGGCCGGTCCTGGCCCAAAACCAAGAGCGTTGCCATGGCCGCCGCCCGTAGATCGGTAGAGGGGGTGTCTAGGAGCGCCTCCACTGCCGCAATGCTGCGGGCTGTAGATCCGTCTTCCCCAGCCTCCAAGCGCTCGTGCAGGAACAGGGTCAGAGCAATGATGGCGTTGGGCCCAGGCCGGGCCCCTAAGTCCAAAACCCACTCCGTGGCGGTTCGTCGACCGCTTCGTACATCTTTGAGGGCCGATACAGCTTTGGCATGAGGTTTGAGATCGCCAAAGAGGCGTTTTGTTTCGGCCATTTGCCAGCCGATTCCCTTGGCCGAATGGCAATGGGCACAGGCGTTCTTCACGCCCAGTTCATCATCGAAGCCAGGGCGCGGAATGGGAATGACGTGATCGGAACGAGCAATCCGAAACGACTCGGGCACGGCAGGATGTTGCGTAAACGGCATATGGCAATCCGTGCAGCGCGGTGCTTGCCGGCTCTCGGTGTGCCCACTGTGGGCGTGGTCCCCTTTTTTGGCTGAGTGACAGCCCGTGCATTGACCGTCGTCGAAGCGGCCTACGAGCGGGCGTCCGTGGGGATCTCGGTACGTTTGGGCGTGAGGATCGTGGCAGTCCACGCAGGTCATGGCACCCCCCTGGAAACAGTCGCTGTGGAGATGCCCTTCTTGATATCCAAAATCTGCGATCCGACCGTCTGGATGATGATTTCGGTGTGCTTCGAGATCCATATTGCTGGTGGTGAAATAGTCTTCGACCCGGTCTCCGGATAAATAGCCGGCGCTGAGCGAGCGTTTGGAGGCGTGGCAGGCCAGGCAGACGCGGGTGGATGCATGCTTGTCGGCCAAGTCGAGCGCAGGGAGTCCGATATCTGCGGTGTGGGTTTCTGTGGGCGCTTCCATCAGCTCCACATGCCGCCGTCCAGGGCCGTGACACGACTCACAATTGATGTGCAGTGCGGTCCATTGGGTCCTGATTTGCTTGGCCGCGGCATCGAAGACCACTTCGATCTGACTGCCATGACAATTGCCGCAGTGGGTGTAATTGGAGTAGCCCAGCGTCGTCTTGGGTGGCCAGCCACAGTCGGCCAGCGGGAACTGCCCATCAATGGGTCGCCAGCGATGCTCGACCCGCCCACCGGACTCTTCTCTCCGTTGGCAGTACCACCGACGTGCTCGGTGGCTGTATTCGAAAGGGAGATGGACCACGGTCCCTAAGGGCGTTCGGTGAAAATAGGCCTGAGCGCCACCGCCGAGCATGGCTTCGGCCCCCACCACACCATCGATGGATAGCTTTTGCTTGGGGGCATCACGCGCAGCATCCAGATTCGTGACCCAAAAGGCGTACTGGGTGCCCTCGCGGACCAATTCGATACGGGCATCGCTGAATTCGAATGTTCTGTGTTTCCCAGGGGGAAGCAGTCTGGCCTCCGTGGGGGCGCCGCCCGCTCGGCCGTGGGTTGATTCGGACCATTTCTCGTAGGCTGCCTGATGGCATTCTCCGCAGCGTTCAGCACCGACGAAATCCGAGAATTGAACCTTTGGATCCTCGGGGACACCCGGTGCGATCACCACCGGGGCGGGCGTGGGCTCACTGTCTTTGGGGATGGCCGCATCTGGCGGCGGTGGGACCCCTTGGTCCACGGCCGGCGGCGGTGATGAGGGACAGGCCGTCAGCACGGTCGTCGAGAACAGTGTAAGGAGGATGTATCGAGACCCCATCGGGGCGGAGAGCGCCAATGGGAGGGGGATTCTATCGAGCCGAACGGAGCGCTGCGCGAAAGGCCGCCGCAGAGTCCGGACGGTCCGAGGGATCGGCGTTCAAGGCCTTTTGGAGCAGACTGTCGAGGGCGCCGAATCCTTCGAGCTTTGGGTTGGCTTCGATGAGGGATTGCGGCGAGGGACGTGCCCAGCGGAGCGCGAGTCGGGATCGAATCCCGGTGCTGTCTTCGCTGACGGGCACGTACGGCAATTGGCCGGTGAGCGCTTCGAAAAGAATGGACGCGACCCCGTAGATGTCGGCGCGGGCGTCGGTGGCGGCGCTGTGGAGCCGCTCGGGCGAGAGATGAGAGTCGCCGGCGACTCTCAGACTGGCCGATGCCGAGGATGCGGCCTCACCGCAGTCGAAGAGCCGATAGGCGCCAAAATCCGCCAGTTTTAAGTGGCCTTGGGCGCCGGGGACATCGAGCAAAATGACATCGGCCGGCGTCAATTGTCGGTGGTACACGTCTCTGGAATGCGCTGCTTCGAGACCCCCCAAGATCCCGTCCGCGATGCAGAGGGCCTGATCGGGAGACATCACCCCTTCGGCATCCAGACGTGCTCGAAGCGTGGTGCCCGGTGAGGCTTCCGAGACCAGATAGGGAGTCCCGTGATCGAGTCCGCCCGCGCTCAAGGCCGTGACCAAGAACGGGCTGCCGGTGGTCCCTACGCGAAATGCGTCGTGAAAGTAGCGATGTACATCCCCCTTGGCCACGACACTGGTCACCACTCGCACTTCGACCAAGCGGTTGCCGATGAATCGATCGCGGGCCAAATACACCCGACCAAAGGGGACTTCGCGCAGGGAACGCACGAGCTCGAAGCGGTCACTGAGGCGCTCCCCGGCGTGGAGGTTCGCCGGCGGAGGGGCCGCCAGGACCGGTACCAGCCGAGAGACATCCCCCTCTAGATTCGAAAAATCCTCCATTTGGACCCCGAGATGGCTGGAGAGGGTCCCGATGAATTCCTCCTCCTCTTCTTCGAGAACGCCGTCGGCCTCCACGGTCATCCCCACCACGGTGAGGAATGCTCGTCGTTTTTCCACCATCTTCTCGTCGCTGAAGGCATCGGAGGTGAAGCCGAGGCGGTGGCATGCAACTTCGAGGTTGAATTTCTCGGGGTCGAAGCTCTCGATGTAGCGCTGCATTTCGGGAGTGACTGCATCGGCGCCGGTCATTTGAATGACGACCCGTTGGATCGTCTCCGCCTCTGCTGATGCGAACTCAGCGTCTGCCCAAGCGGCGGCTAAAAGCACGTCGAGGCAAATCAGGAATTGTTCATCGTCCAATCGATGAAGCGTACGCGTCATGACATTGCTCTCCCTTGGGGGGGGCCCCGCTCCCACCATCTTGGTCATTCTCGATCCGAGAGAGGGTGTCTGGCAAGACTCCTGTCCATCATGAAGGACGGGTGACGCGGAGTCGCTCATTCTGCTCGAAGAGGACACGACCTCTCGGTTTGGGCTAACGTGCGGTCATCGAGTTGCATCATTGAGTGCTTTGAGGGTGTTCGGTGCACATTGGAATCAGGGTCGACCGCGGTCGACGCAAGGAGAAATAAATGTTTGGTAGAGTGATCTCAGTCTTGGCCGTCATGGCCCTTTCAGCGTGCTCGGTGGACACCATCGACGACACTGATGTCAACCAAGAGAAGTTCTATGGCGACTATCGAGTGACCTTTGAGCAGGGCGAGAGCCAGGTCCGTCACTTTGTTCAGTTTCGCGTCGGCGGATCGACGGGGACGACCATTCGTTTGACCGAAGGCAAACTCGAAAATGACGGCAACGAAATGGCCGTATATGACGGTGATGAGGCCTTTTTGAATCTGAGTGGGACCTACTATCACCAGAGCGCATCGGCCGAGATGCCCAATGCGACCTACACCTATACCTGGACCCGAGGGGATGGTCAGCGCTTCGAAAACGTCGCCACCATGCCCCTTTCTTTTGTCGTGGCCAGCCCCACAACAGGGAACATTGTTCCGATCGGTCGTGACCTGACCATCTCCCTTACGGGGGACCCCTTGGGTGCCAACGAGTCTTATCACGTCGAACTCTCGACGGATTCGGCGATGGGGCCTACTCAAGTGGCTCAGCATACGGATACGGGGACCGAGGTGACGATTTCTGCTGATGAAATCAATCGACTTACGCCCGGTCCGGCGCGCCTGCGGGTTGTGCGAACGCGCTCAGAGCCCACTCAGTCGGGTCACACCGACGCCGGCGGCATTATCGAAACGCGTTACGAATATGGAGTGATTGATCTCGAACTGGAGATTGAACAGCCGGTGGGCTGATCCCATCCGGGGCCTGATAGACCTATCCGTCAGGCGGACCAGTCGTCGGAAAAGGTCAAGTCGAGGGGGCATTGGTCGTTGAGGCAGAGCGCTTCCTCGAGACTCTCTTCGTTGCCGAGACTCTTGATTTCAGGCACGCCAGCCTTGACTGCCGGAGGCTCGAGATCCGACGGCAGGTCCCTGATAGGGCCATCGAATCCCCATGGGTAGCGTACTTTAATCGCTTCCCGGTCGCCGCGTTCGGCTAACCAGGCACGCCCAAGTCGATTGAGATTGTTCGTCGTGTGCACGGCATCATTGCGTGCCATGTCGATACTCCTGCGCTGATCGACAAACGAACCATATATGAACAGCTTTTCAATATCAACTCAGAAGTAGAGCAAAAGCTGTTCGTTTACGGGTGGGGGAGATTCTATCTACTCGTATTTATTTCGGTATTCAAAGTTTTTGTCGCAAAAAAAGTTCCGATCTAAATCTTTTCGTTTCCTGTTCACTCGACTCTTTCACTGACCCTGAACACGAATTTGGTAGTGGCCGCTCGACAAAGGACGGATGCGTGGCGGCCTTTGGGTCGTCTCGAAGGCGCTGTGTCCAGCCCGTAACTCAGCCCAGCGTACCGTGTGCTCTGGAGACGTAAGGCTTGCCGAAAGAAGAGCTGCTTCGCAGGCTTGGGTTCCGAATCGGCACGGCAATAGGTGGACAGGAATGTGTCGCTGTCCGGCATCGCGTGCGGCAACAGCCGCGAGGTAGACGCGTTCCATGGGACGATTCTGGAGAGGAAGGCATCCGATGGTGACGCACCCTCCGTGAATGAAAATGTCTCCGCCTAATGGCTTTTGCTCCTCTTTGTGAGCCCGGTCGACCGCATTTGGATAGTCAATCCCCAAGGACAGGTGAAACTGACTCCGCGGATTGAATCGATCCAGCCGATAAAACCCCTCGGGCACTTGGAGGTCTCCCTCACGCCGTTTGGGCCCCAATACACCGCTGGCTGCACAGATGGGGACGTTCTCGACCAAAACCCACTGCGTGCCCCGCGCGGGCGCGGCCCAAATTTCAAATTGGCCTTCGTGTTTGAATCCCCGAAAAAAGACCTTTGGCGGCCAGGCTGCCCCTGCGTCGCGAAACGTTTGTTCGACGGTATTCTGATGATAGGCAACCGCCGAGCGAACCCGTGACGCGCGACGCTGCTGGTCCATGAATTGGCCCCCATTGGCCGGCAAGGTGAAGACCAGGAGGAGCGTGCAGGCAGTCAAGATAGATAATGTGTTCATGAAGTCTATGAACGGGCCACGGCCCATTTCGGTCTAAATGAGTGGAAGGGTCCAATTCTCTGGTGACGGATTCAGAGCCGTCGTTAACGGTCTGCTTGCGTCCATTCTGTGTGCGGGCTATCAGGCTGGTCAGTCCCTATTCGAGGCTCTAGGAGCGATTCACCGTGCCCGATGCCATCATTCAGCGAATCACCGAAGCACTTACCGCTCTGACCCGTGAAGGCGGAACTCGAAACCGAGTTGCCGTCATGGGTGACGTGGGCCACGTGGTGTTCAGCAGTGAACGAGGCGCTGCGTCCATCAAGGTTCAGGTGTCAGCGGGTCGTCAACTCCCCAAGGGCGTCACCATCGAACCCGCCGACTACGCGCGTCTGCACGAATTGGGGCTCCGCCAGGCTCGGGCCTCGGAGGATATGCGTCTCGAGTTCACTGACAGTGACGAGGATCGACGACTTTGGGCCCGTCATTCGCTCACCATTCTCCAGCGCACTTTCGGCACGCCGACCCTCGATAACATCAAGGTTCGTGCACGGTACGAAGAGGTGGACCAATTGGATAATTCGGCCCTCTTTCAGGCCATGAATCATCTCGCCAAATCCCGTTCTTGGTCGGCGCGGACGGGCGTATACATGCAACTCATTCGGGCACGAGTGGTGTGGGCTTTGGATGCGCCATCATTCCCAGATTCGCCTCTGCCCTCCGCAAAGCCCCACATCGCCGGTGATTTGGGCGGACACCCATCGATGGCCATCTTTTCCGACTATGATGCGCTCGATCATTATGATCCTACTGGGCTCGATGCTCGGGTAGAGACCGGCCAGGCACTCTTTCCACTCTTTGCGGCGCGTCGGGTGGGGTCGGTCTTGATCAACCCAGGTGGGAGCCCTCGTGGAGAGCTGTACGGCAACGAAGTGCTTTCTGTGGTGGACGGCATCAAACGAATGACTGGGATGCACTGAGCATCCACGATTAGTCCTCAGCGGGCAGATCGATGCTCATGGACGAGATGGTGTCATCGGGCAATTCGATCTTGCCGCCTCGAGCCTCCAAGAACCGACTCACCTCGTCGTGGCCTGCGCGTTGGGCTTCTCCCAGGGGCGTTCGCCCCCATCGGTCGATCGCATTGACATCAGCTCTCGCTCCTAGAAGGTATCGAACTGTTTGGATTTGCCCCTCTGCGGCAGCGACATGGAGGGGCGTACGTCCATCGTAATCCCCGGCGTCGAGGTCGGCGCCTGCGGCGACCATGCGCTCCAATCCTTCGGTATCACCGCGACCTGCGGCCGCGCAGAGCAATACGGGAAAGAGGACTTCGGCGATCTCGTTGTCGACCCCCAGGGCTGCGCCTTCGGTAATGACCTTACTGACCGAATCGATGAAGCTTTGTTCTCGAAAGGTGAACCGCATATTGCGGGTCGGCCCGCTCAACTCTCCCCGGATGTTCTTTTGCAGAAAGTGCTTGAGTTGGCTTGGGTCCAGATCACTTTGCGAGAGCAAATACGCCAGCTTGGTCAGGGCCGCTTCGGGCGTCATATCGTGCCCACTGACCACTCCCAAGCTGCGGAGCACAGACCCCGCGACATAGCTTTCGGACACCGAGCCACGAAAACATTGGGTGCAGTTGACGATGATGATGCCGCGCTGGGTGGCGGATTCCAGCGCGGCGAGGAGGTCGGGCCGATTATCGGGGATGTTCCCGGCACCGTAGGTCAATAAGACCGCCCCCCGGAGTGGGGCCTGAAAGAAATTCTCCAGGAATGCAGCCGTAATCCCGGGGAAAAGACGGAGGCACGCGACGTTTTGTTCCTTGATGGTTCTGAGCTTGAGGGGACGGGTAGGCATTGGGCGGACCAAATGCCACGCGACATCGATGTCTACCCCGACCTGCGCGAGGGGCGGCAGATTACCGGATTCGAATGCGCCCAAACTGGAGGCATCTACCTTCTGAATGCGATTACCGCGCAGGAGTTGATGGTTGAAGTAGACGGTCACCTCAGGAATGTCGAGGTGCCCGGCAATGGTCAGCGCGCCCAACAAATTCGATTCCGCATCGTTGCGGACTTCTGAGAGGGGGATTTGAGAGCCCGTGAGGACGACGCTCTTCCCCAAATTGACCAACATGAGCGAGAGCGCCGAGGCCGTGTAGGCCATCGTGTCCGTCCCATGGAGGATCAGAAACCCGTCGTAGCGGCTGTAGTTGCGCTTGATGTCCTTGGCCAAGCGAACCCAGTGGTGGACATCCATACTGGCTGAGTCGAGGAGGGGCGAATACTCCTTGATGTCGTACTGGATGCGGCGACCAAAGCGCGAGACCGGCGTTGTTCTCGGCGGTGCCTCGGGGTCTTGGAACGCATAGAGAGACTGGAGTTGCTGACCCAACCATCCCGCGACCGGTGCGTAGCCCTGAGGCGTTTGGCGCATGCCGATCGTGCCTCCGGTGTAGATGATGAGGACCCTTCGCATTTCCAATGGATCGTCAGCGGGAGACATGGACTATTGGTACTCCGAGACCGCTTATGAGCGCTGAAAAGCGTCGTTGAAGGGGCACACTATGCCTTCCCGATGTCCGGGGCACGTTCTTTTGGCCGGTACGGCTACTCAATGACTACCGCTCGTTGGGTGGTGTACGGATCACCAGCAATCGAATCTCGGTCATGTCTTCCATGGCGTAGACGATCCCCTCACGGCCGAGCCCGCTGTCTTTGACGCCGCCGTAGGGCATATGGTCTACCCGCCAACTGGGGATGTCACCAATGACTACGCCACCGACCTCGAGCGTGTCCCATGCTTTTTGAATCTTGTAGATGTCGCGGGTGAAAATGCCGGCTTGCAGACCAAAGATGCTGTCGTTGACCTCGGCCAACGCAGCGTCGAAGTCACTAAACCGGGTGAGGACGGCGAGGGGCCCAAAGGCCTCTTTGGCGTAGGCGCTACACGTCCGATCGACCCCCTCCAAGAGGGTCGCGTCGAGCATACTGCCTTGTCGTGTACCACCGCATAAGAGCGTCGCGCCGTCCTCGATGGCATCCTCGATCCACGATTCCAGGCGTATGGCTTCTCGCTCGGAGATCATCGGACCGATGAAGGTGTCTGGATCCTTGGGATCTCCGCTGCGCAAGGTTTTGGTTTTGGCGACCAAGCGGCGTTTGACCTCGTCGTAGATGGATGTGTGAATCAAGATTCGCTGGACGCCGATGCAACTTTGGCCCGACTGATAAAAGGCCCCGATGACCAAGCGGTCGACGGCGTCGTCGAGATCGGCGTCGTGATCGACGATGCAGGCCGCGTTGCCCCCCAACTCCAAGACCACCTTCTTCTTGCCGGCCTTGGCCTTGAGTCGCCAGCCCACGCTGGGCGAGCCCGTAAAGCTCAGGAGCTTGAGGCGCTCGTCGGTGGTGAAGAGACCGGCTCCATCACGACGGCAGGGCAAGATCGAGAAGGCGCCCTTGGGGAGATCCGTCTCTGCCAAGATCTCTCCGATCATCAGCGCGCCGATGGGTGTGAGGCTGGCCGGTTTGAGCACAAAGGGACAGCCGACGGCGATGGCCGGTGCGATCTTGTGAGCCGCGAGGTTGAGAGGGAAATTAAAGGGGGAGATGAAGGACACGGGACCGACGGGCACCCGTTTCCACATGCCTGAATATCCGTGTGCTCGCGCCGAGATCTCCATGTCCATGACCTCACCGGTCATACGGACGGCCTCTTCGGCGGCGACCCGGAAGGTGTCGATCAGGCGGGTGACCTCGCCACGAGCATCCTTGATAGGCTTGCCCGCCTCGATGCACAGCGCGTCGGCGAGTTCGTCGAACCGCTCCTCGAAGCGCTTGACGCAGTGATTCAAGACCGCCTTCCGCGCATAACTGGGCATGGCTCGCATGGCCGCGAATGCCTCATCGGCGGCCGCGATTCCCGCTTCGATATCCTCAGGTCTGGCCATGGCCACGTGGGCTGCGATTTTTCCCGTGTATTTGTCCACCACCGGCAGATCGGTGTTGGGCTGTCGGGGTTCGTTTGCCAGATAAAAGGGATACGTCTCGCGAAGCATGGGGGTCCACCTCAGATGGGGCCGGCAAGGGCACTCACTCACCGAGTGCGTTGTCGATGCGCGCGAGCGTCCCAGCCCTGCGCGATTCGCCTGGGATGATACGTTTTGGCGATTTGGTTGGCGACTGTCGTCTTTAGGGGCTGACGGCGTCCCATGTCGCACTGAGGCTTCCGCGACATTCGTCGAGAATCAGGTGGTGGGCCACCCTGATCGTGTGTCGCGGACGGTGTTGATTCCTGGCACTGCGTCCACTGCTAGCCCTGCAGCCATTGCCGACATTGCCCCTCGCCACCGAGGTTCATCGGAGACCAGGACCTGATGATCCGAATTGTGGCGGCGCCAATCGGGTCTGGTCGAGGCTTCGGGGTCAGTACACGGTGCCGATTCCAAGACCGGCGACGCCGATCCAATCGAGACCACTCTTCCCGACGATGCCCAGCCCTTGAACGCGTGCGTCCACCAAGAAGTATCGGTGTTTGAACATCTCCAAGCCGAACTCGGCGCCGAAAACGAAGTGATGATCTTCGACGTTGGCGTACCCAAAGCGAAAGCCGAGGTATGGATTGAGGAAATTGCGTAGCCCCCGCCCAAAAAAATCAGAGTAGCTGGAGCCACCAACGGTCAGGAGGAATCGCTCGGGCTCGCTGCCTTCGGACGGGAAAAAGTCTGCGTCCAGGTGAAACTCTGCGACCTCCTCGGGTGCATGCATGCTGAAGCCGAAGCCGGGCGTAGACTGGTCGCCATGCAGAAGGAGTCCACCGCGGCCCATCAGGTAGAACTTCGCGTTGGGATCGAAACGGGTCTGCTGCCGGTGACGGAGTTCCAAAAACAGCGTTGCCCGCGCAACCTGGTCTTTGAGTTGGCGCTGTGTCCCTTCGTTGATTTCGATTTCGCCCCTGAGACGAGTCATCTCTTTCTCGATGGAAAGAATCTCGTCCACCGCGATGTCGGGCTTTTGGAGGAGTGTTTCGAGTCGAGCGAGGGTCGCTTTTGCGGTTTTGAGGGCAATCTCTCGTTCGAAGAGTTGTCCAGTGACTTCCTCTTGCTCGACCCGTTCTTGGGTGACTTTACCCTGGGTTCGTAGCCACTCCATGATGGGTTTCAATCCGTCGGGATCGACGCGAATGGTCATATTTGTGTGGGCCCAATCCCCTCGACCTTGGCGCTCGATGCTCGTAATGGCTGCCGCATACTGTTTCAGGGTGCCTTCGAGGCCCTTCAAGGTGTCGTCCACCGAGGGGACAGCGAGGGCCATCGATGCATTGACGACCCAGGCAGGGTCCGAGCGGACCGCCTCCACCGCGGCCTCCATTTTCGTCATGTGATGCGGTGTTGCCTCCATCTGGTTTGGGGCCATTTGTGCCCCGCACCCCGTCGCCGTGAAGAGGATGCAAGCCGTGACGAAGGTGATCGATGAACTGGCCATGAACGTCTCCTGACCGAACTGGTTTTTGGACTGACGATGGTAAAACGCCGACGTTCGGTACGATATTCCCCGGATCTCGAACCGATGTGTCGCTCGGGTCTCATTCCCGGCTGAAGAATCGCCCGATACGTTTCACGAGCGAGGGCTTGGGGTTGAGCCCATTCTCGAGCATTTCGATGTATGCACGGGGTGGATTGGCGCCCACGATATGACTCAAGACCGCAGCACCGGGTCGGTCACCATGTGGCTTGAGGAGCAAAACCGTCGGGAGCGAACGAATCCCAAAGGCGTTCATCAACGCCCGGTTTTGGTCAGCATCTACTTTGTAGAAGGCGACTTGGTCTACATAGTCGCCGGCCAGGCGCTCCAGGATGGGGCCGACTACTTTGCACGGGCCGCACCAGTCAGCCCAGAAATCCACCAGCACCAGATTCTCTGCCTCGGACAACGCCTGATCGAAGGCCGTCTCCGAGAGAGGCTTGAGGAACGGCTCAGGTGCCCTCTCTTCGGGTGTGTCGGGTTCCATTCTCTCCCTTTCAATCACCGAGGGCGGGCAGATGGTCTGACGGCGGCTCGGGGGAATTCATGGATATCGTTCCGGAAGCGGGTCCCAGACGCGAGGCAAATGTCCAAACCTTTGCCCATTCCCCCTGTTTGGAGTGTTCATCGGTGTGGGAATACAGGGGGCTTGGTGGCGTACTCGCGTTCTTTCAGGGTCCAGAAATGATGGGCGTCGAGGGATAGCCAACTGTAGATCAGGTTGGACTAGACAATCGGATTCTGCAGTGTCAACAAAAGGAATGCCCTCAATTCATCTCGTTTGGTTACGACCACCCGCCATTCGCCCCCGTATTTCGTCTCTCCGGACGTGCCTATTTGTCCTCCTCTGTTCGATGCCTCTTGCGGCTCACGCGCAGGGAGAGACGGCGGACGATACGACCTCAGAGACACCGCCAGCGACCGGGGTCTTGACCCGTGCACCCACCCTCAAAAGCTTTGTCAAAGCGCCGTATCCACCGGCCGCCGAAGAGGCGCGCATCGAGGCCAATGTCGAGCTCTTGTTGACCATCGACGCCGATGGGAGCGTCTCCGCCGCTGCGGTTACTCGAGGTGCGGGGCACGGATTCGACGAGGCTGCCGTGGCTGCGGCCCGCCAGTTTCGGTTTACTCCAGCCGAGATCGATGGGGTGCCGGCCGCCGTTCAGATTCAGTTTCGGTACGGCTTTACCTTAGAGAAAAAGACCGTCGTGGTACCGCCCAAACCCAAGGCAATCCCCATGGGTCGGCTTTCAGGACAACTTCGGGAGCGGGGCACACGGACCCGGTTGGCCGGCATCGAAGTTCGCCTCGCAACGCTCGATCTGGATCCGGTTTTTACCGATGCCAAAGGCCAATTCAGGTTCGATGCGGTCCCTGTGGGCGATGTCACCATCGTGGTCAGTGATGGCAATTACGAGACCATCGAAGACGTCGAGACCATCGCGGAGAATCAAGAGACAGAGGTTGTCTATTACCTGGGTCGAGAGGGCTTTGGAGACGCCGTTACAGTCGTGGCCCGGAGACCCAAGAAAGAGGTCACGCGGCGCACGGTCGAGATTCGGGAGATTCGCCTCATTCCCGGGACCAATGGCGACGCACTGCGCGTGGTTCAAAACCTGCCGGGCGTGGCGCGCACCCCCTTCGGGCGGACTGAACTGATCTTTCGCGGCGGTGGCAATAGCGCGGCTTATCTCAACCAGCAACTCATTCCATTGCCCTTTCACTTCGGCGGGATACGCAGCACCGTCGCAAGCGCCCTCATCGATTCCATCGAAGTCTACCCCGGCAACTTCAGTGCGGAGTTCGGCCGGGTGAATGGTGGCGTCGTAGACATTAGTCTCCGGAGCCCGCGAGTGGATGGGTGGCATGGGTATGCCGAAGCCGACCTTTTTGATGCCGGGGCCCTCGTCGAAGGGCCGGTTTCGACCCACTCGGGCGTTGCTGTGGCGTTTCGGCGGAGCTATGTGGACGCCATTTTGGCCAACGCGATTCCCGAGGACAGTGGCTTTCAACTATCGACCGCGCCGCGCTACCTCGATGGTCAAGTGCTCTGGGAGACCAAGATCAACCAGCATCGCGTACGGGCCTTGGCGTATGGCTCTAGTGATGAGTTCGTCGCCGTTTTGTCTGAGCCCCCCGACACCTCACCGCTCATTCGTGGGCGCAGTCGTTTGGGCATCAAATGGGCGGGGGCTCAATTGGAGTGGCGCTGGCAACTATCGGACGATGTGACCCACACGGCCAATGTGGCCTGGGTATCGTCCAAGGTAGACGTCGAGTTCGGTGAGAACGTCGACCTGGATTTCCTCTTCAATCAATTGCTGGTGCGCGAGCGGATCGATTGGCGTCTCGGCAAAGACACTGTCCTCCGCTTTGGCCAAGATGTGGATGGCCGAGAGTCAAATATCAAGGCGTTCGGCAAAGGCTCCCGCCGTCGGGAGGGGGATTCCGGAGCGGCTTTGGGCGATGGCGAAGAAGTCTTCTCGGAGACCACTCAATACGATTGTTTTCCGGCGTTGTGGACCGACTTGGAGACGAAGTTCGGGCCTATCACCATCATTCCCGGGGCGCGGGTCGATCTCTTCGAACAAACGGACGAGTGGCTCTTTCAACCTCGATTCACTGCTCGCTGGGAGGTCTCTAAGGACATTGATCTCAAGGCCGGTGTAGGCCTCTACGCCGAGCCGCCCGAGGCGGATGAAACGACCCTGCCGCAGGGTAATCCCGCGGTGAACGCCGAGACAGCCCTCCATACCACCCTCGGTTATGAGCACCGGTTTACCTCACTCCTCAAGGTTGATTTCAACGTCTTCTATAAGGAGTTCGATGACCTGGTTCGACGAAACCCCGACCCCGACATCCGGTTCGACAACGAGGCTGATGGGCGTGCGTACGGCGCCGAGATCCTCTTGGAACATGCGCCCTCGAAGCGCTTTTTCGGCTGGCTTGCATACACCATTCAGAGGTCGGAGAGGCGGGACGGCCCGGATGCTCAATGGCGACTTTTCGACGTCGATCAAACCCATAATCTCATTGGTGTGGGGACCTATCGGATCACCCCTGAGTGGAGCCTTGGTGCGCGCTGGCGATATGTGACCGGGACTCCACGAACGCCCATTGTCGGGTCGATCTATGGGGCTGACATCGACCAGTACTATCCTGTGTATGGGGAACTCAACAGCGCCCGGAATACGGATTTTCACCAACTCGATCTGCGGATGGATTGGGACTTTGTCTACCAACTCTGGCGACTGACGGTCTATGTGGACGTTCGTAATGTCTACAACCGAGCCAACGCGAGTAACCTGCGTTACAGCTACGATTTCTCCCAGTCCGAACAGGGCTTCGAGATCCCCATCTTTCCCTCCTTCGGCGTTCGTGGAGAGTTCTAGATGATGCGCCCTGTTCTCTTCATTTGTGTGTTGTTGTTTGCGGGGTGCGAAACCAACTTCGTGCCGCGAACTTTGGTGGACGACTATCGCGTATTTGGTGTCGTGACCGAGCCGCCGGCCGCCTATCCCTTCTCCACTGTCAACCTCAAGGTCATGGACACCGGTGAGCCCGGTCTCACCTATGAATGGACTCTGTGTCCCGTCGCGATTGGCGCCCTCCTCAATTTCGCCTGCCTTGCGCCCGAGTTGGAGCGTGAATTCATCACCGATGGCCCCGAACTCATGGTGGACTTCGGGCCTGATGGTGTGGACCTCTTGGGGACCCTGATCGCTTGGTTCTCGAGTCAGACGGGCGCGGATGGGGACTGTGATGCAGACTGTATGGCGTTGGCCATGGACCGGGTATTGGACGTCCAGTTCACGGTACGCACAAAACGCGGGGACGAGACCCTCTTCACCACGGTCCGAAACGTAAGAGTGCAAGCCGATGATGTGGATCTGAACACCAATCCGGTGATCGATGTCCTCCAGGTCGATGGAGAGGCCGACGGTGGGGTGGCTCGACCGGGAGGCGAGGTGATGTTGCATTTGGAAGTGGCCCCTGAGTCCCTCCAGACGTTCACTCGGTCGAACGGGGAGATGGATACCGAAGAGGCCCAGGTGTCCTGGTACGCGACCTCCGGCGAGTTCGATTCCACTTTCAGCTTCGGCGCTGTCGTCGAGAATCGACTCGTCTTGCCGGCCAACCTCGATGGCGATGGGGTCCATCTCTTCGTCGGTCTACGGGATGGCCGGGGCGGCTTTACGTTCGTCGAACGGATGCTTCCACTGGCTCCCTAGGCATCTCACGCATTTCGACTCTCGTTACATATGCAGGCGGGTAGGTTGTCTCCGGACCGGACAACACGTTAAACCATCGTCTATGCGCGTGTTCACTTGGAAAATGGAGAAGGAGGGGGCCCGACGGAACGTCGTCCGTCCAGCAGATGGTGAGGCCCCGTCCATCGAATGTCTTCCAGACCAGCCCTCCAATATCGAGTGGGTCCTTACCGCAATGATCAATCGTCTCCTCGACGATGAACTCGACAGCGCAGTCTCGATCGGGTTGGGCGGGTGTGTGTCTCCACACGTGGGCATCCATCGAGATGATTTGGTGGAGCTCTTTCGCATGGAGCGCGATGGTCGCATTTACGTGACCTACGCTCAGGGTCAATGGCAGCAGGTACATTTTATCGGTCGGATGCCGACCTTGGATGTGGCCAAGGGTGTCCGTGCGCGTCTGGTCGCCCACGGCCAGGCCCTCAGCGAGGGCCGCAATTGCAGCGTTCGAGTTGCTGGGGAAGAAGGGTTGATCGGTGACGAAGTCGTGATCTTCGCTCTCGTCGGGAGTGGTCCCCTGTTTGCTCAGGAGCCGGCGGCATGATTCAAGTGCATTGGTGGAAGCCCGGCCGCCAGGAAGGCAGCGCATCTCCCTTTGGTCGACCTGAAACGGTCTCGGATCAGCTCGATGTAGCCGAGCGCGCCATGCGCTCGCTGACGACGTGGAACAGCCTCAACGACCTCGCCGTGTACGTCACAGTCGGTGTGGACCCCGAACACGCCATCGAGGATGCGGGTGACGGGCTCCATGCCTTGGCACGGCACTCGGACGGTGATCTGGTTCACGTCACCTACGTGGCCAATCCCTGGCGTCATGCGCACGTGCTTTTTCGGACGATCGATCGCGTGGCGGCCATGGGGGCAGCCCGCTATTTGGCTGCGGTGGGTCATGAGGTGGGTCACTGTGTCAACGACGACGCCGAGCGATTCGAAGCTGAAGGTCAGCCGCCATACTTTGTATGGGTGCTGACCGGTGAGTTACCCGAAAAGGTAGTCGACGCGGTGCCGGCGCCCGCTAAGGCGCCCAGCTTGCTCAGTCTCGCTGCAGAAGAGTAATTGGGCTCCGAGTGAGCGGTCACTCGGCCGATGTAGACGGTGGCGGGGCCGGTGGAATTGCGGGGGGCGTGCTCGAAGGAACCTCTTTGGCAGCCTTCTTGTCGTCGGCTTTTGATGTGTCCGCAGCCTTGGCTTTGCCTTGTGCTTTTTCAGGCTGGGCACCTTCGTAGATGTGCAGCAGCACGAACTTTCGATTGTCTCCGAAAATCTCGTCGTACTGTCCCTTGAGGTGCTTGGGCAGGTTGGGCTCCAACTCGCTCTTCACCCGACTCCGTTCCGTGAAGAGATAGAAGGGCTTGTCATTGCCCCAGATCTCCAAGAACGGCTTGAGATACTTGGTCTCCATGGACGGCATCACCGTATTGGCCGAGTAGAATGTCTCTCCCCGCCAATTGGTTCGAAACGCTACGATGGGCTCTCTACAGCGTTCCCGCGGAAAGATGTCGGATTTACTCGGAACGCGACTCGTGGTGAGCACCATATGCTTTTGGTAGGCATCGTCTTCTTCGGGGCCGAACTTCTCGCAATGTGCGTAGTACGCGTCCCACATGCCCTTTTGGCTCCAGTCCTCGGCCACCGTGGGCAGATAGGTCTGTAAGCACCAAACGGCACACCACCCCCCTGCGTAGACCACGGCCAAAAGGCCGCACTCCTTGAGCCAACCGCTGGTAAAGCCGAGGAGTAAGAATCCCAGGACAGCGATCAAGGTGATCATGCGCCAAGGATTGGAGAGATCTCGTAGATATGTATTGGCCCGCTCTGCGTCTTCGCGAGACTCACCTTGGAGAGATTCGAGCTTTTTGGCCGAGGTGTATTTGGCCCATTCTCGGTCGTATTTGTAGGTGAACAGGTTCACCAAGTTTTGACTGCCTTGCCCGTATGCAGCGGGCATTCGGTAGACATCTTGACCGACCCAGATCGTGAGGCCGGCTGCGCAGGCCAAGAGCAATGCGAGATGCCGGCCCTTCCCGCTGATGACATCTTCCAAGAAGAGAGCGATGAGGATGGCCAAGGGAGGCACGATGGGCAGAATATAATGATGGAACTTGGTGCTCGACTTGGAGAACAAAAAGAAGCCGAACACGGCCCAGAAGAACATCAAGAGTTGGAACTTCTGACGTGGGGTGTACTCGGCCGCTTTGCCGCGGAGATTGCCCAGCACTCGAATAACCGCGGCCGGTAGCAGGCCAATCCACGGAAATAACCCGTAGCCCAGCCACCGAAAAAAGTACTCGAAACCGCCCTTGTCTATGCTGTGGACCCCGGAGAACAACCGCTTGTAGTGGTCGTGCAGGATGAACCGGTTGTACCAGCCTGGATGATGTCCAGCGAGCATGGCCACAATCCACAAATGACCGGTTACGAAGACGATGAGGAGCCCGGCCGGGACGTCCACCTGACTCAGGATGCGCCACTCACCGGTGACGATCAGATAGCCCAAAATGGCGCCGCCCATCGGGGCCCAACCCAACCAGCCCTTCGCCGGGACCACCAGGCCGCAGCAGATATAGAAGAGGTAGATGTAGAGCATCTTCCGTCGGCGTTGACGGCCCACGCGCCAGGCAGCCCAGCCGACGATGGGGAGTAATGCCGCGGAGATGAACCAGCCTTTGCCTAGACCGACGGTGAAAACCTCACGAAACCACCACTGGATGCTGTAGATGAGGCCTCGAGTGCCCGGATAGTCCCGCACCACGTCAGGACTTCGATCCATAGGCAAGATGGCCCACAGTTGACCCAGCCCGACGAGGATCACCAGACCCAAGGTGAGGTAGTAGAGGATTGGACTGGCCTCTTCCTCTTCGTCGCAGAGGAATAAACCGATGGCCAGGGCCATCATCCCCGCAGTCATCAAGGCGACGAGTGGCCCGTCAGTGACGGCCTGGCGACTCAAGAATACGACGAATGGGGCCGTCGCCGTGATCAAGGTCGCTAAGAGTCCCGTACGTCGATTGTAGAATCTCGACACGGCCAAATAGATGGCCATGAGCGCCAGCAGCATGATGAGGGGAAAGAAGAAACGGACGCCCAACTCGTTAAAGGAGAAGAGGTTCATTCCGCCGGCCATCATCCACATGATCAGCAGAGGTTTGCTGTAAAAACCGGCCCGTTCTCGCTTGACCGAAGAGGTGTCCCACGGCGACCCCCAGTAGGGATCGATATAGTTGTCGTGCTCCACCATATTGCGGGCGACTTCGCCGTAGTGCGTTTCCCATGGGTCGTAGAGCCCATAGCTTCCGAGACCCGGGAAATACAACGCGCCCAGGAGAATGAAGAGCGCCAGGATTACCCGTCGGTCGGCCCAAAAATTTGCCGGGGCCACACTCCAATAGCCACTTGCCTTCGGGGGCGGTGTCTCACATGTAGGTTTTTGTGTGACAGTTTCCTCGACGAGGTGCTGTTCGTGGAGTACGCTTGGGTCGTGGTGATCGCTTTCGACGGTCTCGGCCACGGACTCTGTGCCCGTCTTAGGGGTCTCCTCCACGAGGAGAGAGTCAGGCTGGTTGTCGTCTTCGTTCACCGGGCGTCCTAAATCGGAAATCGGCCAGACGTAGCCCGACTGGGGCGCGCTGTCAACGAGGCACCATGACCGACGAAACACGCAGACAGTTAGAGCTCCCCATCGACGAGTGGGAAGTGGATGAGCGTGACACTACGCCCAATCCGATTCTGGACCTGGCGCGTCGTCAACTCCCCCTGTTCGATTCCTATGAACAGGCCGACCTTCCATTCGATTCGACCACCTGACTTGAGCACAGGTGCCGTTGGAGACAAGATGAGGTCTGTTCTGCTCCAAAGGGGATCCTCTCTTGACCACCGACCATCGTCGGATCGTTTTGCACGTCTTGGCTCAGCACGTTCCGACTGACTCCAAAGAGACCGCTGACCGCGCGTACATCACCGATTTTGTGACGGCCCATCCCGATTGCTTTGGGAAGGCCAATGCGGCGGGACACCTGACCGGCTCTGCCTTTGTGGTGGATGCCCAGGGTCGTGTTTTGCTCACTTTTCACCGCAAGCTCCAAAGATGGCTGCAAGTGGGCGGGCATACCGAACCGCACGAATTTGATGTGGCCGATGCCGCCTTGCGCGAAGCTCGAGAGGAGAGTGGGCTCGAGGACCTAATTTTTCATCCTCGTCTTGGGCGGCGTCCCATCGATGTGGATGTGCACCGCATTCCGGCTCGTCCCCAAGAAGCTGCGCACGATCATCTCGACCTTCGATATGTCATCTTTGCCCCCAGCCCCGATGACATCGTGTGCTCCGACGAGAGCGAAGATCTCGGGTGGTTTCCCCTTCATGATCTGCAGGACCTCGGCTTCGACCCAGCCCTTCATCGGGCGTTGGCCAAAACCGCCGCGCTGATCACCAAGGACTCTCCATGATTCGACGATTTCTGCCTGGTCTCCTCCTCGCACTCTTCTTTGCGCTCCCGGCACACGCCGGGTGCGGTGAATGGGCTAAGCGTCTGTCAGGCGGTACCTGCGATCTTCGGGGCAAGGATCTAGCGGGGGTCGATCTCAGCGGTCAGGACTTGAGCGGGGCCGATCTCCAACGGGCAAAGCTGACCGGCGCAAACCTCTCTGGCGCTGATCTGAGTGAGGCCAAGCTCAACGACGCCGAGATGGAACGCGTCAATCTCGTCGACGCAAAATTGCGCCGCGCCAAACTCCGTAACGTGAAACTCCGTCGGGCCGAATTGGGAAAAGCAGATTTCCGAGACACAGACCTTTATCGCGCCGATCTCCGTGAAATTCGGGCGGAGCGGATTCTTTTGGCCGAAGCGAACCTAGAAAAGGCGGATCTAAGAGAGGCCCGAATGACTCGGGCGGTTTTGAATGGCGCCAGCCTCCGAGGGGCCCGCATAGAAAAGACCCAACTCAGCGAGGCACGCCTCGAACGGGCAGATTTGCGCGATCTCAAGGGCGCTCGCGCCATCTTGAAATCGGCAAACCTGGAGCGAGTCGACGGGCGTGGGGCCCATTTGAAAGGGGCGGATCTCCAAGGTGTCGATGCCGAGTACGCAAACCTACAAGGAGCGGACCTCGATGGCGCTCATCTCCGAGGGGCGAATCTGGCGCATGCCAAACTTCAAGGAATTCATCTCGAGCGTGCAGACCTTCGAGATGCCAAATTGGGCCAAGCCAATCTCCGTGACGCCCGCCTGGAGCGGGCTGTCCTCCGCAATGTGCGCGCAAAACGCGCCGATTTTCGTGATGCAGAGATGGAATATGTAGAGGCCAATGATGCGCGTCTCGAGCGCGCGGACCTCAGAGGGGCAGATCTCCAGCGAGCAGTCTTGCGCGATGCTCACCTCGATGATGCTGACCTCCGTGATGCAAATTTGAGGAACGCGGATCTACGCAGCGCGCGCATCGATGATGTCGAACTGCGAGGCGCAAATCTGCAGGGGGCCGACCTCGAAGGGGCGAGAGGCGAGGCTGAGGCCCGTGGGGCCCGCCTAGATGGGGCTACCTGTCCCTCGGGTCAACGAAGTGATGGGGATTGTGATGGGGAGTGGCGTCGCTGAGCGCGATGGGACGATGTGTCTCAGTTTTCAAGCGATTCAGCAGTCGATCCGGCGACGCGTTTTTTCCGGCGGTTGACGAAGAGGAGGCCAAACCCCAAGAAAACGAGCCCGCCGGCGGCGGGGCCGGCGATGTCGAGTCCGATCTCGAAGGTATCCACCCACTCTTTGACGAGCTCGGTATCTCCGAACTCAGGATCGACCACCTCTTTAGTGACCAACTTTTGGGTGAGCGTGGCCATATGTTGGCCGTGAGCGACCCAAATGCCGGCACAGGCCAGCGCCAAAGCGAAGCAGATGTAGGCCCCCACCCGCATCAGTTGGCCTTACCCTTGAAGGTGGCGTTGACAGCGATCGTCTTCCCGACCTTATTGCCCACGATTCCGCTCTTGCCTTCGATGCCGTAGTCGTCGAGAGACACCTCGAACACCGTGGAGATCTTCACCTTCTTGCCCTTCCACTTCAGAGTAACGGGCGCGGTGATGGCCTTGGTCTTGCCGTGGCAGGTGAAGTCACCGGTTGCTTCGACCGTGGCCGTTTTGACGGCATCACCCGTGGGTGCCTCACCCACCTTGATCGACTTGATGACGAAGGTGATCTCGGGGTGGGCTTCCGCGTCGAGCCAAGTGGTGCCCATTAGGTGGGAGTCTCGCTTTTCATTCCCCGTTTTCATGCTCTTGACCGCGACGGTGAAGGTGCCCTTCAAGGTGCTCAAGTCCGCAAAGTCTACGGTGAGGCTGGCCTTTCCATCGGCGGTGCCGATGATCTTCTCGACGGGCGCGTCACTGATCCAGTTGATGGTTCCACTCACATCGAGTCCGCCGGGCGCGGCCATGGCGAGTCCAGGCGAAAGCAGAAGGGCTAGGGCACAGATACGAAAGATCATCATGGGTCTCCTCAAAAGAAGGTGTGTATTTGAACGACGGCGTGCCCGAAGCGGAATGCTTCGGTTTCCAACAACCGGTATTCGGGTCGCACCTCGACGCCGGGTAAGACGAAGAATTCAAGGCCCGCCACATATTGGTCGGCCTTTTTCTCCCCGTCATCGGTTTGGGTGCGTGCGCGTTCGGCGCGGAGGTTAAAACTGATCCAGTCGGCCGGCGTATAGCTGGCCGTCACCATAGTATTAAAAGTCTCGTGACGGGTCGTTCGGCTGGACTGGCTCACCTCTGCGCGTACCTCCCAGCCGGCGTGACTGCCAATCCCCAGAAAGCCATTGATGAGCGAGAAGTCCCCACTGGCAAAGATGGAGGCGCCGACCCAGGTGTTCCACACGGTCGGCTTGGGCGGCGGTGGTGCATCGTTGTCGAAATCGTCATCGAAGTCGTCATCGAAATCATCATCACTGTTCCCGGCCTTGGGCTCGGGTCCACCGAAGACGAGCTGCGGCAGATAGCTTATGCGAGCGCTATAGGCGACGGCATCCAACGCCGCCGTCTCCACCAGACCATTCAACGAGACGTCCAAATTTTCAGGCACGACCGCGCCCGCATCGACGCGAAACCAAGACACGGGGTGATACATCGCCTCCGCTCCCCAATCCGCATAATTGGCCGGGATGATGGGTCGCCCCCGATCGGCCGCATCACCGCGGATGTATGCGGTGTGGTCATCGAGTCTGATGCCGATGCTGGGTTGGATCATCCCTGCCCGCACCATGGGGAGCCCGGGGGATTCGAATTGGACGGCCACGTCGAAGCACTCCTGGCCGGCAAAGTGCGGGTCGCAGACGACTCCTTCGGACATGGTGTCAGCCCCAGCGGTGTAGGTGCCGTATACCGAAAGGGTGTCCGTGAGACTCACCGAAAGTGCCGTCTGAAACTGCATCGGGATGGTGATGTAGTCGGGCACGTTCACTTTGCCGTCAGAGTCGGCTGTCGGCTGTCCCAAGCGTCCCCAGAGCACGCGAAGGTCATACCCGAGGGTTACATGCTCCCCAATGGTGTTCTTTTTCGTGTCGAGGGCACCCAGGCCGATATCGTCCCAGGTCGCAAGCCCGACATCGTTCATGGACCCAAAGCCCAGTTCGTTGCGTCCGGCTCCCCCTGTGGGGTTGGTGTGACAGGTGACACATGGCGAACCGGCCGTCAGGGACATCCGTGGAAGCGCGTGTGCGGGCTCGATCGCCGTGAGGCACAAAAGGGTCATCACCACGCCCATCGTTCCCAGGAGGGGGACCGTGCGTCTCAGGCGTCGGTGTTTCGACGCGCGGGCTCGGACCAACATCATGTGGCTTCGACGCCAACGAAGACGACCCCGGTTCCCGTACCGGGATCAAAATCGACGGCGAAGGCCTCGATGGGGTCCTCGGTGGCCCCCCCCGGCTGTGCCGTGCCGTCGACGTTGAAGGTGGTCTGATGGCAGATGCACAAAAGCGCGTCGTTTTGCCAAACGCCGAGAGGTGGCGCCATATCGCACTGCGCATGGCTACAAATTCGATCCAAGGCGACCACTTCGGATTCGCTGCGTCGAATGAGGATGACTTTACGTACGCCCACGTCGAGGGTTGCGATGCCCTCTACGGTGGCCAACTCGGCGAATTGAGCATCCGCCACATCAAAGGAGACGGCTTGACCCTCGGTATCTCCGAAGACCTCGGCAATGGTGCAACCAGAGAGTTGGCTGGCGACCACCACACAGCCCAAGCCCGAGAGTACTTGACGTCGGTTAGGTCCGCAGTCGAGAACGGGCAATGCGTTCTTCGCCCGGATATCATTGGTCATAAAGACAGTCTCCCTGGCTTGTGTGCGTGTCGCCGCATCGCCGGGATGGTATGCTACCTAGGTCCCAGGACTCTACCCCGTTGTCATCACCGGTGCGAAAACCCAATTTTATCATCATCGGCTCTCAAAAGGCCGGCACAAGTTCTCTGTGGAACGCCCTCCGGCGGCATCCTCAGGTGTTCATGCCCCCTCAAAAAGAGGTCAACTACTTTTATGATGCCGACCGATTCGCGCGGGGTCCGAAGTGGTATTCGGAGCAGTTTGCAAAGGCGCCGGCCGGCGCAATTCTGGGGGAGGCCAGTCCAGGCTACGTGTGTCTCCCCGAGGCCCCGGGTCGGATGGCCTCTTTGGTGCCCCAGGCCAAACTCATCATGACCGTGCGTGAGCCCATTGCCCGTGCCCACTCTCAATATTGGGACAACCGACGCTGGCTCAATGAAGCGAGCCAGTTCGAGGCCCTGGTGGACGCACCGCGACGTCACGATTTCGATCCACGGCAACGCAATTATTTCACTCGAGGTCTCTACAGTGTCTACATCGAGCGACTCCTCCACCATTTCCCCCAAGAGCAACTCTTAGTCATCGTTTTCGATGATTTGAGACGTGACCCCCATGGCGTTTTCCGCCGTGTTTTCGACTTCATTGGCGTTGATGGTGACTTCACCTGTCGTGAGATGTTCGAGCTCACCAATGCTCGATTCCTTTTCGCGAATCCTCTTTTTCGATTTTTCTTCGAGCGACCGGCGTGGGCAGCTCGGCTCCCCAGGGGATCCCGCCGGCTTCTCCGACGTGGTCGTCGGGTCGAATTCCAGACCCCTTCCTTGTCACCCGCCGTCGAGGCGCGGCTACAGGCGCATTTCGCCCCCTACAACCGCGAATTGGCGTCGTTCCTCGGGGTTGATTTGGACTGGGGTTACTGAGGCGGTTGGGCGCCGGGCGGGGTGGGGATGCCGCGCAGGAGCCTGAGGGTTGGCTGTCCCTCTTCTTCAATGACAGCGGTCCCGCCGAGGAACGAAATCTTGCTCTTCGTTTCGATCTTCGCAGCCCCTTTACCCAGGACCGTCGTGATCTTGACCCCGTCATCGGTGGTCTCGTCGATGCGGTAGGTTCCGCTGCGGACCTGACTGCCCATAAAGACGCGCATTTTGCCATCAGCCGCGTATTCGAAGGCCATGGATTGAAACGTTTGCTTCATCAAGGCCAAGGCATCAGGGCGATCCTTTTCTGCGAGCTTGGCGATGGAAGAGTCCTTGGCCAAGGCATCGAGGTCTACCCGCCAGATGCCGACCAATTGGGCCAAAACATCGTCGTCTTCGTGCTGACTATCACCGTCGGCGACGTTGATTTCAGCAGGCTTTTGGGCAGCTTTGGGGGGCGCAGCTTTTGCTGCGCTCGGGAGCGCGGTTGGCGTCCCAGGTTTGGCTGCGGACGTCTTCGTCTTGGCTTCGGGCGTCTTTGTCTTGGCTTCGCTGGCCTTGTCTGGGCTGCTGCAGCCGAGGACCAGTCCCAGGGCCAGGGTCAGGGTCAGGATAATCCAGCGCATGTCGTCCCCCTCCTTTGGAGTTCTGGGCCGCAGTGTCCGCAATGGAGGGCAGGTCTGTCAAACCCTGGGGACTTTGATGGATCACCCAACCCGTGTGCTTCAGCCCTTTCCACGGGGGGCCGGGGGCCACTCCACAATGACCGGCTTTTCGTAGATCTTGGGTGCATCGCCACTGCCAGGCGTGGGGGAGTGATCACCAATGTAGTAGACCTTGATGGACTTGACCTCTTGACCGGCAGGGAGTTTCAGCCGCTGTTGCTTCGAGTTCCGTAACCATTTCGAGAATTCGTTCCGATAGCCGACGTTCCGCTTGGTGCCGATCCGCTGGGAGAAGCTGCCCCACATTTGGTCCCAATCCATCGAGTCGAAATTGGCGGCTTCCAGGACGGGTGCCTTGCCCGTTTGCGGGTCAATGTGCGTGCCATCGGGGAGTTCGACATCGATGACGATATAGCCGTCCCGTTTGGGAGCATCGGGGGCGAACATGCTCCACCCTTGGAAGAATCGACCGTATTGGATGGTGCGGCGCGCCCACTCGGGCTGAGTTATGTCGAGGCGGCTCCTCAGAAAACGATTTTCGACCAGGTTTTGAGAGGTTGTGGCCGCCATGAAGAAGAGCAATACGGCCAACGATACCAGCCCCCATAGGCGGGCAAAGGTCCGTTGCATTCCGGTCTCCTCGGAATCGGGCTGGGAGGCTTTTGGGGCGACGGGTGGGGCAATCCCACACTCTCCATACCCCGCCCAGGCGCTTATCCGATGGCGACGGGCACCGAATTGAGTGTAGCCCCAATTCGCCAAGTGACTGATGCCCGGTACGCTCAGAATCCAAGAGACAAAAACGCCGCCCGGCAGGGCTCGGATAATCCGAGCGACGGCTCGATGGTGGGTCCAAACCCGTTCGCTCTCATCATCGACGATGATGGTGGCCTCTCGCGTTGTGGCGAGGGTGGCAGCAGTCCATTGATGGGGGAGGGGATCGTCTTGAGTCCCGTACCAGGTGATATTGCCCAGCCGGTCTAGTCGACGACCGGTACGCGCCAAGAGGTGGCAGATGCCGCAGCCGCCGTCGTACCAGACTCGAATCGGTGGTCCCGAAAGCCGACGCATGAGCCCGCCCAGGCGTTCAATGTCCGCGGCAGACAAGAGCAAGAAGAAGCTGACCAGCATCACGGGTGAGAAGAGGCCCACGTCGGTCAAGATCCAGATGCCGCCATGGAGTCCGATCAGGAGGCCGATGACCAGTCGACGAGCCGGTCCCACGAAGATGGGGGTGAGGAGGAGAATGGGAGCCAAGCCCTCGATCACGAGGGTGCCCCAAGTCATGCCTTTGAAGACGTCTAGAGGCAGGGCGGTCTTCGCCCATTGTCCGAGATGGGTTGCGAGTCGATCTTGCTCGAGCACCCAACTGATGGCTGTGCCGTCACTCCAAGCTCCGCCACCCTTGTGCAGCGCATTGAACAGATAGATGACCGAGAGTTGGCAGAGAATGGCGAACATCGCGAGAGAGCGGACGGGCGCTTGATTCCCGGGCAAAGGTGCCTGAAGGTCTCCAGGGCGCTCGCCGGCGCCGGCGCGTACGCTTTGCCGGAGGGCGTCGAGGCTGAATCGGGCTCCGAGCGGAAGCCACAAGGTCCACAACCACCAAAGATTCATCACCACATCGCCGCCGTTCTCCAACATGACGTTGCGACTGTGAATGCTGATGATGCAGAGCATGCAGATGACGTGGAAGAACTTGGTGAAGAGACCGAACGTGAAGACCACGAGACAGGCCATGGTCACGATGAAGAAGATCTTCACCTCTTCGGGATTACTAAAGGTGTAGAGCAGGCTGAAATTATAGGTCGAATGGGGACGGAAGAGGCTGAAATGGTTCGAGAGTACGCCGGTGTTGGCGTAGAAGACTTCGATCCATTGATACCGACGCAGTACGTCGTAGAAGCAGAGCACACCGAAGAAGATTCTAAAGAGGCCCAGCGCCCGGGGATCGACCTGCAACCACGCGCGGTCAAATATCCTCCACCATGGCTGTTTGTGCGTGTCCGGTGGGGTCATCTCAACCACGCAGTGCGTTGAACGCGATCCCTGGCAGCCGCTTGAGCGAGGGTCGATGCTCCATGCCTACCATTCTCTTGGCGACTTCATGTGCACGGCGGTGAGTCGAGAACCACGGCGGCTTGGGAAAGACGGTGAACGGGCCATAAATGACGCTCTTTTGCGGCTTGTCGAAGAGGAGCGCGTTGTGCACAGCACCCACTCCGCTCTGAATGTCATCGGCCGTGTGACCAGGATAGGCACCCCAGGCAGTGGCGCCGAGTCCGTAGCACAGTCCAGGCCAGTGATTGATGACCACACTGCCATACCGCAGGTCCGCAATGGCCTGTTCGAGTGCAGGTCCCAATTGAGCCTCGGTTTTGGGGTGCACGATGATGCTCGCGGCCAGCGTTCCCCACAGGGTTTCGTTGCAGAAATCGACCGCATTGGCCAAGAACTGTCGTGGTGTGTCGCCCTCTAGGTTGGTCTGCACGAAAATCGAGCAAAACGATTCACTGCGGAAGCAAATATCATCGGTCTGAGCGGCCGACACGTCTGGGACGAGAGTCCAGGGAATACATCCCTCGCGGCGTTCGCCGATGGCCTCGTGGGTCGGGTGGGCCTCAGCGAATCGGGTGTATCGTTCTTCGGCGCCGGGGTAGTAGGCCTGGCGGGCGGGGACGGTGGCCAGCACTGCGCGGAGCATGTCCAAAAATGCCCGTTTTTGAGGCCAGTCAGCCTGCATCACCAAGACCTTGGCGGCGTTACAATTAAAACTCGCGTTATTGGCAATCTGAGTCGCGACGTTCTCTGCCTGGAAGCGCAACTCTTCGTCGGTCCAATGACCGGGAACCACGATAACTGGCGTTACATTGCCCAATTCACTGGTGATTCGCTTGGTGTTCTTGGGTGTGTTTTGGGCCTTCCGCTCGGCACCTTCTGGGCCGGGACCGAAGACGATGACGTCGTGGGTCTTGTCACTCCCGGTGATGTGAATCTCGTCGACGTCGGGGTGTTCGCAGAGGTAAGCCCCCACATCCCCTCCGCCGTAGACGACGCGCACGAACCCATCGCGGACCAACTCGTTGAAGGCTTCCTCGATATAAGGACCTAGATAGGCGTTGACCGGATTCATTTTGAGGAGACAGACTTGGCCTTCGACGAAGAGTTTGTGGACGGCGTCCAAGGGGCCAATGCTGGCTACATTCCCGGCGCCCAAAACCAAGGCTACGGCGCCATCGCCGCCCCCTCCCTCTCGATAGAACTCGGCCATGTGGTCGAAGAGGTTGAGGCGATTGACCTCTTCTTCCATCCAGATTTCGGCACGAAAACCGGCAAACGTCAGCTTGTCGATCGCTGTGCGGGGAAAGACCTCGACGGCCAAACGACCATCATTGAGCTCACGAATGGCTTCTTCGGAGACAGCCGGACGCCCCGTGCGTTCGATCGATTCCAGACTCTCCAGCATCAGGCGGATCGTGCGCAGTTGAACCACTGGGCCGCCGAGGTAATCTTCTGCTTCGAGAGGGGTTCCAGGCGTGATTCCTTTGGCCACCATGGCGGCAGTGACCTGCCGTTTGGCGACGGCAGCAGTCCCGTTGAGCACACTCCGCAAGTACTGGATACGTCGACCCATAGGGAGAGTCGCCCATCGTTTTTGCTGGCTCTTGAGGGTGGCGATGTCAGCGTCTAGCTTCTCGGTATTCATGACCCCTCCTGGGTTTTGGCGCGCATCCTAGCGGAAACCACTGTTCATCGCACGGCGAGTGATTAAGATGCCGCCCATGAAATTCTTGGCAGCAGATATCGGTGGGACGAATTCACGTCTTGCTCTCTTCGGATCCGAGGGATGCATCGTTCAAGAGCGTGCTCAAAACGATGAATTCGACGGATTTACACCCATTCTCGAGGCTTTTGTGGCTCGCCACGGCAAACCTGATGCCGCGTGTTTGGCCGTTGCCGGTCGCGTCGACGACGGCGTGGTTTGGATGCCCAATCGAGGGTGGACCCTTCGCGCCGAGGCCTTGGCGGCCGTCGTGGACGGGCCCCTTTGCATGATCAACGATTTTCATGCGCAGGCCCTGGCTGTGGGGCAATTATCCCCCTCAGACCTCGTCCCCCTAGACGATCTACCGCCCGTCTCCGGGGCAGCTCGGGTGGTCCTCGGCGCCGGAACGGGCCTGGGAGAAGCGTATCTCATCCCCGAAGGGGAAGATTGGCGAGTGGTTCCAGGTGAGGGCGCACACGGCCGGTTCGGTCCGCGAGACGCACGAGAAATCGGCTTCCTTCAGTACCTCATGGCGAGCTTTCCCGACCACGTCAGCGTGGAGCGTGTGGCCAGTGGCCCAGGGTTGGTACGCGCCTATGACTATTTGCGTGGGGACGCACCACGGCATCCACGGATGGCCGAAGAGGTGCCGGGGGCGGTCATCATCGAGGAAGGGCTCGCCGGTCGCTGCCCGCATGCGGTCGGCGCCATCGAAATTTTTCTCGATACCTTGGCTGACGAGGCCGCGACCATTGCCATCAAATGCAATGCAGGGATGGTTTATCTGAGTGGCGGGATGGCGCCTCGACTCCTCCCCCGGATGACCGACCGCTTTCGCGCAGCGTTTTGCAATAAGGGTCGGTATCGGAGTTGGCTAGAAACCATTCCCATCCGTCTCGTCGTCCACCCCGATCCTGGTCTCTGGGGCGCCCAACTTGCTGCTCGCGCGCTCCTCGACTGAGTTTGCCGCGCTGACGGCCTCCACAAATCGTCTAATCCCCTCCAAAACGCCCTTCACCCGGACCGAAGGGAAGACGTCAAAGGCGTGTTGAGCCCACGGGAGTTCGATGCCGTAGACGGGCGAGGTCGAGACATCGCGCAGGTCGGCGAGGAACTCACGGTATTGTTCCACGGGGGCGAAGCTGTCCCGGATCCCATGAATGGCGAGAAAGGGCGGCGCATCGGGGGTTAATCGATAGAGTGGGGAGGCGGCTTCGTACCGAGGGCGGTCAGTCGCCAGGGGCGCCTTCATGATGTGACGCTCGAACATGCGGTCGACACCGCGGACCGGGAAGAAGCCTCCGCGATTGGTGCAATCATAGACCCCATAGAGGGGCACGCACGCTTGAATGGTCGTGTCTGCGTCTTCAAAGCCCGGCTGCCAGGGCGCGTAATTGGGTGTGAGGGCAGCCAAACTGGCCAGATGAGCGCCGGCCGAGCCGCCTGTCAAAACGATAAAGTTCGGGTCGCCGCCGTACTCGGCGATATGGGCTCGGATCCAGGCGATCGCTCGCTTTACGTCGATGATGTGCTCGGGAAAGGTCGCTTTTGGGCTCAAGCGATAATTGGCCGCTACACAGACGAAGCCGTTGGCCGCCAGATGGGTGAGTAACGGTCGGCCCTGTTGTCGCTTGTGACCGATTATCCAGCCGCCACCGTGAAGTTGAAGGACCACCGGTGACGGTCCCCGGTGTGTTTTTGAACGGTACACGTCGAGTCGATGTCGAGGGTGGCCAGACTCGGTATAGGCGCGGTTCAGGTCAGTGATGACCGATGGTTGATAGTGGGACGTTGGCAGCCATAGCCGGGCCCAATGATAAGGCTGAATGGGCTCGGATGCTTGTGGGAGGGCCTCGAGGGCGTCGTTCACCCGGTCGACCACTTGGCGAGCGCCCCCACTCAGGTGGAGAAGGCCGACCGCAGCGGCGGTGAATCCCATCATCCCGATCCAGCCAGGCCAGTCATCGAGTCCGCCGGCGCTGATGCAAAAGAGCACCGTGCCCCCCAAGAGGGCCAGGACATGTAGGGGTAATTCGATGGGAATCCAGCTGGCAAAGAGCCCAAAGAGTTGGATCGGGGTCGGTCGTCGGAATGGCCGGAGAGCGTGTGCTACCAGTCCGAACGCACTGAGCCCCAGAAGCATGGTCAGCCCCGCGGCACTCACGGGATCCGACAGACCCCGCCTCTTCGTGTGTCACCGGCCCCGGTGACGACGCCTTGGGCATTCATATGAACGAGGTTCACCCCACCGAAAAAGAGGTGTGGGGCGTCGAAACGGACCAAGCCGCCTGGTGCCAGCGCGGCCAATGGATCTCCCCCATCGGCGCGTCCGAAGATCTCTGCGTTGAGGATGCCGTCCTCGAAGTGCATGCGTGCATGTGCGACGGCCGCAGCAGAGTCGAAACCGTCATCGGCCAGGAGACTGACTACCTGGAGAATCGCCGTCCGAATCCGATTGGCCCCCCCCGTGCCCATGACCGTGAGCCCTCCATCGGGTCGGCGCATCAGCGTCGGGGACATCATGGTGGGGAGTCGTACGCCCCGGGGAGTGGCATCGAACCCACCCGGATGAAGGTCTTCTTCACCCATCATATTGTTCATCATGATGCCGCTGTTACCGATGAGATGGGCGTTGCTTTCGCCGTGGCTGAAGGTCACAGCGACGGCGTTTCCTCGACCATCGATGACGCTGATGTGCGTGGTCGATGCCGGTCCGCCGGGCGGTGGGGGCCCCGGGTTGAGTTCGCCTTCGACGCGGTCTCGATATCGATCTGCCCAGACCCCAAAGCGGTCATCATCCAAGGCTGCGACACCTGCGCTTCGCGCTTCGTCGGCCGTCGCCATCGCTGCACAGAGTCGACGTGCACGGCCGACGCTGCCCGGCGGGTGAAGCGCCAAACTCTCCGTGGCGAGGAGACGCAGCATGAGGGTGATCATCGGTCCCCCAGCGGCCGGAGGCGGCATGGTGCAGACGGTGTTTCCTCGGTAGCGTGTAAAGAGCGGTCGACGAAATACGACCTCGTACTCGCTAAAGGCTTCGGGGGTCAGGAGGCCGCCAGCGTGGGGGCCAAATTGCGTGAGCATATCGGGCACTAAGACATCGTCGTAATAGCGTCGCCATCCATGCGTAGCCATCGTCTCGAGGGTGTCTGCCAGTGCCGGTAGACGGAAGATGTCCCCGGATTGAGGGAATCGACCGGCGGCGGTGAACACCTTTCGAGGGCCTTCGAGCCGGGTCAGAATGGGCTCTAAGAATTGCGCCAAACCCGCCTGTTTTTCGCCGATGATCGCCCCTTCACGTAATCGCCGACAGGCAGGAGCGACCACAGAGGCCAGATCCATGCTGCCGAATCGAGAGAGGGCTTCTCCCAGCCCCGGGATCGCACCCGGTACGCCGGCAGCAGCGGCGCCCACGCAGAAGGTCTGGGTGGTGGGTCCGTAATCGAGATCGATGCCGTAGAAGTCTACCTTGGGGACATCGGCTTGCCGGAGCCTTGGCGTGTCGGAAAAGAAATCACAGACGGAGGTCTCCCCCGTGGCGGCGCTGTGGATGATCATCACGCCTCCACCCGCCAGGCTCGTGATGGTGGGCTCACCCGCAGCGACGGCAAAACAGGCCGCCACAGCGGCATCCACCGCGTTGCCGCCCAAGGCCAAGATTTCGGCCCCAGCCTCGGCGGTAGGGATCGAGCCGGCTGCGATGGCTCCGTTCATTGGCGCTCCCGTTCGTTGATGCGCACGTGTAGGCTATGAACCATGCGCAGACTTGTGGTTTTACGCGGGCCGCCGGGCGCGGGCAAGTCCACCTTCTTGGACCGCCTCGGCCTGGATGGGCACACGCTCTCACCCGACATCATTCGGCGAACGCTTTCGTCAGCCGTGTTGTCTCCCCAAGGTCGGCTGGTCACCAACGCCGATCATGACGCCCAGGTATGGGAGAGGGTGTACGCGGTTTTGGACGCACGAATGGCACGGGGCGAGCTGATCGTTTTGGATGCCACCCATCCCACGGTCGACGATTTTGCGCCCTATCTCGCTCTGGCTGAACGCTGGCGATATGCGGTGGCCTGTGTTGATTTCACCCCAGTTCCTTTGGCGCGACTCCGAACCCAAAACCAGCAAAGAGCAGCTCACAAAGTGGTGCCGGACGTGGTGATCGAGGAGATTCGGTCCGCGTGTTTGCACGGAGAGGTGCCCGCGGGGGTACACGTCGTTTCGTGGTCCGACGATGGGCACCACGAGGCGGCGCTACAACGGTGGTTGGCCGTGACCCACCATGATTTTTCGAGGTATGCGCGGGTCCACCACATCGGTGATATTCAAGGCTGCTATGAACCCACCGCCCGCTATTTGGAGGGTGGGCTCGCCGAAGACGAACTCTATCTCTTTGTCGGCGATGTGTGCGATCGGGGCCCAGAGAATGCCCGTGCCCTGCGTCTCTTCATGGAACTGGTCGAGCGGCCCAATGTGCGGGTGCATTGGGGGAATCACGAAGACCATCTCCATCGATGGTGCTTGGGTGAGAAGGCGCTCAATCCTCGTTTCGAATCCGAGACGCGCCCTC
>Ga0115011_10000446_pt1 | contig 33606 bp, 21 predicted proteins | sample TroAtlMetagenome_2_FD_88705 | JGI IMG/M metagenome (GOLD analysis project Ga0115011, IMG submission 88705) | Marine eukaryotic phytoplankton communities from Atlantic Ocean - Tropical Atlantic ANT8 Metagenome | ecosystem: Environmental > Aquatic > Marine > Oceanic | place: Tropical Atlantic... | reverse complement strand
GTTGGGATTACCATCCCTCATCAAAATGTGAGTCATTCCTGCTTTCCATCCAGCAAAGCCCTGTACCCTAATTTCTGCAGAGTTAGAATCTGGCCATGAAGTGATTCTGGGGAATTGCCTGACTGAACGCTTGCGAGGGCTATAGCCCATGCTGCCTCGACGTGGTCGGTGTCGGTCTGCCATGCAATTCCTCCGTTTGCCGGAATAAGCCGCGAACGGCCTCAACCGGGCTCAATGCGCTAGGGAGGCACCGTGACACCGGTCCGCTGCCGAGAGTACGGCAGTGGTTTGTGGGATGTCTTGCAGAGCCCTTTGGTGTCTGGTACCTCACGTTGTGAGCGGGCTTGCGACTAACATGCCCTATTTGAACGAATCGGGAAGAGTGTTTTTTCACCCCTGTGGGGTGCGAAGGGCAATTTACGAATGTGCAACGATTTTGAACCCTGACTTAGGATGCGCCAAAACATGAGCGCTTTCATCGTGCATCCCTGCCTGGAACCATTGGCCATAGGGGCTAGGGCTTATCAGCTTCAAGCACTAGACGAGTCAATTGCTGGGTCTATGCTGCTAGTTCTACCCACGGCAGCTGGAAAGACTGCCGTAGCATGGATGGCGATAGCGGAGATGATGAGGAAAAATGATGGTTGGATTCTTTTTATTGCTCCGACCGTGGCTCTAGTCAATCAGCATCTCGAGAATGCTAAAGAAACCTTGCAATTGCATAACAATGGTCCTATTGCCCTGAGTGGGCAGCAACTCGCAGCGAAAAGAGAGTCTTTGTGGACATCTTCGAAGTTGATTTTTGCAACGCCGCAGGTTGTTAGAAATGACGTAAAGAAAGGAGTCCTATCTTTGGAAGATTGCAGCTTGTTGGTAGTCGATGAAGCCCATCACTGTACTGGTGAGCACGCAATGGCTGAGGCGGCTGAGATGTATGTTTCACAATCGAAATCCCCACTAGTTCTAGCTACGACGGCGAGTCCCGGATCGAGGCAAGAAAGAATTAGGGAGATTTGTTGCAGGCTAGGGATAGAGAGGATACACCTTAGAACATCGGACGATCCGATTATGTCTGGACACTTATCCGAATTGGGGATTACTGAGACAAAGGTGACAGTTCCAGAGATTATCAGGGAGCTTGCTGAGCCACTGAAAATTTGGCAGCAAGGGATTGTTGATGGCGAGAGGAGAACGGGCAGATATGTCCTCCCGGGACAGATAAGTCAGCATGGCCTTTCGAATGCAATGGAGAGAGCGCAGATGGCAATCTCCAGAGGGGATTCTAGTGGCTACAGGTCAATGTCACAAATAGCTACAGCTATGAGACTGCATCACATGATCAATCATCTTCTTTGCCAAGGAATAGCTGCATCGAGGCAATTCCTCAAAAGGATGCGTGCTGAAGGGAATAAAAGCAAGTCTGCAAAGGATTTCCTCAAAGATGGTAGAATTTCTAGGCTTGAGGATATCTTGGAGGGAATGGATGAGTCGCACTCCAAGATAGGCGCAGTTAGGAGGCTTGTCAGTGAAAGAATGAGAAGAGATGACAAGGCAAAGATCATTGTTTTTGCCAATTATAGAGATACCGTTTCCATTCTCTCGGGGGCACTTGAAGATGTCAAAGGGTGTAGGGTATCCGAATTTGTGGGCCAAGCCAGTAAGTGGGGTGCAGAGGGACTTTCTCCAAAACAACAAGTTGACCGACTCCAAGATTTCAGATCAGGAAACTCAAATGTTCTTGTAGCTACCTCAGTCGGTGAGGAGGGGCTCGATATACCGAGCGCAGACCTGGTGATTTTCTACGAGCCGATATCCAGTGAGATTAGGACCATTCAACGAAGAGGGAGGACCGGAAGGAGGAGAGAGGGAGAAGTGGTTGTGCTAATCGCTGAAGGAACTCGTGATGAGGGTGCAAGAGCAGCTGCAGCAAAGAGGGAGAGTTTCATGCACAAGTCAGTCAGAAGAGTGGGGAGGGAGCTTCAAAGGCCACACCATGTTGATCTGTCAAATCTGGCGGAGTTCGACGTATTTGAATCCGGAGTCACTATTTCTGCGACTGATTTTGTACTCAATGAAAGAGAAAAACACAATCCTGAAATCAATGAGGTAGATGAAAATGAGATTGCTGAAGTCAATAAAGACGAGTTTGGTCCAAGTCCAACTAGCTTTAGGCCCACTGGCCAGACCGGTTTGGAGGAATTCTGAATAACCCCTGGTTCGGTAATGGCTAATCCCCTATAACGGCCAAACGAGTTTTTAGCTGCGCCAGCCTATTGTTGTAGTGCCCAAATGCGAAAGAGAGGAGTTCTGTAAGATGGATAACTGGAATATTTGTTGACAATCCTGAAACCCTGGATGCCTTGCCTTGATAGACATCTAAGATAGTATGAGATAGTGTACAGGCGCTGACAATAAGGTCGGCGCCCTCAGATTTAGCGTCAGATATTACAGATGCGGTCTGCTTCAGTACCGTTGGTTCCTCGGAGAAAAGGCCGGGGACGCCTACGCTTTGGGTCCGGCTTTCCCAAAGAACTGGTGTGGCGCCTATTGATTCCAACAGATTTTCCATGTAAACTGGATCGAAGACGTCATCATTTCCACAGGCACCTTCCTGTTGCATATTTGGCCCATAGTAACCAGCGACACTATATGGAATCGGATTTTTGATCTTTGATTCTAGCTTATCCAGCCCTATTTCATCTACAATCACATGAAGGATATGGTTGATCTCGGTCTCAGCATTAAATGTCAAACCGGTATTCCTTTCCAAAATATCATTGACTTTTGAAAGCAAAATTGGATCTTCGCGTAGCCTTTTCAGATCCTCGTGCAAATTACCTGCTGTAGCAGCACAAGGGGTGATTATTTCCAGGCCCAATGATTCGGCCATTGCAAATGTCCTAGCGTTCAACGTTATCTGGAGCATATCGTTGGCCTGGCGGATGATTCCCGCACCACAGCTAGTAGCGCCCTCCAAGGAAGTCAACTTGATGCCCAAAGTACGGCAGACGGTGGGCATTGTCTGAGAAACTTCGGGTGCGCTGCTATGTGCAATGTTCCCGGGGTGGTATGCATACTTCAAAGGCATTAGAAACGACCATCCAACTCATTGAATATTGAAACCACCTCATGATGATTATCGACTGAAGAGTTGAACTGCTTGGGCATCTTACCGATTCCCGCAGGTGGTGCCACCATCCCAAGCATCCCATTCAGCATATTCCCACCCGTTCTAGTGAAGCCGAAAACCATCCTAGCGGTAACTCCGGAAAACAAGTTTCCAAGTAGTCCGCCGGGACCAAGGGCCTGTCTGTAAATCACCGTGTCATTCACACGCCCACTGCTCTTTACTGACCAAGTATACCACCAGACGTGCTTTCCATGCCTTCCGTTGAAACCATCCATGTTCAGGACGTTTGTCTTGGCCTCTAGGAGGGCCCTAGAAATAGAGGGATTGTTGATGGTTTGCCTACTAATCGAAGCAAAGTCGGTCTCGGACTTGATCCCCTCTCTTGATCGTAACAATTCATTGATCTGCTCAATTTTTTTGTTGGAGGTGCGTGGATCGTTCCTACGAGCCCACATTCTAGCTATTATTGCTGGCCCCAAGTAGTCATTGTCATGAGGGGTGGCATCGGAGCTAGAGTGCAGAGCCACCCTGCTGGGGAAATTGCAGAGCGGGTGTAGGGAGTCTGCAACTGATTTATCCATTGTTCCCATGACCCCCTGGGGTATTTTTGCTCCCTCTCGGGTAGCGGCTACCATCCAAGGCTTGCTAGATTCCCTCTTTCTCTCCAAGGGCCAAGGGTCTATTACGAGATCTCGGATTACATCAAATCCAGATAGCGGTTCGATCCTAATTGATACAGAGTTACCCCTAGTTGGCGCGACGGCATCTAATTTTGTTAAACCGGGTAGTACAATCCTCCCATTTACCATTACTGCGGTATTGGGGTCGTCAGGTGCGCCATCACGGAATGTGAGAGAACCGTCCTGAGTTGTCTTTAGGGTTCTAAGTACTTCTAGGATCGACATGCGGGCGGGCAGTGCGCAGAGCCAAACATCATTTCCGCTGCTTGATGTGGCGGGATCATACCTAAAGACTGAGACTTCGGCTTGAATGGCCTCGGATGAGATTTCGGGAACTATGAATTCGCCGTCCCCATCCGCACCAGTCGATGAGCCTGAAGCAAATTGCTTGATCGATTCTATCAAATCTTCATGTAACGATCCTGTGCTATCAACTGCAGATAAAGCAGGCAGGGCCTCTAGTGCCCATTCAGCAGCTGGTTTGTCATAGTCGACATCGCAGTCCAATCTTTCAACTACCCTAGTAGCTCCAAGCGCTTCGAGCCTAGAATCCCAGTCCTTGCCCGATTCACAAAAGAACTCGTATGATGAGTCCCCCAAGGCACATACTGAGAAGTGCACGCCATCAAGTCTCGAGGCCCCTTCAGAATTGGCGAACTTCCAGAGTTCCTCTGCGTTGTCTGGCATCTCACCCTCGCCCCAAGTGGAGCAGATTATCAGTACCCGTTTCATATTTGACAAGGAGTTGAAGTCAAAGCCATCCATGTCGTGAACGACCCCCTCCAAACTGTATTCCTTAGCCTGCTTAGCTAATTTTGAAGCGAGACCCTCTGAATTGCCAGATTGGGATCCGAATAGGATCGCGAGAGAACGATCTCCCGAGGCAAGGAGTTCTTCCAAGCTTCCATCGATCATTTCCGCCCCTTCAGAAATTTGTGATGCTTCAGTAGAATCACTAGAAAGCTCTGTTTCTGAGGAAGATGGATCGTTGGCTTGGGGGATCCTGGAAGGATCAAAAGTTCCGTCTGCGCCTACCGCTGCAAAATTTGCAAGAGCTTCCAAAGTGAACTCTGCGGCTGGTTTGTCATAGTCGACATCGCAGTCTAGACGTGGAGTTATCCTATTTGCGCCTTGCTTCTCGAACCATCCGTCCCAATCCTTCCCTGATTCACAAAAGAACTCATATGATGAGTCACCCAATGAGCAAACAGCAAAATTGCAGCCATCCAGAGATGGGGGGGACTCGCCATTTGCAGCTTGCCAGAGGTCCTCTGCATTGTCGGGCATCTCTCCCTCGCCCCAAGTACTGCAGTAAATCAGAACCCTTTGAGTTCCGGCAAGATCGCCTATCTGGATTTCATCCATTCCCTTGACAGTTGATGACAAGCCGAGTGGATTTCCCTGTTTGGCTGCATTGGCTGCCAATTCCTCGGCATTTCCGGACTGTGAGCCAAATAGAATCAATAGCGGCAGTCCGTCTGACAAACTAATCTCCTACCCATCACAAGTCTGGGCAATACTGTCGAAATGTTCCCAATTATTGAACATGCGCATGCGGGATGATGAATGAATGTGCAAATACATCGAGTTGATGCTCACATCTCCATTCCATCGAAGTCATCTGCGCCCATTGGTCCTGAGCTCCTGCTAGAAATTACATCATCAATTCTAAGGATCATTACTGCAGTTTCAGAAGCGCTCTGGATTGCTTGTTCCACGACCCTGCTCGGTTCGAAGACATTGGCCTTGGACATATCAACAACCCCGCCATCGAAGACGTTGACTCCGTGATTTGACTTGCCCTCAGAGTGTGCCTTACGGAGATCTATGAGTGTGTTAACAGGATCAAGTCCTGCATTCTCAGCCAACGTTCTGGGTATGACTTCGAGTGCGCTAGAAAATGATTCTATTGCCATCTGCTCTCTGCCTCCAATGCCCTCCGCATAAGAACGTAAATCCCTGCTTAGGGCAGCTATCACTGAACCTCCACCAGTAAGTACCGAGCCGTCTTCATGTGCGACTGCAACGACGCCGATCGCATCCTCAAAGGCCCTCTTGACTTCGTCGACAACATGTTCTGTTCCCCCTCTGAGAAGTACTGAAACGCTCTTCGCATTAGGGCAGCCCTCCACGAACACCATGTCTGAATCGCCAATCTTCCTTTCCTGGACAGTAGAAGCTTGTCCGAGATCAGTATCTGATAAATCATCGACATTGGTAACTATCCTCCCCCCAGTTGCCTTGGACAGAGCCTCCATGTCACTCTTCTTCGCCCTTCTTATAGCAAAAATTCCCATTTTTGCCATATAATGCTGTGCGAGGTCGTCGATACCCTTCTGACAAATCACCGTATTGGCCCCTGTTGAGTGAATCTTCTCCACTAGTGATCTGATAAACTGCTCTTCCTCATCAAGAAATTGTGACAGCATGTTGGGGTCGGTAATCTGTATCTTGGCATCCACTTCTGTCTTCTTTACCTCGATTGCAGAGTTGATTAGGGCTATTTTGGCTTCTGAAACTGACATGGGCATCCCACTGTGGACCCTTTCCTTGTCTAGAATTATACCATCGACTAAATGGCTATCCTTTATCGAACCGCCTTGTTTCTTCTGAACCTTGATGTCATCTAAATCGACTAATATCTCATCCCCATCTTCCTGTGCGACAGAGAGTACAGCTCCGACGCTGATCTCCGAAAGGAACTCCTTGACTGCCCCAGCGCTTTTGCCAGTTAATGCCGTCTTAGCTACCTCAGAAAGCATCTTCTTGTCAACTCCGACCCCATGCCCCTCGATGAGGTCGACTGCTTTATCAGAAGCCAATCGGAATCCCTCGCAAATCACAGTTGGATGAACATTTTGCTCAATTAATTCCTCACTCCTTTTGAGTAATTCTCCTGCTATTACCACTGCGCTAGTCGTTCCATCAAAGCAGTGCTGCTCCTGGGTTTTTGCAATTTCGATAATCATCTTGGCGGCAGGGTGCTCAATCTCCATCTCCTTGAGAATCGTGGCGCCATCATTTGTAATCACGACATCCCCCATAGAATCGACGAGCATCTTATCCATCCCCTTTGGCCCCAGAGTGGATCTGACGGCATCGGCTACTGCCTTTGCTGCTGCTATATTGTTACTCTGGGCACCTTTTCCACTGGTTCTGGTTGTACCTTCTTTCAAAATGAAAATTGGCTGTTGTCCGTTATACACTGAGATTCACCCCCACACTAGCGAGTCCGGCACAGGAGGGGGGGTCATAAGGCCTACCAATCGTCTATGAAGTTGGATAACCCTAATCTTCCTTGTTATCATCCAACCACTGACCGCCGTAATGCTTCCACTGTTCCAGAGTCCATCCTTCTGGAAGGCCGCCTTCGGGGATTGGGGGGCCGGGTAGTGATGCTGGTGGCAAGGGAGGCTGTTCGAATAGATCCTTGGAGCCACCATACATCGAGTTAGCGACATCATCAGCGGAGGGGAGCTCGTCTGATCCAGACTTGGCACCGTCCCATCCGTCTACCATCATATTGTAATCTTCCAAGGAAGAGAATTCCTCAAGCGGGGATGTTGCACTTCTCATTATTCTGAATGCCACTAAAAGAACTCCAGCCATTACTCCCAAACCTACTGCAATGACTAGGTAATTTGCACCTTTCCAAGCTAACTCCTCTGGATCTGGCCCCTCAACGATAGGCTCGGTTTTTATCAGCGTGATCTGGGTTGACCTGGAAGCGGTATCCATTTCGCTAATGACATTCAACGATATGCCGAAGTCGACAGTATTGGAGAACAGGTTGTCGAGGTTATCTTGCTTGATTTCTATTTGAACGGTAACATTCCTGGTTTCACCTGCCTTGAGGACGAAGTTCCTGTCCTCTTCGATGACTCTGGCATCGTAGATAGTGAAGGGATTCTCTAGATCTACCTCAGTTCTAATTTGCTGGTCTAGTTGGGGATGCGTGCTCCTTACTGCGAATACCAACTCATAATCATCACCAACTTCGACTATATCACCGAGGGCGTTAGAGGTAGCTATGGGCGGGGAAACTGTGAGGAATCCAACGGTACCCACGTCAAAGACTGCCTTTCCCTCGTCGAATGCCCCGGAATCCATTGCACTAGTGGCCTTCAGTGAAATTTCACGAGGTCCATCTGCGCCTTTCTCGAATGAGTATACCAGACTAATATTGAAGGATGCCCCGGGTTGAATTAGTGGTGTGCTACCCCCAGAGATTCCTGACAAAGAGGCAATTACGTCGGATGGTGCGTTTAGATCGATCTCGAAGGAATCTGGAACATTTCCATTATTCCAAACCTCCCATTTCATGGTCCTTGGATCTGCTCCAGCGGCAAAGACTTCCTCAGAGAGATCCTTATCAGGAACTTCAACAAGATTGGTTACTGGCACATCTAGGAAATATTTGGTAGAGGAAGAGTAACTTGAGTCGGATTGGCTGGTGGCTACGATTTCAATTGGGAAAGTGAAATTCTGCAAACCATATGGCATCGGAAGAATCATTGAAACAGTTGAAGTTCCGCCATTTTTCTCCAATGAAATTGAATCCTGACTTAGTTCCGCCACCCTATAATCAGCATTTAGACTGAGGTCGAATGTTTCGTCAGTGTTTCCAAAATTAAACATGAATATCTGGATGGTTTGGACGACTTGATTTGCTGGAGCAGATAGGACAAAAGGGGGCGGAGCTTGGAGGATCAAATTATGAAAAATTGGCACTTCTATAAAGAAAGAGTCTGAGCCAGTGAATGTATTGGGAGTTCTAGGATTGGCTAAAAATTGGACACCATAGGTCCCTGGGGCAGTCCCCGGCGGTATTGAAACCTCACCTAGGAGGGTGGTCTCTTCCAATGGATCCAATTGGAGGACTTCGATCTCTGATCCACCTAATTCGTACCAATTGATATTTTCATCTCCAATCAAATCATTGGCGAACAAACCACCAAGATTCCATGAGGCTATCTGGTTGCCTATGTTCTTCATATTGACTGTGATATTAGCTCGGCCACCTGGTTCTATTGTCGCTGCAGGGTTGCTAATTGTCTCCCTTTCCATCTTCATTCGATACGTGGATTTGACACTAACTGGAAGCGGGATCTCGAACCTGGTTTGATTGTTCGAGAAGTCATTAATCCAAGTATTCCACTGAAGGTCTTGGACGTCAACTCCATCAGGAATGGTTAGATTGAACCACACGTCCGTGTAGGTCCTAGCGAAAATGATCTCGGACGGAACATTATTGTCATGATCATTTTGATTGTTGGAATCTATCCTTAGCGGATAGCCTTCCATCCACGAATAGTTGGAAACTTCGGTGTAGTAACGTAGACGGATATCTATGTACCCTTTGTTGAAAATCCTACAATGAAGTGTCGGTGGGTTTGGATCTGCCGCCTCAACGACTAATGAATTGCCGCCTTCCGCGTTAGAATCGAAATACAGAGTATCGAGAGGATCGGCGGTCGAAGTATCGGGGAAAGTGCAGACGGGATCAAGGGTGTAATCTGGGTATCTTTCTATAGCGAATACCATGAACGAATCGAGATGTATGCCATCTCCAGCTACAGAAGTGTCTGACTGAAGTAGAAATGATACAGTGAATCCATCAGTCTGATGCAAACCGGTAGCGTTCCACACCAGCCTGGACCAGTCACCTTCAGTGGAAGACAGATTGGAGGAGGTGTAATTCAGGTACTCCTTGGTACCGACGGTTCCAGAGTCAGTTTCCAACATTACAGTGTCCCCCTCTTCCATAATCCCCCAAGCATCCGTAGCGATTTGCACAGAAAACAAGTATGGGCTGTTCAATTTAACTAGGCAGAGGTTCAAACCGTGGATTGAGGAAATCGTTGAGTCTGGCTCCCCATAACCTAGACCGTGCCCGTAAACACTATCGGAGCAGGCATCAGTCGTACTTTGCCTTGACCAAGCCCAACGCAGTCTGTCGAACCTATTTGATGCGTAATCGGTATCCTGGCCTGATACGGTCCAGTGCCAGTCCCCTGTTCTGCTAGAGTTGCTCTCCATCCTCCATGTTCCGGTTGGGAACTCAGTGTCTGGAACGTATCCACTGGAGTCGTATCCTGCTGCATACCACGTAGGGGTCCCCGGAGGAACTAGCTGGTTAGTGCAGTATTTTCCCTCAAAGGCCTCGTCATCGCAAAATCCATTTTCCATTGGGTCGATCCACAAAGCGATTGGAACGTCCCGGTCTAATTGATCGTTGGATGAATCGCCATCTATCCCTATTCCGGCATCAACTGTGCCTCTGATTGTGACCCCCCCACTAAGCCACCCATCATCACTAAGCATGCTATGGGCAGTTGTTGGCTCCCAAGAATATGAGACCCTTTCCTGGCCACCAGCGGGAATAGAGATATTGAAAGACCACTGAGCGAGGACAATACCAATTGGGTGCCATATCTCTAGCGTGGCATTCGCTAAAACTGGAGTCACGCCAACGCCTGCTTGGAGGAATGTTACATTTATTTGGATCAATTCCCCCTTTGTCATGTACTCCAATGAGCTGGAGTCTGGTTGCGTCCAAACGTCCGGGGAAAGGGTGCTGTTGCCAATCTCGATTCCAGTGACTGCATAGTCTACAGCATTGTTCCTAGGGGCTACAGACGATTGTTCGGTGACCTCTCCCTGGGGCTCCAATTGGAAATGCGGGACCGTGACAGGAATGAGCATCACACAAAGGAGTACTGCGCCGACTGACCTCATAGACATTGAATTGCGAAAATCAACTGGGTAAGAAGGTTGGGGAGTTTGGTTCGTGCAAACAGTTCTCGGGAATGATTAGTTACCCATTTTATCGATGTATAATGGCATCTGGGAATGAAGAGCTTATGGCAATAAGGAGTAACGAGGGCGTATGGTAGATAGGGGGATGGTCATCAAGCGTTTGTTACTCGCATCTATGGTCCTTGGGCAAGTTACACTAGCGCCCATTCTACTTTTCTCACTCACTTACCTGCCGGAGATTGACGCGGAAAACTGGACCATTAGCATTAGAACAGAGTTGGCATACTGGGTTTTCATTGCTGGAATCTCCTATGGATTGATTTCCTTGGCACTGGCAGTTTTTGTTGGTGGGTATCTACCATATTTCATCGTGAATAGAGGCGGTTTGGCTTCTATTTTCAGACTTAGTAGGTTGCCGGGGGATCCAGAAATGGTTGATCGCTCTAGACTGAGGCTTCAGGCGACACCATACGGTAGAATGGCGAGGCTTGTGCATCAAAAGACAGAGTCGGGAGAGCATGAATTGATGGCAGTTCATGGTGGTTTGCAGCTTCTAGCTGTACCGATGCAAGTGATTCTGATTGCAGTGCCATTGGCAATAATAGAGGGTTTTCCCGAGTCAATGATCAGGTCGGGTAGTGCTTTCGAAATTGGCATGGCAGGTTATATTGTGGCCCTATGGGTTGCTGTCCGAGTCCATCCAATGGTATCTTGGCACCTAGTTGGGATTGCAGCAATGTTCAGAAATGTCGTATGGAGGATCTCAAGGCTTTCGTGGATACTACCCATATTGCTCTACTGGGTCGTGGCCAGGATAGTCCTGGTCACATCTCTGAATTGGCTCGATGTGGATTACTCACAATGGCATGAGATGCAACTTGAGGAAGTCATTTTGCAGACATTTGCAAGTAATGCCGAGATTCCTGAAACTGCAATTCTTGATTACATAGTGGCGATTTCTGTCCTGCCCATGTCCACATTCACGACTATTTCAGTTCTTGGCGGATCTCAGCAGATGCCGAATTGGATGTTTGGGCAGGAGTCTGGTTTGGAAACTTTGGGAGTGGAGAAGATCGAGGCCCCGGAAGAAGTGAGGGGGAGTGATTCGCCTGGCTATGAAGAGTCGGGGGGCACAGTTATAGATCCTGATAAGAACCTGGGGGAAGATGAAAATGACAGTGAAGGCAGGATGATAGACATCCCATTCAGCCTTTTTGATGAAAGCTAGGGCCACCTGATTAATGCTGCTTCTGAGGCCTCATTCAAGAATGCCCAGCCAGATCCTATGAGAGCGCCAAATGCGAATGAATTAGGTCCTGAAATCCAGAGAATGGCTGTAGAAGATGAAATAATCACTAATCCGAGCCAGTTTCCATTCTTTTGAGTCATTACAATGTAGTGGGATATCCATGTTGCTATGAGGCCGATTGCAAGGAAAAGTACAAAATTTAGATCCGACAAGTCATACCCTCAGTTCTTGAATTATCTTCTCAACCCTGTCCATTCCCTTGATTATGTCATTTGTGTCTATGGCATAAGCGAATCTCAAATGCCCTTCTCCTGCCTCACCAAAAGCTGTCCCGGGAGAACATAGGACCCCTCCTTCGAGGAGCTTTAGGGCTATATCCTCACTACTCATTCCCGGGATATCCACCTTGGGGAATACGTAAAATGCCCCAGTTGGGACATGACATGAAACCCCGGGCATTGCATTGAGTCTCTCACATATCAAGTCCCTTCTGATCTTCAATTCCCCACACATCATTTCAGGATATCTTGGCGCCTCATTGAGTGCCTCGAGAACAGCGTATTGCATGGCTTCATTGCTGCATGCAGTTACGTAGTACTGCATCTTGTCAATTCCCTCATCAAATCTGGATCGGGGGAAAGAAGATAGCCAATCCTCCACCCAGTCATGGCGAATGTTTTGGAGAATGACTGAATCATCACCATTTTTTCGTACCCTGCGCCAAGAAATGATACATGTGGATTATCGTACACTATACGGTCATAGACCTCATCGGAAATCAACCACAAATCATTGGAACGGGCGAATTCGATAAGTTCGTCCCTCTGTTCCTCGCTCACATTGCCACCTGTGGGGTTACCTGGGAAATTGTACAGAATCGCAACTGTGCTGTCATCGACCAGAGACTCCAGATCCTCAATAGTTGGCACGAAGCCGTTCTCGAACTTGCAGGGGTAGAATGTTGGCTCGCCACCGCAAAGGACTACGTCCGGGGGGTAGAGAGGGAAATATGGCTCGGGAATCATGACTTTGTCACCCGGGTTTACTAGTGCCAAGAAGACATCGAGAAGAGCGTTTGTACCGCTCATCGTAATACAAACACTAGACCCATCTAAATCGGGGGATAGGTGCTGCCACAGCTCTGCAATCTTCTCTCTAAGTGGAGGGATTCCAGCAGTAGAGGTGTACTTATTCCGTCCATCGGACATAGCCCTAGTAAAGGCCTCGATTGCAACGGCTGGAGGTTGAAAGTCAGGTTCCCCTAGGCCGAACTGCACGGCATCATCGCCAGCCATGTCGAACATCCTGCGAACGCCCGTTGGCTGGATGTTGTTTGAACGATCGGAGAAGCGCACCATAGACCTACGAGGAGTCGTTTAGGTTTTCAATAAGGTGGCATAAAGTTAACAAAAATGGGAATCGTTGAGCTAATGTTCCACTATTTCTGCATCAATTATCTCACCTTTCTTAGTGCGCGACCTTGTGATTAAATCACTAATCTTCTCATCATTCCTGAAACTTACGATCAAAACTGAGGCGCCACCAGCTACAAAAACAAATAAAATCAGTGCGACTAAAGATACTGGAACTTCGAAGCCGCCAGATGCAATCTCAGACCCGTTTACAAATGTAAATGAGGGCAAAGAGTGTTTTTCCCCTGATGAAGCCCGTATTTCCAATTCATGTGGTCCTTTTCCAATGTCATCAGGAGAGAGGATTATGTGCCAAAAGAAAGGTTTTAATGGACCTAGATCAGTAGTTTCCGATGAGTATGATGCCTCGGCCCAGATACCGCCATCAATTCTGAACTCAACTCTTTCCACCGACCCCATCTGCCCCCATGAATGGCCTGTAATATTGATTAGTCCTGATGAGGTGTTTTCAGCGAGTATGTGATTTTGGATGCTGACATCGAGTGAAGATGTGTCGACTCTTCCCTCCATCATTTGCGCTAGAAGCACTGCTGCGTGTGCGTCGACCATTCCGTAACCAAAATCTCGATTCCAGTATGGGTCGAGATCTGGTGCACTCGGCTCCCCTTTCCTCTCGGAAGTTTGTTTGAGGACCTCTTTTATTTGGAGTGGGGAGAGATTCTGGTTTGCCTCCATAATCAAGGCTATGACCCCAGTAACAGCGGGAGTCGCATACGAAGTTCCACTTCCTCTGCCAGTGTATGTATTCTGAGATGCGTCTCCACCGAGGAAATTATTGCATCCCCCATCAGTGACGCACCCCTCGGCCTGGATAATGTTGCTACCTGGTGCACTGACCTCGGGAATTAGTTCATCTAGAGGATTGGAGTTTCCATTGTCCCTCCTTGGGCCTCTAGATGAATATGAGGCAATAACATCATCATCCCTACCTACTGTATTCTGGTCATCCGTCGCGGCCACGGTGATTGAGAGGGATGAAGCGCTCATTCCGGAGAGTCCGTCATTATCTGGGCCATCATTCCCGGCAGCATTGGAAACTGTGACTCCGGCTTCCATGGCTTCGTCTAGTATCCTGCTGTGCATATCGGACCCATCGGAGCCACCGTTCTCATGACTGATTATCCCCCATGACAGGGAGATTATATCGATTCCATGGTTTTCTTCTCCCACGCCCGGCCAAGGATCATCCTTGTGATCGATGATCCATTGCAAACCATTCATCGCTGATTCATAGAATTCCTGTTCTATGAGATAATTCTCAAATGGGCCGGCCCCCAAGTCAGTCCCAATTCTCACGTCCACTAGTGAAGCATTTGGTGCTGAACCGTAGAAATTAGACTGTGAACCATCTGCCTCGATTCCCGTGGCGCTGGCCATCCCCATGCAAGCTGTGCCATGCTGATTTCCATCATCTGGATCAAATGATCCGTCATCCTCCCTGCCACCAGCAAGAATACATTGCGGATCAGTATGGACAAAACACACCGCATCATATCCTGCTACAAACTTGCCAGAGAGTCCGGGGTGCTCATTATCCACTCCAGTATCAGTCAAGGCGATATTGACTCCTTTACCACTGACGCCCAGATCCCATGCCCCAATGGGGTATTCTGTGGAGTTGCGCGCCTTAACAGCAGGGGTCTGGATATCGCCGAAGAAAACCAATTGCCCATATCTCTCCACCATTATTACGCCATCTAAGTTGGAAAGGATGTGAACATCTGATGGGTCTACCTCGCCAATCAATAACGCATCTACCGAAGGAATTGAAACTCTTACTTCGTGACCCAGAATCGAAAGTCTTTCTATGTCTAAATCATTTACTGCCCTAGAAAAAGATAGGCCGACATTGACTGGTCCAAGAGCATCCTGTAGGGAGTCATGTATGCCATTTCTATCGGAATCTAGAGTTGTAGTAAGCCACCATGGAAGTTCTTCAGCCCAAGTCACTGGATTCTGTTCTGGCACATTTGTAAGATGGCTTGACAGGAAAATTTGTTGGAAGTTATCATCCGAAGGGTTTGTTGATGGTTCGATACTGCCGGCAAGTGGTGTCAAAAGAATGACGCAAAACAATGCGTAAACATCTTTGCCCCTCATGATTAGTCGGACCGGCCCATGCCCTTCAAATCAACCTTTTTTGGAAGTTTGCAAACTAGCATTGGGGTGCGGATCATTTGCATTCGAGTGAATGGCCAAATTGTCCGGATGCTCTTAGCCGGCAGTAGTAAAATTGGTGGGGGCACTGGGATTTGAACCCAGATCAGCGGGTGTCTTCCACCTAGCGTGCACCTGGTAGGTGCACGCTCTCGGGTTGCGACGGGTCGGTGCTCCAGTTGGTCATCAAATCCATCAGAAACCCACTCGTCGTCATTCCCGTGCAACTGGAGCCCGCGGTACTACCAGGTTATACTATACCCCCAAGGGTGCCTACAGATAGGACACCCGCTTATGATAATCTCGGTCGGAGATTCTGTCGACTAGAGGTTGGAAAATATCGGCCCAACAACGATGCTTGTCAGAACCCAAGCCCCCATCAGTGCAGTGGCAAGCCCCCAAGATCTTCGCCGTATGCCGACGCTTAGTGATCCAATTAGTCCAGCGATCGAACCCGGTAGCAAGGAAATCATTCTAGTAATCAGTACTGCAATTCCGGCGCACATCCCAAATGCTACGAAGATCATTGGGGAAACGGCCAAGCCAAAGTAACCCGAACTTGCGACTGCCCCCACCCCTTGAGGGATCATAGAGGGACTGGAGATCCAAAGAAGCCATGAAAGCCAAAGACCTAGGTAGACGTCCTCCTTATGCCTATCCAGCGATCTCCAGTTCCGATACTCCTCGGGCAACCTCTGATGGGTAGCTTTGCTTATTGCCTCAATCTCTCTAATCTTGCCAAGACGAAGCATGGATATTCCATGATATGCCATTACCAATGCGAAAAATGCCTCCATATATCTCCAGAATGCGGCAAAACCGATAGCTGGCAAAATGGAAAGCGGCAGAGCTAGTAGGCAGAAGCCACAGAATGCAGCATAGATCGTCATGAAGCCTCCGGCTCCCGGAATCAAAGGTTTATCCGGGGAGTCGTATCTCCTCTCGCTCGGCAAAGAGAGGGCGAACATTGGTAATAAGACGGTCCCAATTAGGAGAGAAATGATGTCTAGTGGAGAGTTGTCCGATCCGAAGGATGCTGAAATTACTGCCTTTTGAATCTCGGCCGGTGACATCGACCCTGGCTCCCAGTGAGAAACAAATCCAGCTGAGTCCACTACAATGACCGAGTCGGTGGGCCCACCCGGTAGTTCCCTGCCAAAGGTTGAGTCGTCCATCAATAGTGGCCAAGTTCCGTTTAAGACCTGTGCATAATTGTCCAAATTTATTGCTTGCAAACCCTCTCCCGTGGCAATCTGAACAAAACTTGGTTTCCTCCCCTCGTTCTCAAGTATTGACTGGGCTATCTCGAAATCTTCCATCTGCCTCAATGCATTTGGGGATCCCGGAGTGAAAACCCCAATGACCACAGCGTCTGAGTCCGCTATTAGATCGGGCAGCGAAACTGCACCCATTTCTGGGTCATGAGAAAGGAGAATGAAAGAAGGAGCGGCGCTTCCCTCCCTATATGGCTCGGAGTCGATGTCCGGGAGTTGGGAAGCAGTGCCTATGCATGCTAAGGCCAAAATTGCAACAGCTGCATAGGATGGGAGGGGGAGCATTGAGCTACGAATGGACACCCCGATCCAAGCCAATATGCTGAGTGGAATTAGGACCGCGCCGACCTCGCCCCTCAATATCGGCTTATCGTCTTCTGGAACGGAGAACCTCAGTATTGCCCATGAATCGCACTTGTTTCCCGGATCTTGGTCGGAAAGTGTGAAGCAGGCGTCCAACATGTAATTCCCCGGAGGCAGAGGATCTAGTGTGGACCAAGTAAGAATTGTGCGATTTGACGCGCCTTTGGAAAACCCATGAGGGAGCTCGAAGTGACCCTTCCAAGAGTCCTCGTCCAGATGGCCATGGGCCATCTCATCCCATTCCACGGGACCGACCAGCTCAATGAACTGGGATGAGAAATCTTCTGGACCCCAAGGAGAAACAGGAGTGAGCTCGACCCTCACCATTCTATTTCTGTCGATGACTACGTTGATCTCCGCTTCTACTAGGCTGCCCTCGAAAGCAATTGATGACCTCGCATCATAGGTCCCCCACCACAAAGTTCCAGGAACAGAGCACTCGTGCCTAACTTTTACCACAAGCTCTATTGTGTCTCCGATATTCATACTGATGTTTACCCCTTCAGCTCTGGCTTCGAATACGTGCGGTTCTGTCCAGTCATTTGTCATTGCAATTGAATTGGTCTCCAAGTCCGAAAAGACCTCGTTTCCTGAAACTCGAAATGACACCGAGAACTGGGTATCGGCACCAAGTGGAGTTCCAGAAATTAAGTTCGTTGAAGAGCAGACGCTACTGGACGTTTCCAAGGATGCGTACAGCGAAATGGTAATATTCCCCTGGATCAATACTGGTTCTTGAACAGGAGGGGCCTGTGCGATATACACCGTTGGTAGGGAAACGGGATTTGTCTTCGAAAAGGTGGAGCTGCCGGCAGGCAGCCCGGTAATAGTTGTCCAGTTTCTATCAATGAATAGATTTTCTTCGACGCCCTGGAGGTAAAGCATACTTTCCTCGGGATATTGTGCATCAAATCCGGGTCCTTCGTAGGCGGTTGCACCTTGACTATGTACATTTGAAGCGGATAATATTATGATAAGGATCGAACTGATCATAATCGGAATTACGGTATTGCTGGAGTTTTTATTTTCCTTTTCTTTAGAATGAAATTCGTGCAACATTTACAACACCCTATAGGAATCTAAGTGCAAGTGCAAGGGCGATCAATGCGCCGGATGCAGTGCTGATGAAATTCACGCTGTGCTTTCCCAAATAACCTCTATTCTCGAGCAAGGCACCTAATATTGAGTCGATTTGACACCCCGACCAGCCAATCACGGTAACGAATATGAAGAGGAACAAAGAGGGGGTCCGATCCCCATTTAGTGCCCCCAAAATGGTCGACACGAGGGCTATTAGCAAAGCTCCATAAAATGCTGCCAATGTCCCAGTTGGGGACATTCCCCCATTGGTTCCGGGTGGAACAGCATCTAGTGTTGTGATAATCCGAGTCCGGGGGTCTAGGCTTCCAACCTCTGATGCGAGAGTGTCTGATGCGGCCACTGAGATGGCTGAACAAAGTAAGAAGAATGCCCATTCGTAACCGCCCAAGTAGTAGTTGACGACTGTAACAATGAATGCAACGCCCCCATTTGCGATGACATTCTTCCAACCCCTTACTCCGTCATTCGGCTCTTCGGCTGAAATCAAGACCTTCTCATCGTACCTCCACTTGGTTGCCACGGAGCCGACGACTAGGAAAGTGATTAGGACTGCTAGCCACGTCCAATGACCAAGAAGAGAGACCACTGAAGCTATACAAAGAGCTGCGACGATGCCTCCAAAATCAAGTAAATCCTTTGAGATTGAAATGCCTATTAGCAAGGCTACGAGGAAAAATGAGATTACCAGATCGCCGCCTAATTCTATCATTTGTGGATTATCGTCGTCGCACACGGTCAAGAAAGGTTCGCAAGTCTGGGAAAAACGAGCGCAATATGGGGGGTCGTGCTAACTTTCCAGAGACTTTACCCCATTCATTAGGGACCTAGCGGCTGCAAGAATGCTCAGAATCAACGTTACTGTCCAAATTAGTGAGACCAGCCCCGATACAGAATCCCCCGCACCTAAGTACTGAGGAATCGCAAATGAGGCATAGGAAGATCCGTTCCACAGGGCATGCCCTGAGATTGCAAGAGCCAGAGCTTTCTTAATGGATTTCGGGGATTTTATTCCGTGTAAATCGGCTTTAATAGCTGTGGAACCATAGCTTATTCCAAATCCATGATTGAAGAATTGCTGCTTTTTGTCTACTTCTGGATCGTTGGAGGCACTGGCCCCCTCGGTCAGCCAAGTTGGACCAATGGATGTGTTTTCCTCGATGAAAACTGCCTCTTCTTGGAGGCTCCTTCTTTCACCATCAAAACCGGAAAGGTCCCCATCGCCATCGAGGTCAATTCCTATTGACTCAATGAGATCTACGGTGCCGATAGCAGCAGATTTTGCCCGCCATGTTAATCGAGATTTGAAATCGCTTTCTGTAATCATCCAGCCAATGGCGCACCCGGAAATCGCTGTCCAGACGGCATGCCCGGGTATTGATCCGACACCTCTAACCAAGATAGTGATAGTAATTGAGAGGGGCCCTCCGATGAGAGAATAGCCAATATACTGAAAATTCTCGATTAGAGCAAATCCCAGACCGACAGTGAATCCAATTTGGAAGCCCTTCCTGGGACCAGTTATTGTTGGTATGAACAAGGCAACTGCGAGGGCCTTGAAAAGTTCCTCAAAAATGGGTGCTGAAATTGCAAGTATGGAGAGTTCGACTGCCCAATTAGGGAATGAGGATGGAATTATCTCCGGTGCGATTAAGCTATTGAATAAAAAAGCTGGAAATGCCGAAGCCATGCCCGCAATTAACCATGACTCGGCCTCCCTGCGCTTGGTTGGCATTCCTATTGAAGAAGTGGAAGAGCCCCACCAAGCAAGCACTGGGAGTGAGAATCCGACCAGCCACAGAGGAATTGCCATTAGGAGGAACATAGTATTACCCAATGCTACAGTTTCACCGAAAAGAAACAAAGAAGTTAGTATGAGGCCTAGAATGATTGTGAAAGAAAAGAAAAGCCATAATTGCCCACTTGGCGGAGTTTCTAGAATCGAGTCCTCCTTTACTATGAATCGGGAAAATGCAGTCTTTGAGGGAGTTTGCAGGGACCCACCCTCGGGCAAGGCGTGAACTTTGGACCCGCTTTCATCGGGTGTGGCTAGTCGGACATGGATTATGCGCGGACGATGAAGTCGGAAGAGGAGGAAGGAAAGTGGCAAGCTACACATCGCCCCAGATAGGGTTAGAACTGGTTCACTTTCTACGAATCCGAGAATGATGAATAATGATGCATACATCAAGAAGAATGCTGGAAGAACGGTTGCTACCATGCTGAAATAAACACTCCAAGGTTTACTCTTCCTGTATATCCCAAGAGTAGTCGGAGTTGGGGACAGTGGAACTGTGTTCTTGACCCTGAATCTCCTGTTTAGGGAGTCAATTAGTATCCTTTCTCCTTCCATAGCAATCACGGTGTCACTCAGATCGCCCATCACTCAGACACCTGTTGTGCCTGGTGCTGTTCCTCATCACTGTGACGGGTTTCGGACAAGGTAGACGATTTTGGGTTTTGGCTTCACGCCACGACCCCGCATGAACCGCAAAACAGCTCATTGCGGGTTTTGTCTTTCTGCATGCTCCATTGCCCGCATGCAGAACATGGGGGCAGACCTTTGACATTAGAACTAACTCTGGGAACACTAAGAGGCTTCTTTTTTCGCCGAACAAACCAGCCTTTCTTTGGCCTCTTAACCTTGGGCATTGACTATCGAAAATGATACTGCAATATTAGTTTGGCGATATGGTATCGAAGCGACGAGATATTGAGTGATGACCCTCCTCGGGAGTCGTGAAGTGCAAGGTTATCGGAGCGGGAGTATCGGGACTCTCATCTGCATTGAGGCTCCTGGAGAGGGGTTACCAAGTGGAAATAATCTCAGACTGTTTTAGTCCTGAAACAGTATCCGATGTTGCTGCTGCGGTTTGGTACCCGTTCTTGACTGCTCCAGCGAGAAAGGCCGATGAGTGGGGTTTGGTAACCTATCGGGAGTTCGAGAGGCTAGCTGCGGACTTTCCAGATTCTGGGGTGACAATTAGAGACGGTAGGGAATACTTGAGGGAGTTGTCCGAATTGCCTTCTTGGAAGGATAGGATTTCTCATTTTAGAGTACTGGAGGTTAGCGAAATTCCTGATGGATACAAATTTGGCTGGGAATTCAGATCACCGGTCATAGAGATGCATCGATATATGCCATGGTTGAGTAATAGGGTCGAGTCAGAGGGAGGTTCCTTCAGAGAAATCTTCGTCGATGACATTAGGGATATTGATGCTGATTTAGTGGTCAATTGTGTGGGCCTTGGAGCTAGGGATCTGTGCAATGACAGCGAGTTAAGACCGACAAGAGGACAGGTTTTGTATATTGAGCAGGACCCAGGAATTGGCCATTACGATCAACGCCCAGAGACCCTAGCATATGCCATACCAAGAAGTGATGTGACAGTACTAGGCGGGACGGCCCAGGTCGATGATTGGGGCCTTGAGATTAGGGAAGAAGACAATGAGTTGATTCTTGGTAAGATCGAAGCATTGTGGCCAGAAATAGATAGGAGCAAAATTGTCGGTCAGTCTGTTGGGTTGAGGCCTACTAGAACAGAAGTTAGATTGGAAGAAGAAGATATTGGAGGGACCAGGGTGATTCATAATTATGGCCACGGAGGTGCGGGGGTGACCTTATCATGGGGTTGTGCTAACGAGGTATCAGATATTGCCGATAGTCAAAAAAATACGGGTTGAAGGATCATCAATGGGGGCAATTTTGGCCATGGAGAGGGAAACATTCGACGTCGTGGACCACTCTGACAATACTATTGGAACCGCTAGCAGGAAGGAGGTCCATGATCAAGGTCTGCTGCACAGGTCGGCGCATCTGCTGATTTTTAATTCAAAGGGGGACATTCTACTACAAAGGAGATCCGAGTCGAAAGACAGTTTTCCAGGGAGATGGGATTCTTCGGTATCCGGGCATGTGGATAGTGGGGAAAGTTATGATGAATGCATAGTTAGAGAGACTTGGGAAGAGATTGGTCTAGAACTGAGCAAGGTCCCGGAGAAATTGTTCAAGATTGCCGCCTGTGAGGAGACTGCTCAAGAATTCTGTTGGGTTTACAGAGAGTTCAGTGGAGGCCCATTTTCACCAAATTCAGAGGAGGTTTCAGACCTGGCTTGGTTCGCCAAAGAGGAAGTTGCAAGGCTAGTGTGTGAAGAGCCGCAAGTATTCTCACCTTCGTTTTGTTTGGCGTGGAAGAGGTTCAGTTTACTACAGGAATTCTAGCTTTTATTCCCTTGACTGGACCAGTGATGTAAGCAAGTTTAGTTGTACTAATCACTGCTGCTCCTATCTTGTATGGGTCACCATTCGAAGAAGGCCTTCTGTCCTCAAGGCGCCCGCGCCAGCCATCCTCAACAGTACCGATAGGGATTCTTATTGAAGCTCCTCTGTCCGAAATACCATATGAAAACTCATGGATAGACTGCGTTTCATGGAGCCCAGTGAGACGTTGATCATTGTCGGCCCCATAAACGTCGATGTGCTTCTCGATGTGCCTGCCGAATTCTTCGCATACCTGGTTGAATACCTTCTCGTCCCCACAGGTTCGCAGAGTAGAATCAGAGAAATTAACATGCATTCCTGAGCCATTCCAGTCAGTTTGCCCTAGAGGCTTTGGATGCCAATTTATCGACAATCCATACTTTTCGGCATTCCTCTCTGCTAGGTAACGGGCGACCCAAACCTGATCTCCTGCGTTCTTGGCTCCTTTGGCAAATATTTGGAATTCCCACTGGCCAACTGCTACTTCAGCATTGATTCCCTCAACATTGATTCCTGCATCAAGGCACATGTCCAAGTGAGTCTCTATCACTTCCCTCCCATAGGCATTAACTGCCCCTACTGAGCAATAAAATTGACCTTGGGGGGTCTGGTCCCTTGGAAAACCAAGTGGGAGGTTTGTTTCGGGATCCCAGAGGAAATATTCCTGTTCGTATCCGAACCAGAAGTCATCATCGTCCTCTTCGATAGTTGCTCTCCCATTTGAGGGATGAGGGGTGCCATCGGAATTGAGGACTTCGCACATCACTAGAAAGGCATTCAATCGATCTGGATCGGGAAAAATGGCAACTGGCTCAAGGAGGCAGTCGGAAGAACCACCCTCTGCCTGCTGTGTTGAGCTGCCATCGAAAGACCACATCTTACAATCTTCCAGATTCCCTGAAAAGTCTGAAACTACCATGGTCTTGCTTCTCATACTCTGCGTTGGTTCATATCCGTCTAGCCAGATGTACTCTAACTTCGATTTCGTCGCCATAGCGACCATGCGTGGATAGGCAGTTTATAGTTTGAACGTATGAATAGAATTATTGTAAACTAATGGATGAATAAACACTATAAATTGTAAATAATATACAAATATAATAAATAATTGCTATTTTTTATACAAAATAATATTATTTTTTGTCGATTTGGAAGAATTTGAGTCAAATGAACACTGGGCGAATTGTATGATTGAAAGTTTCATCCCTAAGGACATTCAATAGTGGGCATTGTCCGGGTTGGATATGGCCTTGAGTGAGGTTTGGGGAATTTTTGAGTTTCGTAGATTGCTCATAGGCAACTGCATCAACATCCTTGGTGGTTCAATTTTCATCGTCGGAATGAGTTGGACCGTAGCAAGTGGGGGGGGGCCGACCGCATACGGATTGATCTTCACAGCTTACTTTCTAGGGCATTTACCCCTTCTATTCTACGGCGGGATGGTAGTGGATAGGATCCCAAGAAGGACTGTGGCTCTAGTCGCGGATATTTCACAAGCTGTTCTCGTTCTTCTTGCTATTTTGGCTTTGAAAGCCGGATTGGACGAGTTCAGAACTCTGCTCGTAGTCACTTTTCTGACTGGTGGGGCTGGGGCTTTTTCCATTCCTGCAATTGGGGCATTGGTGCCTGATTTGGTTGAAGAGGAAATGCTGCCAGAAGCAAACTCACTCAGAGGAGTTGCGATGACTGGTGCTTGGGTGTTTGGCCCCTTGATTGGTGGTTTCACCGTTGGTAAGTGGGGGATTGAGGCATGCCTGCTACTGGATGGCGTGACTTTCATTGTCAGCGGTGCGATTCTCTGGACAATCTCAAGAATTCCAATAAACCGTGATGGCACAGAGAAAGATCCAATTGCAGAGATTTCCGAGGCATGGAGATTTGTGAAGACCCAGCCATGGCTATTTACTGGGATTGCTATTTTCATGGTTTGGCATATTGGTGAATCGGCGATAGATATTGGAATCCCATTCATAATCGAAGGGAAGAACTTGGGGGCGAATGAGTTTGGAATTTTTGGGGCGACTGGTGCTGCTGGAGCGATGATAGGATCACTATTAGCAGGTTTTAGGCCGATAAAAAAGGAAAGGAGAGGTTTTATCCTGTACTTTCTACTTGGGGTCGGTTCTTGCTGCATGCTAATGTTTGCAATGCCTTTCCCATTCATGGTACTGTTGATTTTCGTACTCATTGAAGGGGTTACGGGAGGGATTATTGGGGTTATATGGAGGACGGCCCTGTCTGACAGTGTCGACCAACATTTACGTGGCAGGGTTAACTCACTTGATGCGATTGGCTCGTTGATTTTTATTCCATGGACACCATTTATTGCAGGTTGGATGATTGACTCAACCAATGTAATCACTACTTATTCGGTAGCAGTAATTTTCATGTTGATGGCGACGGCTTTTGGCCTATTTACTCCCAAATACAGAAGTCTCAAGAGAGTGGATTCTGAAGAGTTTCCAATGCCCGATGTTTGTTAGCCCCCATGATTCTCGAACCAATCGAGGTAAATCTTCCGTTGCAGAAAGATGGTCAGCGACAATATTATTCCGAAGATTGCCCATGCGAAGACTGTCTTACCCAATTGGATAATGATCTCAGGGAGTATCAACCCATCAAAAATTATACAAGTTGAGAGAAAAAAGATTCTGCCGATCGTTTTGAAGATACTTTCGTCCTCTTGAGAAAGGATGCTGCTTACACGGTAGTGCCGTCTTCTATCGGCTGTAGACTTTAATCTAGAAAATGCTCTTTCTCTCTGCTCGACAGTTGTTAGGAAAGCATCATCGTCGAAAGAACCTGTGTTGTTGGATTCTGGTTCCATATTCATCGCCTGGCAGGGGGAGGAATAAATCAGTACTATGGATGGGCGCTATAAATCGGTGCAGCAAGGGCAAGGTTGGACCCAATGACCAGGGGAAATCTCCCTGAGCGAGAGATCAATATCGATGCTTTTTTCCCAATCTGAGTGACTAACGCGGTGACCAAATGGGCAGCCAGGAGGTGGATTGATTGGAGAGGGTACGTCGCCTTCCAAAATGATCTTGTCCTTGTTGGCCCCGACTGACGCCTCTGGAATCGCTGAAATCAATGCCTTTGTGTATGCGTGTGCAGGGTTCTCGAATATCTCCTCTGCATCGGCCAGTTCAACGATCTTACCCAGGTACATTACAGCAACCCTATCGCTAATGTGATGCACAACATTCAATGCATGGGTGATGAAAACATAAGTCAAGCCGAATTCCTTCTGAAGATCCTCCAGAAGATTGAGTACTTGGGCTTGGATACTAACATCCAAGGCGCTAGTCGGTTCATCCAGAAGTATAAATTTGGGATTCAGGGCAAGGGCCCTTGCTATGGCCAGTCTCTGCTTCTGGCCCCCAGAAAACTCGTGAGGAAGCCTATACAAGTGATCGGGCTTCATTCCGACGATGTTCAAAAGTTCTGTCACCCTTTCAGTTAGCTCCTTGCCCCTGCATATATCGAAAACGGTCAATGGCTCGCCAATAGCCGACCGAATGGTCATCCTTGGGTTGATAGATCCTCCGGGATCTTGGAAAACCATCTGCATCTTTCTCCTCAGGTCGGCTCTTGACATGGAGTCGATGCCTTCTCCCTCGATCATTATTTCTCCCTCTGTAGCCTTGATTAGTCCCATCATCATCCTCCCTAGGGTCGTTTTACCGCAGCCTGACTCTCCGACGATTCCCAGGGTCTCTCCACGTTCAACTCTAAGAGAAACACCATCCACGGCCCTCACATGTTCTCTGACCCTGCCAAGTAGGCCACCCCTCAGGGGGAAATACTTGCGAACGTTGTCCATCACAATAAGAGGGGCCTCTTGATCATTCAGATGGAACACCTCCCACTGATTCGATATTAGCGACAAAGTTGTCGAAGGCTTCCTGGACCTCGGACATAACCTCTGTCTTTGTTAGATGGTGACAGCTGGCAAAATGCCCGTCGCCCAAGTCTGTAGGGGTTGGAAATTCTGATGAGCAGATTTCATCGGCAAATGGGCACCTTGGATGGAACCTGCATCCAGATGGTAGATTGATTGGATCTGGGACTTGGCCCGGAATTATTGGTAGAGTCTCTCGACCATCCCCTATTCGTGGAATGCTGTGCATTAGTCCTACGGTGTAGGGCATCCTAGGTGAAGACAGGATCTGTTCAATTGAACCCTGCTCTACAATTGATCCGGCATACATTACACCGACCCTATCGCACATATCTGCAACAAGACCTATGTCATGGGTTATCAGTAGAATTGCGGTCCCTTTTCGGTCCCTGAGGTCTTTCATCAAATGAACTATCTGGGACTGAATCGTTACATCCAATGCAGTAGTTGGCTCATCTGCGATCAGAAGCTTTGGTTCGCATGCCATCATCATTGCGATCATTACCCTCTGACGCATTCCACCAGAAAGTTCGTGAGGATACATCTTTGCTACTGATTCGGGATTAGGAATTTTCACCTCCCTCAGCCTCTCTACTATTATTGAAGTGTGGGAATGATCGATAGAATTCAAAGACGAAAGCAACCATGTCATTAAGAGGAAAACAGCAAGGAAGGAAGAGAAGATAGGGGCATTAGTGAAGAGGATCCAAGCACCAATCAACACGGACACTGTGAGTGCGTCGTTGCCATCGGGCCTGTATGATTTTGGATTCTGCACAATGCTTACCAGCTTAGAGAGGGGCCTAGAGGCGGTTGCCCTCATACTGACATACATCCTCTCCAAGAAGTTCAGTTCGGCCGGAGGTAGCTTCCCATGCAGCAACATCACTTCGTGAATCTGCTTCTCAACGGAGTATAGTGGATTCAAAGCAGTCATCGGCTCTTGGAAAATCATGCTTATCTCATTCCCCCTCAGCTCCCTCATCCTTTTCTGGGGAGATGATGTCAGTTCCTCTCCTTCGAAGAAAATCTCCCCTTTGTCCCTGATCCCGGAAGATAACCCAATTATGGACAGTGAAGATACTGACTTTCCTGATCCTGATTCACCGACCAATCCAAAAATCTCCCCCTCATTTACATCGAACGAGACTGATTCCAGTGCTCTAACATTACCTTCATCAGTGGGGAAGTGCAATTTCAGGTCTCTGACTTCAAGCATGGATTGATCGCTCATGACTTTGACCTCCGCTGCTTTGGATCGAAGACGTCTCGTAGGCCATCTCCCAGTAGATTGAATCCAAGCGTTGTAACCAGTATTGCTATACCGGGGAATGTGACCAGCCACCATTGCTCAGGGAAGTCGTTCCTGCCATCCGAAATCATCTTCCCCCATTCCGCCGACAGCTCTTCCGCCCCTAGACCGATAAATGAGAGGCCTGCGGCGGTCAGAATGGTTCCGCCGACATCCAATGAAACGGCAACGAGCATCGGGGCCCATGCGTTTGGGAGGACGTGCCGGAATAAGATTCGGAAGTCATTGGAGCCGACGCTTCTTGCTGCTTCCACATATGTGTGCTCTTTGACATAAAGTACCTGGCCCCTGATTATCCTCGAGTATCCAGGCCATCCTGTGAAGATCAGGGCTATCATCACCTTCTCCAGACGGTCAAGTTTGACATCCTCCATGCCAATGGCCCCGAGATCGTTAACATCCTCCATTGCAGCGACGAGCGCTAGAGCGAGGATTAATCCGGGTATAGCGAAGAAAACATCGGCAATCCTCATGATTGTTTCATCCACATAGCCTCCGAAATAACCACTAATCCCCCCAATAACTAATCCGAGAAAGCAAGTTACCAAAGCTACTGTAAATCCGATTGTTAGGGACTTCCTCGAACCATAAAGAATCTTGCTGAGAACATCATGCCCTGTCGGTGTCGTTCCGAATGGGCAGAGCTCATAACCATCTGGCATCCAATCATAAGAATAGAAATCGGGACAGCCGTTGTGTAGGCGGCTGGAGTCAAGATCCCTGCCATTCTGAGTGTACAAGTATAGGTTGTAGTCTGAACCGGAAGCGACTGAGAGATTGGCACGCATCTCCGCCTTCGGTGGAACTGCGACTGCGTACCATTCATCATCTGGACTCCCCGCGGCGCTCGTTAGAAGATTCGGGGTGATTGGTGCCTCTTCCAAAGGAGAGATTAGGAATTGAAGTTGCGAATTGGATTCGTCTCCGGAAGTTTCTGACCTAATGATCGTAAAATTCTCCCCCCAAGGGCCTTCTTGGCCATTCAGGGTTTCATTGAAGATGCTGACCTTGTAAGTCCAATCCCCTGAATCGGTGTTCAAACTAAGGACACCATAATTCCCAGAAATTGAGCCGGACACGCAACCCTCACATGACCAAGTACTATTTTCGTCATCATCAACGGAAACTGAGAAAATTGTGATTCCAACGGTTGAGGGGTCAACCCCAGTATCATGGTGGACCCTGAGGTTGGCACTGGAACCAGCAGCACTTCCACCCGATGCTTCCTGCAGGCCGTCATTGTCGGCATCATATATGTCAGTCAGAGGATCGTCGTCATTGACTTCATCGTAATCGGCAATTCCATCGCCATCGTCATCCAAGTCAAGGTAGTCTGGCCCGCAATACAAGTTGGTTGAATTATCAAACCAAATCTCGGTATCGCAAGTCGAATTCCAGTCTTCGTCAAAATCTAAGGGATGGAAATCCATGAAATCCATAATTCCATCATTATCGTCGTCAGTGTCGAAGAAATTGTTGAGCAAATCCCCATCATTGTCATCATCGCCATTTGATGCCTGTATGTCAAGTTGGTATGCTTGCGCATAATCACTTGGGAATGAAATGACGCTGTCCATCTGTGGGCCACTGAAAGGGGCTAGATCCTTGTAGGCGTACGACTTTACTGATGCGCCAGAATCCGGGTCCTCCATGTAGATGTTCCACTTCTCCTCGCCCGTTAGGGATTCGTCCTGGTGTTGCTGGGCGATTTCATCTGCGAAAATCGAGATGTCGATGACGAAAATCACCATAAGAAGGCCGATTACTGAAAGGAGGCTTTTCTTAAACAGCTTCCATCCATCTTTTACGGACTGTATCGAGCTGCTGAATCGGGAGGATAGCGTCCCCGACACATTGGAGTCGAAGATAGAGTCTAGTCGTGGAGAAGTGATGTCCCATGCCCTTTCCATTAGCCTTAGGCGATCTGGGATAACTAACGCCAAAACAAGTACCAAAGTGATGGTGACCATTGTAGGCTCCTTGAACTGGAAAGCTAGAGCCAATAGTGGGATTGCGATGATTACCTTGATCCTCCCCTCCCTATCCAGCGAGGCGAAGAAGACAGCGAAGAGTGCGAATACGACCGCAATCAGGGTTCCGAGGAAAATCCTGCCATCCATCTATTCACCCCAACCTAACCCTTGGGTCGACCCAAGCGTAAGCTATGTCAACGACCAGATTCGATAATAGGAAGATAATTGAGGTGATTATTGTGACTCCCATAATCAAGGAAAAGTCTGCTCCGGTGATTCCCCTTACAGCAGCCATCCCCATTCCTGGCAGCGAGAAGATTGTCTCAGTAAGGACTGCTCCGCCAAGTATCCCACCTAGCATGAATCCAAGAATTGTGACAACTGGGATGAGCGCGTTTCTAGCCCCATGCTTGAGTATCACGGTTCTTTCATTGAGTCCCTTGGCCCTTGCTGTTCTGACATAATCCTCGTTCATCACCTCTAGCAAGCTAGATCTCATGTATCTGAGAAGTCCACCGGCAGTGCCCAGTGATAAGCATGCGATTGGTAAAGTAAGGTGTTCTATTGACTGGAAGAATAGATCGGGTCTTGACCGGCCCTCGGGCACTGGTGATGCAATTAGCGAGTCGAGGGCGTACATTCCAGAAGCCTCGTACGTGAACAGGGTTACTGCATCGAAGTCCATTGGGTTAGTGTAGAATAATGCGGACATGAGGGCACCGGAGGAGATGATGGCTAGGGTAATCTTGTCCCTTGTCGTTTCCGGGTCAGAAATTTTGTCCATTCGGCCTTCGACCTTGAAATCTAAGAGTGCTAATCCAGAAACAAGCAAGAAAAGGGCGGCGAAACCGACATTCCCGATTTCCACTACACCTCCCTCCATGGGAAATTCTGAGCCGGGTGGCTTACGCCCCCAGAGTGGGAAACACCCCCCATCCGTCCCAAATAGGGAGTCGCAGACTCCAAACTTGGTAGCGAATAGGTACTGAAACATCAATGCAAGCCAGAAAATTGGTAGGCTGACGAATGCGATTGCGATGAATCGTGTAAAATGGTCGAGCAGCCTGTCCTGGTAAATGGCGCTAAGTACTCCGAGGAAAATCCCCAGGGGAGCACCAATCAATATTGCTCCAAATGACATCTCAAGTGTTACTGGTACTGCCTGTTTCAGGACATCAGAGACTGGTTTCTTGTAGGAGAGTGAATAGCCCCAGTTTCCATCCAATAGGCCACCACTGTCGTACTCAATCGATGTCATTGAAGAATTTCCGCCACCAGTGTCGTTGTCAGTATCCCAATCACCCCAGAAAATGCCATCACCATCGACATCGCTAAGACCCATGAAATGTATGTACTGACTGACCAAGGGGACTGGGTCGCCCTCTTCGTCCTCGAAATGTAGCTTGTATTTGATTTCCTGGAGAGTCTCATCCGGGCACTTCAGGCCGCAGTATGCACGGGCCGGGTCAGATGGGACGATATGGGAGATGGAGAATGTCAGAATCGACACGCCGATCATGACTGGGATCAGAAGCAGAAGCCGCCTGACCACGTACTCCCATAGCTGCATCAAACTCCACCAGATGTCGCCACTAGAAAATGTTGTTTGCGGTCGACCGGCAGCGGACTAGCCGCTGCCGGTGACCTTACGTTATCCTTCGCTAGCTCAAACTTGCTCAGGACTTGTCCACATTGAACCACGGAATCGTGGCTGGTGGGACTTCCTTAGGCATGGATACCCTGTCCGAGTGGACATGGTAGCTCAGATACTGGCACTGGAAGATCAGTGATGGCTCTTCCATGTACAGATCGTGCGCCTGCTCGTACTTTTGGGCCCTAGTGGCATAGTCTGTAGCCTGTTGGGCCTCTTCTAGCAGGGCGTCTACTGCAGGGTTAGAGTAGCCTGTGTTGTAGACGTCTCCTTCGACTGCAGCGCTAGCTGTGAACGGGAACCAGTAGTTGTCTGGGTCCAGGTAGTCAGGGGCCCAGCCCATGAATATCAAGTCCCAGTTCTTGGATCCGAACATCCTGTCAAGTAGGTCTCCCCATGCAATTCCGGTGACGCTGTTTGCGATGCCGACCTGATCTAGGTTCTGAGACATCAGGGCCGCATTCTGCTCACGCTGCGTGTTACCAGTGTTGTAGTACATTCTCAGTACATCGCCGTCGAACCTCTGGCAATCGGTGGTTGTATCGCTGTCATGGTCATCGCACGTGAAACCAGCGGCGTCGAGGATACTCGCTGCCGCAGCCAGGTCATAGGTGAACATCTGCTGCTGAGTCTCGACGAACGGCATACCTGTCGGGATCGGCCCATACAGTGGAATGGCATAGCCATTGAATACGTCATCGATCGCTGTCTGGTAGTCGTAGATGTGAGATAGAGCCTTCCTTACGGATCCATTGCCCATCCATGCGTGGCAATCGTCATCCTCGTCATCAGAGTTTGTGTCAGTCTCACATGTAGGGTCGGTCTTCAGGGCCATTAGTGCCACAGTCAGGGAGTTCTCCGGACCGCAGTCAATTCCCAAAGTAGTGTTACCGGTGATTCCAGAAGGCGTATCTGTGTTGTCGCAGACTTCGTCAATCTGGTCTACAGAAACCGCGCCGAAGTCGACGTCCCCGTTCTTCAGGGAAGCTACTCGGGTTGACTCCTCTGCAACCTCTGACCTTGTGATCTTATTCAGGTTGAAGTTTCCTTGCTCCCAGTATAGCCAGTTTGGCTCCAGTACTATCTCCTGCTCCTCCACATAGGACCCCAGCAAGTATGCGTTGGTCCCGATCGGGTTGTTGTCCAGGTATGTATTGCAGTAGTCATCGGAGCTTTCGTCCACATCAGTGGTGGCTGGGTCATCGGCCACTATTATTCTGTTAGCCTCGCATGTGCCCTTGTCCACGACTGCACCGAGCCAGAAAGATATCTTCGCAAGGAAAGCCGAGTTTGCAGTCGGAAGTGTTGCCGAGAATGTTTCATCGGGGTTCACGACCAGACCGGTGCAATCAGTTCCTAATGCGCCACGCAGGATGTAGGCAACGCCTGAATCTGGGCTGTTGTACTCTATCACCCTGCACCAGGAGTATCTTACGTCCTCTGCATCGAATGCCTCTCCGTTGGAGAAGAAAACATTGTCCCTCAGAGTGAACGTGTACGTCAATCCATCTGCGCTAACCGTGTGAGATAATGCTAATCTGGGCACCAAGATTGGAGTCCCTGCTGCTGAGGCCTCGTATCGGTAAAGGGTGTCATAGACGTTCTCAATTACGGCCCCTGATGAGGTGTCGTAAGCATCGGCTGGATCCATCATTGGTGGATCGATATCAGAGGTAATGGCGACTATCTCGCATGCCGAATCGACTCCGTTCAAGGCGTCGTCTCTGCACATCCTCTCATTCTGGAGTGCTGCCTTTGCCTGATCCAGGCTGATGCTGCCAGCGGCAAACTGTCCGATGTAGTAGTCTTGGTCAAAGTCACAAGAACCATCGTCGATGGTCGCTGCCGCATTGTAGTTGGTCGCAGCGGCGTCCGTGCAACCGGTGAAGTCGCAAGATCCGGCTTGTGTGGCCTCTGAGTTGTAGTTCGATGCAGTAGCATCCATACAACCAACGATCACTTCAACGGTAGTTGTCGTGTTGTTGTATACGGTCTCGGTGACCGTCTCTGTTACTGTCTCGACTGCAAACGTGCAAGACTCGTCATCTACGGTGGCATTAGCGTTGTAGTTTGTTGCTCCTTCGTAGGTGCAGCCAAGCACAATCGCGTCGGGAACGCCGTCCCCATCGGTATCTTCCCCAGCGCATCCCGCCAGTGCCGATGCAATCATCAGTGTGCATAATAGAAGTGCATTCGCTTTGGACTTCATCGACCCATTGGGGTTATGCTCCATATTTAGTATCACCCCAAAAATACCCCTAAATGGCCTTTTAGAGGGGAGAACCGGGAGAAAAAAACAATTTTCTTCTCAAATCTTAATGGTGGACGTGCCGAGATTTGAACTCGGGGCCTCTTCCATGCC
>Ga0115011_10000445_pt1 | contig 33638 bp, 34 predicted proteins | sample TroAtlMetagenome_2_FD_88705 | JGI IMG/M metagenome (GOLD analysis project Ga0115011, IMG submission 88705) | Marine eukaryotic phytoplankton communities from Atlantic Ocean - Tropical Atlantic ANT8 Metagenome | ecosystem: Environmental > Aquatic > Marine > Oceanic | place: Tropical Atlantic... | reverse complement strand
GGATCAATCCATGTATCTAATTGCTCAGACCATCCATCTTCTGATGTGTATCTGTATTTATATCCATAAAAATTTTCTTCTGGATAATTATCAACACCAGTATATAGATGAGAGTTATCTGTACGAACATCAGAAATGATCAGTTGATCAACACCATTTGCATCAGTTATTACAGTTTGAGTTTCACCTATATTGATAGATAGATCATCATCAAATGAATATATAGCAACATTACTTAATGGTTGAGTTTCAGTTAATTCTTGAACTTCGGTTGTTTCACCATCTTCAAGAAGAACTTCTCTCTCAACAGTATAAGTATCATCTTCTTTATTCCATGTTATTATTTGAGCCATTTTGATAACCTCCTATTTCGTTAAAATAAAACTTGTTGCGCTTGTTGCAATACCAACATCTACATGTGTAGTAGTATCTACTGCACTACTTGTTGATGATATTGCACCAGTTGTTTTTAAATATTGAACCCTTTGTCCTACAGTTAAACCAGATTGATTTGTATCTTCTTTACTTTGTAACTGAATAGTTGCTGTTCCATTAGCTGCAACAGTATTTTCAGAAATACCTATATATGTATCTGCTATATCATAAGGAGTTAAACCCCATACACCAACATAAGCTCCATTAGGATTGTCACTGTATCTTTCCTGTACAGACCAGGCTATTTCATTTCCATCTTTACCACCACGAGTCCAATGTAAAGCACAATATCCCATAGTACCACCGTGATATGATTTATAATTTGTTAATTCAGTAGTTACATCAGCACTATAGGCATGGTCTTGATCGAGCATACCATAATAAATTCTACCTCTTTCATCATCAGAAGCATTACTGTTATCATACTGGTGCATAATATAATACTTTTGTGCTTTATCATTATAGTATGAACGATTACCTAAGTACCCTTGTGTTGTAGCTGTGTTACCAGTTATGTTAGTTGTTAATGCTTTGTTACAAGTACCAGCTTTACTACAGCTAGTGCTACTAGCGTTCCATGTTGATGTTGTTCCGTCATCAGCTTCATCATGAAGATCAAACAATCCAGTATATAAGAAGCCATCATCAACACCAAACCATCTTCCATAATTTGTACCACTTATAGTATGATTACTACCTATAGCAAGTGACCAAGAAGAATCATTTGATCCTCCAAAATCTTCACTATTTTTTGTCGTACCAGAATGGTTTGTATTATCAATATAAGGGTAACTTGAGCTATGTGTGAAACCATTAACATCAGAACCAGTAGAATATATTTTCATAATTCTAGCCCTACTGTCACTTTGAGCTGTGTAATTTACAGTAATATAATAAACATAAGGTTTTGTAGGATGAGGTTGTAAATCATGATGAGCAGAATAACTACCCCAGCTAGATGTATATCCAAATTCATTATAACTAAGACTGTAAGCTGTAGGATTATTTTCACTCATATTACTAGGTCTTATATAAAACATACCTTGATACTGTGATTCATACCATTCACCATAATAGAAACAAACACCCATAACAACAGTTCCAGCAGCAGCTATATTCGCATCTCCACTAGCTTTTACAGACGCATTATCAGACCAGTCACAAGGTACTGTCATTCCTATAGGTCTGTTACCATTACCATTTTTAGCTTTAGATGTGTTAACATTTGTAGGAGTTGCATTATTAGATGATCCACCTATAGCAGTAAAAGTTGAGCCATCAAATGTAAACCTACACCATCTATAATATTGACTATTGTTAGAACCACCAAAACCAACACCAATAAACATTTCATTTCCATTAAAATCCTTACACCTATTCATCTTCCACATACCCCAATCTTCCGACAATAGGTTGTTAGCACTTGCCCATGTAATTGTTGTTCTATCAGCACTAGGAGTTCCTATTCTATATTTAGGGTAATAACCAGAACCAAAGTTTTCATCTGATCTATAACATAATATATATTTGTCATACTGTTTAGAGTATTCAATGTATACAGGATTTTGGTTATTATTATAAACACCATCAGTACCATCAATGGCAGTAACAGCTACATCTGAATGAGTTATATTTTCTGTATCTACCCAGTTTTTTGCTAAACCTACTTTACCATCATCATATAAACCAACAGGATCACCAGCAGTAAGGGAAGATTTTGGACTAACTGTTTTGGAAATAGAACCAGCAGCAAACTTAGATGGTAAAGCACCAGAAGAATCTAATTGAAGAACATTACTTCCGTTAGTACCAACAGTAGCACCTAATTGTATTTCAGTTGCTGATATAGCTTTACCTATATGTTGTATTCCAGATGTTCCAATAGTACCATCTTGAGCTGTATAGTATTCAGAGCCGATTGTAAGGCCACTCTGACTTCCATTAATGCCACCATTAATAGTAATTTTACCAGATGCTGCATCAGCTATAGCCTCAGACGCTACACCTAAATAATCATTTGAAGTTGCTGAAAAATTATAAACAGTTTGTGGTACTTGTGGTGGATTATATACATAAGCATCAAAAGGTTTATTATCATAACCTACATCTGCTGAATCCATTAAACATATAACAACAGACGCTTCATCTTCTGTTGATATTTCAACATCTGTAATAGCAGCTCTTTGCATAGCAGCAACATTGTTTACCTGTATATTTGCTGCTGTAGTATCTCCACTCCAAGTAGATGTTGTACCAGAAATTGTACCATAATAAATATTTGTCATAGTTGTAGCGCCTGAATTATCTCTACAAACTAAAATATGTTTCTTTGCTGTTTCATTGTACATAGAAGATAGGAAAGGAGAGGTATCATCTTGACATACTTGTACAATATTACCACCTGTAATTGTTGTTCCTGATAAACTAAGAACTTGCGCACCAGCATCATTAGCTCCTGTTGAACCATCTGTGTTTGTAAATGTTAAAAGAAACTTACCAGCATCTGTATTATAACTTACACAATATGGAGCAGTTGAATTAGAAACACCAGCCTCATAAGTTGCACCCCATGTAAAAGCTGAACCAGTATTTGTTATACATATACATTTTACTAGACCATTACCAGCGCTATTACCAATAAAAGCACCAACCCACTTATTATTAACAGTATCATAATCAAAACCAATTTCGTAACTAGCAGAAGCATAGAGTTGTTCTGTGTGCATACTATAATGTGAGGCAGCAGCAGTATTTCCTGTTACAGTAAAGGCCATAGCCATAGGATATTGCACACCTGAATATGTACTTGAATGAGCTATAAGAATTAATTGATTATTATCAGGATCATATTTCATTTTCATTGGAGCATTCCAAGCTTGATAATTAGATGCGTTTAAATTGTTTGAAGTACCAACAGTTATTGTTGTTCCTGATATTGTTATTTTTTTAATAGCCCAATCACCAACAGAACCTCTGTGATAAAAAAGACAACAAGCATCAGCATCAGGATCATAACCAATAACGCCACCTTGATTGCAGTTTTCTGATGCAATTACTGTTTCAGTTCCAAAAGTTATTGTTTTATTTGTACCATCTACTGTTCCAACTCTAGCGTGTAAATAATAATTTGAAGAATTACGCCAATAAAATAAAACTTTATCATTTCCAATATTAACTAACGCAGAATGGTAAGTACCATAATATCCTGTATCATCTACTTCATGAGCAACACCAACAGCTTCTGTTACATTTGCTCCAGTCTGTGATGATTTAATTTCTTTTGCTTTACCAGCAGATGTTAACAAAACTGGTTTACCATTTGTTATAGCTCCATCTGCTACTATATCTATTACTCCACCTGATGCTGGAAGATTAGTTAATTGTGATCCATCAACAGCTGGTATTTTAGCATTACCATCTAATTGCACTAATTTGTTTGCAGTAGTTCCAGGCTCTAATCCTGTAATAACATTTCCATTTAAGTCTAAGTTTCCACCAAGTTGTGGGGTTGTATCTTCAACAACATTTGCCATTGGTCCAGCTGGTCCAGTAGGTCCAGTTGCACCAGTAGCTCCAGTTTCACCTTGAATACCTTGAATACCTTGAGGTCCAGTATTTCCTGTTGCACCTTGTGGACCAGTTGCTCCAGTAGGTCCAGTTAAGTCAGGACTTGTTACTGTAATATTAGAACCAGCAGACATACTATGTACTATGTCATAAGTTCCATTTCCATTATCAGTTAAACTAATTCCTGTAATAGATGTACCAGTTGCACCAGTATTACCAGTTGATCCTTGAGGTCCGGTATTTCCTGTAGGTCCAGTTGGTCCTGTAGGTCCTGTGTTTCCAGTAGAACCTTGAGGTCCAGTTGAACCAGTAGCACCAGTAGCTCCTCTTAAATTCTGTGATGTAAAGCTATGCGTACTACTATCAGAGAAAGTTAAAGTAATGGTTTCTGTGTAATCGTTATTAGATGTAGAAGAAAATCCTGTAATAGTAATACCAGATGTACCAGCTGGTCCAGTCGGACCAGTAGGTCCAGCTGGTCCTTGCGCTCCAGTTGATCCAGCACTTCCAGTTGCTCCAGCACTTCCAGTAGCTCCAGTTGGTCCAGTTAAATCAGGAGTTACAATAGTATATGTAGCTCCACCTACAGCAGTGAATATAATATCAAGAGTACCATCGCCATTATCTGTTTTAGTTACTCCAGTAAATCCAGTAGTTACACCACTACCATCTAAATCAGCAGTTCCAATAGAACCATCTGTTACCATTCTTCCATGTACTGTAGTTATAGCCATTGTTATTCTCCTTTAGGATTCCTTTCTTTTATTTCTTTTATAGTTTCTCTCCATGCGTCTATGTCGTGATATATCATATCTAATTGTTCTGCTAGTTTAGGATATTCATTTCTTCTTTTACCAGAATAATCTAAATCTGCTTCTCTTATTCTTTGTTCAAGAACACCAGCATCATTTCTTGCTACATATAATTCATAACCTTTACTTACTTGTCCAACAAAAGGAATAATTAATTCATAAGAATCATCTATTTTATCTGGACCCATTTGTGTTCCATACTCGTTATCACCTAGTACTTGTATATAGTAACCGTCAGATTTAGAATCAGACCTTGCCTGTTGGTCTAATAGTAGTTGAGCATAGGCTTCGTCTTGAGCAGCAGTTTCTTTTTCTGCTTGTTCCATTTCCTGTGCTACTTTTTCTTCTCTTTCTTTTATTTGTTGTTCTGTATATTTTGGCATTATCTTAATCCCCAAGCAAGTATGTTAGCTTTAGTTAAATCACAGGCAGTTCCATCATGTTTAGCATATAGTTTAAATCTAATTGCGCTTGTTGTCTTTCCTGTTGCAGATATTTGTGATGGTATTCTAGCGTTAAGGTGCATATTAGATACAAAATAATCTTCATATATATCATGTAATACATATTCAGTACCCTCTGTGCTTCCTGTTAATGTACATGCAGTTAACTTTCCATGTATACCATCAGACGCACTGCTGAAATATAAACTAGCAAAAGCCATAGCAGCATGGCCCTCTGATGTTGATCCTGTATTATCTGGTGCTGGTAAATCACAAGTAAGTTTTAATACATAAGAAGATGTTAAAGCTGATGAACCAGATGTTTCTGCTACTTGGTTTTTATTAACATCTCCTCTAATTTTATTAGCTTGTAATGAATCAATAACAGCATCACGAATATTAAACTGTCCACCAACAACCTCAAATGCTTTATTAGGACTAGCACTACCTGTATTATCAGTCATATAAAATGCGTGTGCATTAATAGCAAAAGCTGTAGACGATCCACCTACATCATTAGAGCTTGAAATTAATCCAAAACCACCAATATATCCATTATTATTAATTTTAACAGAGTACTTGCCTTGTATTCCATTAATGCTTGAAGTGTTAGTAGTTATTGATGTTGTATTATTTCCTACTGTTGTATTTAATTGTGTAACTGTTGCAGCTTGGGCTTGAGCTATAGTTTCTGCATTTGCAGCAGTTGTGCTTACAGCATTTAATTCTGATATTGTAGCCAGTACTCTGTTACCAGTACCACCAGTTACAATAGATTCTAAACTATTTAATCTTGTAGCATGAGATGTTGTAGTACCATTAAGTGTACTTACAGTAGCGTTTAATGAGTTGTGTTGATTAACTGTAGCTAATCTTGCTGTTGTTCCGTCTGCTTCAAATACTTGTGACTCAAGATTGGTAATTCTATTAAGGTCTAATGTTATACTACCAGAACCTTGTACTTGCAATACTTCTAAAGCAGCTACCCTTGATGTTAGTGATGTAGATGCAGAACCATTAACAGTATTATCTAACGATGATGTTAATGTTTCTAGCGCAGTTATTTTAGTTCCTTGATCAGAGATAATTTGCACACCGTTTTGTGTAATAATGTTTTCAAGAACCAAGACTCTGCCATCTACTGTAGTAATATTAGATATTTGATCTTGTAGTGATGTAGATAACTGTGATGTATCTATTTTATTTGTTGCAGAAGCTAAGTCAGCAAGTAGTTTATCTAAATCTATATTAGCTTGAGTTATTTCTGTACCAGATAAATCAATAATAGTTCCTGAACCAGATGATACTGTTGAGGAAAAATCTCTTATCTCAATAGAAGCACCTACAGGAGGAGCAGTTGTAAATGTTATAACATTATCAGATAATGTGTAGTTAGCAACATTCTGTAATACACCATCAATAATAACTAATATGGACAAGACACTACTAGGTCTTGCTGATAGAGTTAGTGTTGTTTGACCAGAAGAAGTATATGTTGTTGATATAGGTTGAACCCTACCAAATACCAAATCCCATGCTGTGCCTGTCCATATTCGTGTTTCTAAAGCGGTTGTATTGTAATATAAATCACCAGTTTGTAATGCAGTACCGTCTGGCCTGTTAGTTAAATCAGTTGAAAAAGCTCCAAGATACTCAGTAATAGCAGATGTTTTAGTGGTGACATTACCAGATGAGTCAAAAGCCAAGAGCTTTCCAGCCCTTGAAGTCGCAGTAGGTAAATCTCCTGGCGTACCCTCTTGTATAGGTGCTGAAATAGATTGATCAACTTTTAACTCCAAGTCTTGTAAGTTTCTTGTTACCCTTGATAACTCAACATTGAGGTCCTCAATATCGAAATACCCTCCTGTGTTGTAGTCACTTGTTCTTGATATAGATGTATCTCTGATTATGTCAACGGTCACATTACTTTGTGCTGTGGCAAATTCAATAGTAGTAGAACTAGCAGTACCTACATTATTTAGTATGTATGCTGTTCCTGTCTGTCCTGATAAAGAAGCTACTTGTGTAGCCTCTACATCATTCACAAAAACCTTAATATCCGCAGCTTGTTCAGTAGCAAACGGTACTGAGAATACAGTTTGTGATGATGTGCCAACAGTATATTCTACTCTTGGACTTGTATCTGATACACTTATTGCCATAATGACCTACTTTCCTTAATGTTTATTCTATTGCAACGCACTTTATTATCTCAATCTAAAAGTAGTACTCCTATTGTACATACTATTCTCATCTACATCTACTCCAGTTGCATCTCCAAATAAGTCCACCGCATTTTTAATTTGTGATTTTACAGATAGGCCACTATTATTAACAATAGGCATATCAAACCATAATAAGTTATTAAAAGGTACAGCTCTCCATAAATGCAAAGCTCTTTCTTTATGTGACATCTCTTTAAAGAATATATCGTGTAATAATTTCATAGGTACAAACGGAGTACCTAATAAAGACAACGCAGCATCCGCATCTGTTTCATATTCCCATTTTGGGTCCATTCCTAAAGCTGGTCTTATGCCAATAGGTAGTTCTGAGATGTGTGCTAATGCTTCTAATGTATTGTTCATATCCATTTGCCAGTTTGACACACCAGAATACTCAGCAGAAATTAATAATTGCTCTGCAAGTGATTTATATTGCCAAGCATCAGGATTTTTTGCCCATTGAGATAAATATGCTAATGGTATTAGTGTCGCTATACCAGCAGCAGTATGTTTTGTTCTTCCTTGCATCATAGCTAGTGTAATTTTCTGAGCAGCAGCAATTCCAAATGTTCTAAATTGAAATATAGATGATATTAATGGTCTGTATGTGTGCATAGTAGAGCTGTAGTTAGCTTGTATATCCTCAAACTCTTGTTGTAGCTTAATTACTAATGATGTATCTCCATCTTTTTCTGCTTTTGACCACTTTTCAGCTACTCTAGCCAACTCATTGTTCATTTGTAATCTTCTTTTTTGGTATGCTTTTGAATGTGATGTTCCTCTCCACATACCATCAAGCCACATAGGTCTTGTTGCTATTGATGGAGTCATAACTGCCATCTGTGTTTCGTTATGTAGAGCTACACCAAATCTTGTTTTTAATTTATTTGATTTTATACCCTCTTTCCATTCACTTGTATTAGCTGTATACATAAAATCATCTTCTGAAACCACATCTCCATCTTTTAAAGGTTTCTGGTCTTTAAAAGAAACCCTTTTCCAGTTAACTCCTTTTCTTTTTAAACCAAGATCAAGTATATCTTCTAATGTAAAACCTGATGAGTGTAATCTAGCCCAATCTTTTTGTTCTGATTGTAATATTTTTTTCCCATTAGCCATATAACTTTTAGATAGTCGTACAGAATCTTTAATAATAGAATCAACAGATAAGATTGTGGAATATTCTTTTGCAGCAGTAGTCCATTGGTTAAGCATGTTTAATTTAAACATTGAGTTAGCACCTTTTTCCAATGCGTTTTCTATCCAAGTTCCTTGTCCAGGTGCTATTCCATCATTTTGTATAAATCTTAAATTAGCAGAGTGCATTACAGTATCAATAGCTGTTGCATGAATCTTAGATTCTCTTTTCCCCTCTTGGATTACTTTGTTTAAACCCTCCATTTTAGCTACATGTGTTTTCCACATTAATCCAAATGATCTTTTAAATCCGTGATGAGCTACAATAGTTCCAGCATCAGCAATAGCGTTAATAACAAACTTACCAGCTAACAAAACAGTTGAAGCGTTCTTTAATGCTCTTGCAACACGAGCAGATTTAGATGTAAGCTGAGGTCCAGATATTAAAGTTCCTAAAGTTCTATCTCTTAAAACTCTAGCGTTTTCTTTTGCAGCTTCTCTACCCTCTCTTAAGACTTGTTTTTTATCTACATCATTTGTTTTTAATATTAACTGGTCAAAGGCATCATCAATATCATGGAATTTTGTAGTCATTGTTCTATCACCAGCATACCTTGTCATTTCAATAGCAGTAGACATTCTCCTAATATATTGTCTAAATACATTTGTAACATCTAAATCAATAAATTCTTCTATCCATTCTCCTTTAAATGGTAACTGTCTATTTAATTGGTTAACAGCATTAGGGTTTACATTTCCTGTGCCTTGAAAATGGCCCTCTTGATCTACAAGTTCTTGCCATATTTCCTCTGCTCTTTGTGCAGCTGTTTTTTCTCCTTTAGCTAACTTACCATCAGCAGTTCTTTTTAATGCTGAGTCAGGTATTTCATCTTGTAAATCTCTTATTGCATGGTGCATAAACTTATCTTTGTTTCTAATTAATTTCCCAGAAATCCATATACGAGTAAAATAATTTGAATCTCTGCCAGCTACTTTCTTTCTTTTTTTCCCTGTTGTTTCTGCAAAATCTTGTAGTTTAGCAAGTCTGTTTGTTTCTGTTGTCACATTTACTTTTGCATTATCTATTTCTTCTTTAGCTGCTTTGCTTTTTCTTAGGTTTTTTAATACTTCTTTTCTTCTTGCTAATATATTTGTCTGTCTTTCTATTTGATTTGCAATATTTTTATTATTTAAAAACATTTCCAGCTCATCCATTGTTTCTTTAAATTTAGCAGACACATTATTAATTCTATCTGCGGCTTCCCTTATTGGAGCTGGTGCATCATAATCAGCATTTCTAATGGCTCTTACTAATTCTTTATTTACCATTTCAAAAGTATACCCTTTGTTTCTGCCTACTAATTCTTTTAGTCCATCAAACTCAATACCTCTCCTTATTTTTGCATCAGATATTTTTTTTGTATTACCGTGAACAAGTTTATTTAATTTAGCATAAGCTAAATCAACAGCATCTTTAATCTCATACATTTCTCCAAACCAATTTTTTTGAGCTAATGTATTAACAGCTGGTTTAGTTTCTATTCCCTCAAAATTTCCTCTCATTATAGTTGCCATGTCACCAGCTATTTCGTCTGGCATATCTGCAATAATATTTAATAAATCTAAATTATCTGAAAACTCTGGATCATCACTAATATCTCTTATAAGAGTTTTTATTTGTTCGTATTCACTTTGCTGTAAAAAGAATGGTCTAGTAAAATAACCTCTTGCTAATCTATTTCCATAAGGTACTTGTATTTTTTCTCCCTCTTTTGTTACAACATACTGTACTTCACCATCTCCTTTTACTTTAGCTCCAACATGTTTTAATTCTTTTTTAACATTTGGTTGTGCTTTTAAATCTCCTTTAAATGTATGATCTACTCCATCAATAATATCATTTACTAAACTTTTTGCAGATGCACTATTTAAAGTTCCTCTTAGTAATCTTGATAAAGGTGGTCCTATTATTCCACCAAGAGCAGCTCCAGTAGGTAAAGTGTAAAGTAACTCATCTGCTTTAGCAGTAGGATCAGCATTTATTCGTGCAAGTTCGTACGGTGTCATAGCTGCAGCAGTTACCCCAGCCATTCGAGGTGCTGCATATAAAAAACTTTTTGATGCCCAAGCTTGAGGACCAAGAGGTGTAAACAACAAAGGATCATTTAAAGCATAAGCAAACATTTCATATACTAATGTTTTCATTAAACCCATATTGTTAGCTTTATGTTCTTTAGCAGATAAATTATCATCTATATTTTGTGCTAATGTATCAAACTCAAACTTATTACCAGCTTTAGCAAGTTCTTTTATGTAGTAGTCATCTTGAATTAAATCAGGTCTATTTTCTTTAGCATACTCAAAAACATCAAAGCTAGTATCAAGGCCAGGATTATCTGGACTTACAGCCATTCCTATATCTGTTACAATTTCATCCCAAAGATGTCCTTCCCAAACTGCACCCCAGTCAGACCATTGCTCATCTTCCATTTGATTAAAAGAAAATCTATGATTAAAAGATTGAGGAGTATATTGACCAGCTATATGATCTATATCTTCCCAAGAACCTTTATCCATTTGAAAAAAACTTATGTTTTTCTTTTTTTCCATTAGAGTCCGCGAGTTGCTTGAATAAATAAATTAGGGTAAAGAAGTATCTGTTCGGTTTCTTGTCGTTGTTCCATTTTTTCTTTTTGTACATCCCAATCTACTTCATCTTTTTTCTCCCAATCAACTTCGGTTCTACTAAACCACATAGCAAGAGGCACATCATCTTTACTTCTAATATAATCTCTCACGCCATTTGAGTTTTCAAAGGTAATCCAATATACAGTTCCAAGTTCTAATGGTTCATCCTCCTCTCTTTCAGGATCATAGTCTGGGCCAACAAGAGCAAACCTTAAATCCTCACCAAAGACCATTTCATTTATATCTTCTTCTCGCAAATTTGAGTTTTCAGTTAACCATTGTTTTGCTTCTGCACCATCTTTATTTAAGTCAAAATTATTTAGTAAGGAGAAATTCTTTTCAACTACTCCTCCCTCCATAATTGGATCAAGAGTATATATTCTTCTAAAATCTTGCCAAGTTGCATCTACAGCATCATCAAAATTCATTGCTTTGTTAACTATATAGTCTTGTATAGTTCCAGTTAAAAATCCTTTTCCTCTATTGTCGTGTGTAAGAAATCTATTAAATGTCTTATCAAGGGTTTCACTATCAAAAAACTTTTTAACCCATTGTAACTCTGGTTCTGGGTATTCCGACCAAACAGGATGCGCTCCCATAATAGGTGGCGTTATAAACTCACCAGCTATTTCTACTTCTGCTTCCCAAAATATTGAGCTTCTACTTGTTATTTTATTCCAACTTGTAAGTTCACCTCTACTATTTGATATTACATCTCGCCAGTTAATTTCGCTTATTTTTTTTACACCATCATGAACTTTTATTGGAACACTTAAATCCCTTTTTTCAAAAGGATCATTAAAAACTGCATTGTAAACTTCATCATCAGTCATACCACTTCTATTAAAAAGATTTTCGTATCTTTTCATATAAGGTAAAAGTGTATCTGACATTCTAGCAAACCACTTACTACCATTTTCTTTATCACTATTTACTAACCATAGTTTATATTCATCAAAAATATCATCTAAAGCAGCAAAAGCATTATTCTTATCTGCTTTAAACCATTCTAAAAAATTATCTTTATTAGCATCCGACAAAGGCATACCAGATAAAAGCTGATTAAATATACTACCCTCTGATTTATATATCTGAGTCCATCTTGCTTTTGCTTGAATCATATCCTTTAGATTAGGATCAGTAGAATCACCAAGTAATGCAAGATACATAGCTGCTGTTTCTTCCCCTACTTGGGATGGATCAAAAAAATCTGTATTTGTTACTTTAGCTATATGATCATCTGAAAGCTCTTGTATTTTGTTTTGAGTATCTTTAGATGTGTTATATACAGTAGGAGGTCCATCTATTTTACTTAAGTTTTCAACAAGTTTTAAGTTTGCTCTATCTGTCTGTGTTTTCTTTAGTTTGGTTTCTAAATTTTTCCTAATTGATTCAAGAGATGCAGTAACTTCTGGATGATTATTTAATCCTGTTTCTTCTACAAGACTATTATTTCCTTTAATAGTATATTCTATTCCATCAGATACATAAGTAAAATCACCTTGCATACTATCTGTCGTAACCCAGTCTAATATAGCAGAGTAAATTTCTGTTGGTTGGTTTCTAAATTTTTGTGTAATAACATCATTTCTTCTTTCAAAAATTGTTTCTATTGAATTTGTAAAAAGATTATTATCTATTAGGAAATCAGCTGTTGTTGTATCTGAAACAGTTTTGGCTAATGATAATGTTTCTATTTGATCAACAAAAACAGAATCATCTACAAAACCCTCACCATTTATTAATTCAAGATGTAGAGCAGATAACACAACATCTACCTTAGTTTCTCCATCTCTTGTTCTTCTTGTTTTAATAGATTCATCTATTATAGCTCCATCTTTAGCGTGTAAACTTGTGTTGTAGCTTTTTTCAAGTTTACCATAAGCATCTAACTGTATCTGTCTAAATTTTTCTGGAATTGCGTCACCAATATATTCTCCCTTTTCATTTATACTAAAAGCATTTCTTAAATTATCTAAATGAGATTTTTTCATAGTGCCTATTATTTTTACTTGGTCATCTGGACTTAAAAGTAAAAATTCCTCAGAACTAATTTTATCTTGAAAATCAACTATGTTTTGATTATTAACTACACTAGCATTAGCTATAAGCATTTCAGAATTATGAGCTAATGTTCCTGTTGTTAATGCTTCGCTTCCTTTGTTTGTCCAGTTAGAAACTTTTGTAGAATCAAGACTTGTCATGTTATTAAAGTGATCTTTAGCACCTTTTAAGTTTCCTCGATCTAAATCACCTTGCATGGCAATATACATATTCTCTAATGTGTTTTCTGTTTGTCTATCTTGTTCATCTATTTCGGCATTAGCTGCTTTAAGTTTTTCTTCTTCAAGATTCATAACAGCTCCAGCTACCCTAGCCACACTACCAGACGCACTTGTTAATGCTTCTGAAACATAATTTTGATTTGACGCTTGAGCAACGCCAATATTACCAACAGATGACATATACCTTTTATTTTTTTTAATAGCCATTAGCTTCCAACCTTAGGTGTAAATTTACTTTTTCTTAATGCAAGTAGTTCTTTGTTTCCTCTGTAAGCATAAATAGAACCAGCACCCTCAAGAGCAGCACTACCCATTTGTATTAGACTTGCTGTCCTAGCCATTCTTGTGGAATCTCTTAATGATCTTATTGTTCTTTTTGTTGCATCTTGATTTAAAGCAAGGGATGTTTGAGATGCAGATATATCTCTGCCAGCAGTCCTTTGATTTTCATCTAATGATGCCTCAAAAGATTCACCTCCAGCAGATACAGTCATATTATAATTTCTTATATCAGCTTCATTTTGCAGTATAGCATTTTGTTCTTCTGCGGTAGCAAGTATACTGTTTTCAAAATTTATTCTAGCTTGTTCTTGTTGGGCTTTGTTTTGATACTTTTGAGATTTATATCCAAAGTAAGCACCTAATACACTTAATGCTGTTGACGCACCTAATAAAGATTCTACAACCATTATATTGTTACCTCACTTACTAATTGCATTACTCCACATGATGCTGGTAATGTCTGTGTTATTTGAATTGTTGGGTCCTGAGAATAACCTAACAATCTAAAATCCTGTTTGCCATCTACTCTAGCTGGGTCCTGTTGTATAAGGCCAGATGCAGTAGTCCTGTTAAATAATGTCTTACCATTAACAGACATTGACAATGCTCCCTCAGTTTCTACTTTCACTCTTGTTATTCTCCTCATCTTACCAGTTAGTTCATAGCCCGGATATTGATAATCTACTGGCATAGTTTCCAAGTTCATAAAATATGAATATCCTATATATGCTTTATCACCATTTGATAAGTTCAGCAAATTTGAATCCAATGTTCCTGTACCTGATACAGTTTGTGTTCCTCTGTAAGAGCCGTCATTTTTGATTACATGGACAGTTTTGTTATAATGATGTGCTGGTATACCTATGATTGTATTATTGGCTACAGTAACCTCGTATGCGTCATCTAGGTGACATTCATTTGTAGAGTCTACCTCATCAAAGTTTGTAAACTTCTCTAAAGAGATAACTCCATTTCTATCTGTAACCCAAAATATATTCTCGTTAACAGCACAGATAGACATAACTTTATCTAAGTGACCATCGGTACTAGCTGTTTGTCCTGACGCATCCCATAATACCCAACCAAGTATAGATTCAGATAGAACAGTATGACATACAGCTACAGTACCATCTGTGTTTACAAAGAAAATATATTCCTCAGGTCTGGTATCAGAACCACCGAAGCTACATATATCGATAGGAGTATTAATAAGATGGCTAGACCGTATAGAAACATCTCTTGGTGCAAAAGCTCCAGCAGATACTCTTTCCAAATCTCTAACAGTTCTACCATTCCTTTGTACATAAAAAGTGTTACCATTACATATATGAGGATTAGTTCGTGTTGATCCATATCCTGTCATCCTTTCGATTTGAATATTCGTTGGAGTGAGAGGAGTACCAGCATCTTGTATAACAAGAAACTCTCCACCACTTGTAAGTATTTCTAATCCTTTGTTTGACACAATATGATATATTTCATTTAATTGATTTGATGCTACAATAGTTTGGACACTATCATTGTCCGCAGCAGTACCCACATCAAAGTTATAGTAATCTCCTGACTGTGAACCGAATAAAGCATCTGGTTGATTTGTTGTTCCACCAAACCATAATCTATTTTGATGGAATGTTATTGCTCTTGGATAACCATTTCTTGAACAGAATGATTGTTCTTTCCATTCTCTTGATGCTGGTAAATTAGCTCCAGTAATCTTAACTCCAGCTCCTCCAAAATCTCTGGACCCATTACCATTGGGATCAGTATTAGCTGATGTTCCTGTATATCCAGTTACTTCATGTGATGCGTTGTATACTGCCCATGCAGATATAGCATTACTACCTACACTAAATCCTGTTGCTACATTATAAGTACTGCCACTAGGTAAGAAGAATCCAAAGTTACCAACACCTTGTGATATGTTTATTGTTGTATCTGATCCAATCATAAAGTGATCGTCATCAATAACCCTTTGTATTTGGAAGTTACCATTAAGTCCTGATCTTTGTATAAGACCTGGCTCTCCAGCAAATCCAGTTAAAGATAATGTTTCACCAGCTTTAAAGCCATGATTAACTAATGTAACCTCTACTGTATTTTCTCCAGCAGTAGACCTGAATGGATTTAATGGTAGCTCTATTTCAAGTCTGTCTTTTACAATACCATTAGCTTGTGTACCATCTACTACTGTATGTATCTCTATTTCCTTACCATGCCATAGTATTGACTCCTTGTTAGTAGCCATGCTACTTGTAAAAAAAGAATCACTAGCAAGTAAACTAATGTCACCAACATTGGAGCTAGGTTTAATGGTAACATCACTACTTGCTAGCTTTGAGTAGGGTTGATAGATTTCATATAAGTCTACTGTTCCACCATTACCAGTATATGTAAATTGTGTCACATTAGATGATTTCTTAAATTCTAATTTCTTTGCAGTAAATGAAGATGAACTTACTCTCTCTACTATAATAGGATTAAATGATTCATGGGTAAAAATAAATGTGTCGGCTTGTTGGGCGTATGTAAACTCATGTATGTTGTTTGCATCAATAGGTATAGCTGGAGTTGTTGATCCATCTGTGTAATTGTTAATAGTTGCTACAATAGTTTGACTTGTTACATCATATACAACAATCTTACCTATCTGAAATAGGAAAAGATATTCTTGTGTTTCATTAAATACAAATGGTTCTACTCTAGCATGAGTAGTAGTACCAGTTAATTCATCCCAATGTAGAGTGCCTGGCCTCCTAAATACTGATCCTTGTGATGTTATTAATCCGTTTCTAAGTTTTTGACAGCCAGCAGCATAAGCTGGTTGGTCTGTCCTTGCTTTCATACGAGGATCCAATTCGCCTACAGTAAAATCTGTTTGTACAAATTTTATCTTTTTAGCCATTAGAATCTCCTAGCAAGTGTCCGTGAGTTACCTCTAAACTTAGCGTATCTATCCATTCTTAATCTCTCAGATGTAGTTTGTTGAGCATCTACATTCCTTGCTATTAAATATTGTCTTTGTGCTTTTTCTTCAAAGAGTGCTGATTTGTTTTCATCTTCTGCTATTGCTCCAGCAAATACAGATGCTAAATGAAATTGTAATGCTGTAATAAAGTATGGTGGAAATGTAGTTGTGTCTGGTCTATATGTATATTCAGCTATAACTTTGTCATTAACACCAGCATTACAGAATAACTTCTCTGTAAATATTTCGTATTGTATTGGGTTACCATTAACAGTAACACCATGTATCATAATTGATTCTTGTGGAATTGTATAAGCAGCATCATATCTATCGTCATCTATTGGAGCTTCTGTTAATCTTGATAACTGTGTTATGTTTGAGGCAAACCTCCATCGTGTCTGTGTGAGAGCTGTTCTTACAATATCTTCATACAGATTCTGTGCTACTTGGGATTCAGTTGTTGTTCCAGAAAACGACGAAATCGGTGATGCACCGATTAGAACTAATCCTCTTGAGGCTATGTCTATGTCACTCCCTGAGGGAGTTGATGTTGTTGTTGTCATATTAATTATAGGGGTAGCTGCGAACGCTCACTACCCCTATCCTTTTTTGGTTAAGCTAACGCAGTAGTTGTTACGGTTGCATTGCCAGTAGTTGATGAAACTGTAATTACATCAACAGCAGCAGTACCTCCAGTAGCTGAAACAACAAGAATAATATCAAATTGTTTCAAATTGTTAGTAACATCATTAAAATAACCAGAGCCAGTTATAGTACCAACGGCATCAGCTGATTTGTAATACCAAATAGCTGGTGAAGTACCACCGACTTTTTTCAATTCTGAGTCTGATAAAGCCATGTTTTACTCCTATACCGATTCGTCTATAACGACTTCCCATATACCAGCAGTATCGACAGCGATCGATCCCATTGACATATAAGAGGTTACAAGGTTACTAACTTTTTCTGGAATGTAGTTTACTTCCGTTCTAACATCCGATCCTGTAGCAGTACCAATAGCTGATTTGTGGTAAGCAAAACATTTTCTATCATTAGTTGAGATAGGTAATGCAGAGTGCATAAAGAATGTAAAGCCTAGCCAGTTTTTAGCTGTGACACCACTTGGGAAAGGTAAACCGCCAGCGCCAATGTAGTCTGTGTTAACAAACTCATCGATACCTAGTAGGTCAGCCCATCCCTCTGGAGATACGATAAAGTATCTGTTTCCATCATCAGGGATGTCAGCTTCGTTCATGGCTACAAAAGTAGATAATACTTTAGCTTTTGTAAGACCAGCTGAACCAGCTGCAATAGTTGAACCGTTACCAGCGTCAAGAGCAGAAATGATAAGGTCATCAGTCTTTCTTCCTAATGCGTTTGCAGCATTAGTAGCGACTACTTGTCTTTCATCAATGTTTGTCTTGAGTAGGTCTAGTGTATCAATGTAGTCAGCTGCATAGTAATCAGACAATGTGACATCTACATTAGTATGTACGAGGTCCATGCTTGACACTTCTGCATGTCTTGACTTAGTGACTGCCTCACCTTTGCCGACTTTTTGGAATCGAGCTGTTGAGCCAGTTACATTGTTCACTTGGCGAGTTGTGTTTCTGAGTTTAGAACCAGCTCTTTGATAAGCAAGGTGGACTTCACTCTCGAACTGCGTAATAAACGCTTGATCTATAGTTAATGCCATAGATACTCTCCTTTAAGTTAGAGTTAATAAAATACCTCCTGTTATCCTAATGTACTGGTTCCAATTATCCTAAGGAATAGGGTTGGTCATCTACCTTTGGGCAGTTAACACTAATTAATTATTTCTTGATTGTTCACGCAACGCACAAAATACATACGGTTGTCATCTTCTAGGTCTATAATATCAAACTTATGGTAGAGTAAAAACTTCTTTAGACCTTTTCTCCTTGAATCTGCTATGTTAAATATCAAATCAAAGTGTGTATTAAAGACTTCTACCCATGCTTTTGACTCTCTTAAGAATATAAACTTTTCTTTTTTATTCATGTTGTTAGACATTAAAAGCCATATTCTACCAGCATTTTTATACATCTTGTTGTTAACAGGGGGTGTATCTCTAAAGATTCCCCACATCATCATAGGTCCATGCTTGTTTACAGCTACCCATGATATGTCTTGTTGGTGTTCGTCTAATGCCTGGACACACGCTTCTAAAGGTGTGCATCCAAGTAACTCACATTCTGCAACATCTTCGTTAGTTAGATTCTCAGCTAGTGCTGTGACTAGCTGTAGGTCAGGTCTGAATATACTAATTACCACCTAGTTTCTGAAAACCTTGATTAACTTCATTAACAAAGTTTTCATCTCGCCTATTCTGATCCCAGTATCTTGGATCGTTCATCTTAGCTCTTAGATCATCTATAGTTAATTGGCCTGTGCCTTTATCTACTCCATCAGCAGTATTAACACTAGCTACTCCCATATTCATAACTCTTTCAAGGAAACGAATACCAGTAGCAGATTGACCTAGCTGAACAACAATATCTAATTCTTCATTCTGAAAATTCTTAGATGCCCAATTTGTTACGCTATCTATTCTTGCATCAGCATTATCGCCTAGCTTTTTCTTTTCAGAATCTAAGTCTTGTTCGACAACAGTAGACTGAGCAAATTGTTTTATACCCTCATGGAATTGTTCATCATTAAATCCCTGTTCAAATGCTGTCTTTTTCCACCAGTCTAACATAGGATTAGCAAGTATATCTTCTTGTGTGAATCCCTCTATCTCTGGAATTGTATAAGCATTTTCATCTTCTGGTCTATCTTTCATTTGCTCTGCTTTAAGTTCACCTACCAGTTCTTCCTTAAAGTCATCTTTTCTTTTACCAATCATACCCTCTAATTCTGTATATGATTTAGCTAAAGCTAAGTCATCGAGCTTTCCATCTTTCCAAAACTTTTCTGGTACATGCTCAGGTTTGGTTGGAGTCTGGCTTTCGGTTGGTGCAGATTGGGTGGGAGGGAGATCGCCAGACTCCGTTGTTTCTTCTACTTCTTGTGGTTCTACTAAAGATTCATCATTCATTTGTTTGCTCCTGTGTTGCTTGATGTTGTCTTATTCTTGTTTCAATAACACCAACTAAAAACCTCTGGCCCTCTAAATGAAACAAAGCATCAGCTTTTATTTCTGGTCCAGCTACTCTTTCTGTTGTTATTGATTTTAAATATTTAAGTGTTTCGATTCCATGTGGTGTTCCGAAAGTAGTAGTCAATAAATCATTTAACAATTCATTATCTTTCTTACTTCTTTCATATCCATCAGGACCCAATATCTTCTGTTGTTTCGTCATTTGGTATAGCTCCCATCTGTTGTGCCTGTTGTAAAACTTGCTGTCTATCAGCATCAGTCATTAACAAATCCTCTGGCACGGAGAATTTTTTAGCTAAGAATTTAGCAACCTCATCACCTTTAACTAACATAGGTAACATCTGTGGTCCAAACCTAGCCATGACCAATTCTAAAAATCTATCTACTGATGCAATATCTGTTTGCATCTGTGCTTGTGCTAATGGAGAGATACTTACTACTTTAATTTCTCTGCCATTAATCTGTGGTACTTCTATTCTACCCTGTTTTTTAAGTATATGTATAACTCTGCGTAGGATTGGAGTAACCAACTCTGCTTGTAATCTTCCAAAGGCTGATCCAATTCTTCTTGAAAGGTCTGCCATTCTTTCTGCAATTTCTGTTGCAGAGGCTGGGGTTCTGTTGGGATCACCAAGCATATCATTGTATAAAGCTCTTTTAATATTGTTACGCATATCTGATAATATAATATCGGATATTCTAAAATCACCAGCATTTTGTATTGGTTGGAGTCCAGACGAGCCTGGAGCTTTTGGTATGACTGTACCCGGCAATAACTGTATTGTATCTGTATTAACAATACCATCATCTTCCAGTTGGTATATACCTGAGATAGCCATCTGCGCATTTTCTAATATCATCTCCACAGTTAGATTCGTAGTCTTGATTGCTGCCATAGCGTTCATCAATGGTCCACGACCGTATACTTCTCCAGCACATTTACCCCAACGGAAACAAATGTATGGATTAGAACCATTACCATCCATTTCTCTATGGACTATCTTGCGCTTTTCTTCTTTTACTATAACACAGAAATGATATTTCTCATCAGGTAAAACAGAATAATCTCTGTATACTGTTTCTACTATTGTAACTTTTCTATCAGGGTTTCTTTCGATATTCATTTTCATATCTTCTGATACATCAGCATCAGGATATGCAATAGGTATATCTCTATATCGTACTAATCTTTTCCGATATATCGTGTCAATATCGTCTTGAGGTCCTGTGTCCAAGCAGATATGAGGGAGCGGAATTGCTGTAAAATTGACAGGGTTAATTGCGTCACCTTCTTCCACAAGTAAGCAACCTGTTCCAACAGCCAAGTCCAAGAAGCTTTCATGTACTTCTTGATTAAAGTTGGAATTTTGCAGAACCTCAAATACATATTCTGTAACATCATCGAGAGCTTTGTTAACATCTAATCTTTCCTCCTCAGGAACTTCTTGTCCTCCTACTAAGTCAGCCCATCTGGCAAAGTTGGGAACAATTCCAGCTTGTAGTCTTGATGCAAATTCTTGTACTCCTACTACAGCTGTTTCATCAAAAATTTTGTCATGTCTATTTGCACCTTGAGATTCTTGAAAGAAGCTTTCTCTTTGTGGTAGTGCATATTCATAACATTCTTCAAAGGTAGGAGTCCATAATTGTTTAGTAGCCTCCGCTTTAGTATACCTTTCGAGTATTTGTTTTACATCATCTTCCATAGTCTATGAGCCTAGAGGATAACCTCTACCCCCACTCAATCCACTAATAAGCGATCGCCTACCGAACCCAGATTGCAATAATCTTTCTGCTTCTGTTGACTCAGTCTTAAGTCTAGTACGCTCGTCTAGCTCTCCCTTTAGTTGAGCTGCTCTTGCTGCTTTTGCGTCTTGACTTTCCTTTGGCGGTTTTGGTGTTTTTATACACATATTTTTTCATCCTTTAAGCATTGGTAGTAACAATTAGAAATTGAGCAACGCACATTACTTTTTCATCCAGAAGTTTAACAGCAATACTAGGAGTGCTGCAATACCAAATATATCAAAATAAGTAAGTGTCATTATAACTTGCTCCAAAAACTTTTTTCTTTTTTCCTAGCTCTTTGCTTATCAAATGGATTAAAGGATGCCTTTACTTGAAAAGCATCCCTTAATGCGTTCCCATGTGTTATACCTCTGCCCTCACCAGAACCTAGCATCAAGTATTGTAGGGCATCATGCACATGGGAGAATCTGTTTTTGTTTGGTGTTTCTTGGTATCTTTCCTGTCCTGTTACTTGCAATCTTCTATAGTGATAGCCACCCTCAAACCCAGCTATAAGTTCTTTACATCTTTTATCTATCAATACTCCAGACTGGCCCTCAAGCATACGAGTTAGTCCAGCATTAACAGACTCTAACCTTAGACTTACATCATTACTAGGTGCTGGGTAGACTTGTACTCCAGCTCCTCTCATTATCTGGAATGGTGTACTCTCATCAGTCTGCGCTCTGAAATCACCAGCTGGATCACCCCACATTTGTAGGTCACAACCCTGATAATTCTGTGCAATCTCTTGTCGCATTAGCTCAGCAAAGCGTACGATACCCATGTCAATACACACAACTTCCTTTAAGATGTGCCATCTTCCGCGAATTTTTTGGGCAAATACGGCAGCTGGAGTTAATCCAAAGTCCATACCTACATAGACTGTATTGCCATTTGCTACTGGTATATGCTCATCAGCTACATGAATAAGCTTATTAAAGTCTGGATATACTGGCTTACCATCATCTAATCTACCTAATCGGTTCATAACATAGATGTCTATCCAAGATTTAGTCTTACCATTAACTATATTCTTGTAGTATTCTGGGGTTAAATGCTTTTTGTTTTCTGCTTTATCATTAGACTTATATCCTATTATTTCATTCTCATTGTTTCTATTTTCTACCATACCTCCTGGCTGATTCCAAAACATCCAGTTATCAGGCTTCACTAACATCAATGCTTCTTCTCGTGATATATGTTCTGGTACTACAGAATCTCCTGACATAATAGCCCACCAATGATCTTCTTCTGGTGCATTGGTATCACATATAACTCCATACCAAGTAGGTCCTCCATCTTTCATAGAGGGGAATCTACCTACCCTCATAGTACACGCATCAATAATAGACTTAGGAATCTCTCTTGCCTCGTTCACCCATATACCAGTTAGCTCTAATGATAGCAGCTTCTTCACATCTTCTGGTCTATCTAGGGCTAAAAAAATTACCTCAACATCTATATTACCTTTCTTGATATGGTGTGTAAAAGGTACAGACCAGCGAAAATTTCCCCAGTCATTCTCAGGAAACCAGTCAAGCCAAGTCTTTATTGTTGTTGTTCTAAGCTGTGGATTGGTGTTTCTTATAACTGCCCAGCGACTTTTCTTAATACCATCTTCATTGGGCTTTTGCATTAATGCACGCCTAAAAATTTCTATGCAACATGCTACAGATTTGCCAGAACCTACTGGACCACGAAGCCCACGAAAGAACGAATCATCTTTCATAAAGGTTTTCAAGGTGTCACCATCTGGTTTGTATTTAAGTTGCACGCTTACTGATCCTTTTCTCGTAACATGGTGTACAAAGTATTATATCACCACCAGTAATAATAAAGCTATCGCCTTGATGCACAGACCTTTCGCATATACGACACGGCCCGATAAGTCCTCCCCTTTTGTTTTGGTATAGCTCCTGAGGTGTCATATCCCTCTTTAACTTCTTCTTCTTTACTCCTACCACTATTCCTCCGTGTAGTGTTCCACCCTATCGCTAAATGCTTTTCGGACAAAATGATCCAAAAAATTTTTCTGGAATAAGAGAGTATAGATGTCCTTATCCTCCGCATATACTCCAACCCTACCATCGCCATGCTCAACAACACAAGTGAGAGATATAATGTCATCCCTATACTTGATAAGGTGATCCAGTACAGAATCAGTTGTATGCCTTGTGTTATCATCATTTAGTGTAAACTCTATTATGTTGTTATCATTTGACATGATGTTGTAACTATACACCAGTATTGACGAACCCTAACGCACAAAAAAAAAGAAGAACCTTTTTAGAAAATAATGTTTGAGCAGCACCTATTACACGATTGAAACCACGACTTTTGACCCCCCACTACCTAGTCCAAGTCTATACTTATCTTCACATCACCAGCAAGAACATTGATTGCTTTGTCTGGTGGTTTAAATCCAGCTCTATCTAATATATCCTTAGAAGCTTCTAACTGAACATACTCTGACTTAGCTGAATCACTTAGACTTATGATCTTACCTAGTGCCTGTACTGCGGATATAGAAAACTGCTCACTTGTTAATCGAATCAGCTCTTGCTGTATATGGGGTAACTTAAGGAGTTGACTACCCTGAACTGAGGCTGTCTTTTCGCTATATCCTGCCATTTTGGCTGATTCAGTAGCGTTTCCACCAGTACTTATAAAGTTAAGGACAAAATTCTGTTGTTTACTTGTTAGTGCAGTTTTCATTTATACCTCTATATAGATTATACACAACTGATTCGTTTTATGTCAATACAGTTATACACATACATTCAATTAAATCGGTGGACACCGATACAGTATAGAGTAAATGATGCTATCGACATTGTATAGTAGTATTTTCATATGCGTAGTGTTCCACTACTATAATACATGAAAATGCTTTCTGTCGGCACCATTTACACTTTCTCTCATCAATCTACCCGGCATTAGCTAAGCTAAGCTTTGCAAGTGCAAAGATAAGCATAGCTAGATAGAAGTTGGTCTTAAAAATGTCCTTTTCGAGATAGAGTCGCCCAAAAAACATTACATGGATTGTTGTTTTTTAGAGGTATCTAAAAAACATCTTTGCTCTGACGCATCCATGTAATTTTTTCGATATGGCTGAAACGATAAGAACAGTCGGACTACACCACCATAATTTTATTTCTTAGTGGCTCTCGCTATGCACGCAGAAATAATAATTCTGGGGTTTCGTAGAAGCCAAATTGTTGGCTTCTAATCCTTGTCAATAGACATGAAAATAAATCTATTCTACAATCCCCCCTATAGAGCGGTGTGATTGTAGAGTCTATTTAGATTTATGTTAATGTCTATTGATTTTTAATCCACAACTTCTATTGGGTGGAGGGTAGATTTAGAGAAGAATATACATAAGTAGATATTCAGTCTTTAGACAAAGACATTCTTTAAATTTTTATTAACATTATTCAATAACACAAAGGAGATAAAAATGAATAACGAAAATAGAACTAACGAAGATATGATTAAAACAACAATAACTCAAATGGACTCAGGAATGTTTATTAATCCTGAGGAATACAACATTGTAGGAGTCAAGAATGATGACCTTGAGATTAAAGTAAGGGATTCACATCTTGTTTCTGGTATCTTAGATGAGTATTTAGAACAGATTAATTGGCAAAAAGAACAAGGTCATTTAACTGTAATAGAATATCATCAGGCTACTAGCTTCCTAACATCTAAATTTTCCAGAGATACCAGAGATGATGTCGTTGAAGAATACAAGAATCAAATCAACAGACTGACTAAACATTTTTGGAACAGTAACTCTGGAAAATGGGAGCCATTTAAGAAACAAGAAGCTCATGAATATGCTTTGATAAATGTGCATCCTTCAAGATGTGTAGTCAAAACAAATAAGAATGGAAGCAAGTCTGTTAAATGGAATCAAGGAGGCAAAGCATATAAAGAAATCCCAAGCTTTAATGTAGATAAAGCAAATTCTTATGTTCAATTAGCTAATGATATAGCAGATAAAGAACAGGAAGAAGCTTTGGATTATCTTGAAAAGGTCGCCTCACTTAAAGGTATTGGAAAAGATAAAGCTAGAGAGTGGGCTTTAAATTTATATAATCAATTCCAAGAATCAAAGACTACTATTGATACCTTTAGTGATAACAGAACTGGAAATAAATATAGTGAATGGAACGATGAAGAAAGAATATCAGCTAATATGATGTTCCAAGCTTTCGGTCTTAAAACAAATGAAGAAATCTTTAAGGAACTTAATCCTTTTAGATTAAGAAAATCATTTGAAAGACTGTCATCTTTAATAGCTTTATATCAGTTATTAATTGGCTCTGAAACATTAAATAGTGAAACTTATACTGGTGTTTCTTCATTAGCTGAAGCAGTTTGTTGGAAAAGAAATACAAATTCTTACCAAACTAAAACTGCTTTAGTCCTGTAACTTCCCCACGAGGGCTGAGCTTCGGCTTAGCCCTCAAATCATAGGAGATAATCATGATATACTTAGACTTACTTATCTTTATATTAGTAATCAGCTCTGCTGTAGGGTTATTACTTTTATTAATACAATTATTCTATTACTCATTTACTAAGCGTTGGCTTAAGTAATAGAATCTCAAACTACTGAGAGAGTAGACCTAACCCGGAGTAGATAAACCTACTCTGGGTTAGGAATAAAATTTTTTTTTAATTGATGAGGTGCGTGAGTATAAGGGATTGTGCTGAAACATTTTAGTAAAGGAGAAACTAATGGCAATAGAAATATTTAATGTATCATTTACTCTATCAAGAGATGATTCAAATGATGATGATGACACATGGTATGATGAAGAATACATAGCTAGTGAAATCAAATCATGGCTTGAAGATATAGACTATGGAGTTAATGATATTAAAATTATGAACACTAAATTTATTAGAAAGGAGAAACTAAATGAGTAAAACAAATAAAGTGTATGAGTTTAACACAGAAAAATTTAACTCTAAGTTTTTATCTATAATAAAAGATGCTGGTAATGAGGAGGGTAAGTGGCAAAGAACATGGCAGCTTACCTTTGAAGATCAATACAAAGTGTATGATATAGATTTAGAATCAAAGGATAATAAACTTAATAGATACAAAGGAGTTAACAATATGTTAATGAGTATGGTATCTGAAATGTATGGATATAAATCTAAATTCTGGGGTACATTTGATACATGGAAATACAAAGGTTACTGGGTAAAACGAGGAGAGAAAAGTAATTGTGGAATTATAAAACCTATCTTTAAAATTCATCAAGAAACTGGACAAGAATATGTACACAGATGGAAAACAGTACCAGCTTATAATGGCGACCAAGTTGTACCACCTAAAGAAGAAGATAAAGAATGGAATGACCATGACTATGCTATCTTTAATGATGAATCTAAAGCTAATGCTGTTGATATGAATAAAGATTGTGAAGAATTAATATCTAAGTTCATGAAGAAACAAGGAGCTACACTTAAGCATCAAGGTAGTGCTGCATACTACAAGTCAAGTACTGATACTATTGTAATGCCAGAAGAATGGAAGTTCTTTGGTATTGATGGAGAATCAGACGCTACTCAAGAGTATCTATCTGTTATATTCCATGAGGCTGGTCATCTTACAGGCCACCCATCAAGACTTAATAGAGATATGGATTCATACCACAAATGCAAAGAGAGCAGAGCTAAAGAAGAATTAATAGCTGAGATGTGTAGTATAATGGTATGCACAGAGTTAGGTGTGATTGCTAAAGCACAACCTAATCATCTTAAATACATAGCATCATGGGATAGAGCTATTAAAGATGACAGCCAGTATCTTATTAAGTGTATTGCTCAAGCGAGTAAGGCAGCAACTTGGATATTGGATAACAAAGAACCTAAAGTTGTTGTGAATTAATGTGGATTATGTTAATAATATTATAAGGAGATAAACATGACTAAAGAAATACCTGATGTTGATACATCATTTCGTACTAACATACGAAACCAAATAATAAAAGCTATTAAAAGACAGCATCCTAATATTAAAATAACATTTGATGATAGTGATGAAAAATATATTAAGTTTATTACTGATCAGATAATGATGAGTCAACACCCAGAACTAAGTGATGAACAAAGAAAGTTTATGATTACATATACATTACAACATGCAGTTAATAAACTTATTGAAGATAGTTTAGTACAATCATACGGAGGTACAGATGGCGATACCAACTGATATAAATGTAATAGACCTGGCTAAAAAATATCCTACAAGATACAGACACACCGATCCAAAGACCAGCCGAAACAAATACACAAAGAGAATGGACTACAAAATTCTCAAAGCAATCAAAGACAATGCAAGAGGTATGACTGTTGATGAGATTGCTATTAAGTCTGGCTTTAAAGAAACATCTGTATCATCAAGAGTATCAGACATGGCAAAGAATACTACCATGCACGGATATGGGATATTGCTTGATGTATTACAAGTAACAAGACCAAGTAAGGATACTAAAGTAGAGCGATTAGTATATCAGATTAGCCATCAAGGTAACAAATTATTAGGAGATATATTTGATGACAGTAACCAATAGATATTCAACATTAGATTTAGATGCTAATGAATTAAAACAAAGGTACATCTATGCACTACAACACTATAGGAATAGTAAGTATCCAGAACAAAAAAATTTTTGGAGAACTGAAATAGAAGAATGTGCTTTTGCAGCAGAACAAAAGCATAACTTAAAGTTAGAAAAGTTAAATGAATTTATATAATGGGTGGGATTGCAATGCTGATGAGCGGAGTTACAAATACTAGGATGAGTAACCAAAAATCAGACGAAGAAAATACGACATCGTAAGTATCTTTAGCGTGTCGCACACGAACCAACATTATATGATAAAGTCGTGATGAGTATTACGCACAGAGGCGGTATGATTAGTGCTACAAATATCATATCCAAGTATCGTTAGACTGCACACTTGATTGAATGTAATGCAAGTCAATCAGAGTAGGTAACCTGTCGAATGGTGTAACCATCTGGGAAACCTTAGTTAGAAAGGCCTCACGAACTGCTTAGTATACTCATCACGCAACCAAAGAATTATTCTATCTAGGATATTCAGCAATGCAAACATGGGCGGTATACACCTCAGTTGTGGAGTTGCAGAGGTTTTTAGATAGGATACCCAGTAGTAAGGGCGCGAAACATAAACGAGGGTAATGTGCTTAAAAATATACCCTATCAAGTAGCACTTGTATGCAATTTACTACACTACTGGGAGTTATAAATATGTACAGTCAAGAAAGGAGATTAATATGTACAGTCAAGAATGGATTAGAGAACAAGTCAATCATGAGTTTGCTTCTATGGGTAGAAAAATTAGAACACGAAGTAGAATGGCAGTAGAACATTCTATTGAAATATTACAAACCAGAGGTGGATTCATTGGACCTTATTCTTATCAAGTCAATGAGGAATATTACTATGATGTAATAATGACAATGCGTAAATATTTATGTAGCAGAAATGACGCAGCTGCAATTATTATTAACAGATTATATATGGAGAAACACGAATGGCAAAAGAAAAACATTATGTAGATGAGGCGATGGACCAGATGATGGACGCATTAGCTGAACAAGCAGAAACAGAAAGAGAAAGACAGATAGCTATTCAAGCTGGTATCTGTATGTACTGTGGAACATCAGCTAAAGGTGGACAATGCTTAGATGATTTTGGTGGACCATTATATAAATGTTGGTTGAAAAAAATACCTTAATGTCAAGATAGTAATTAGTATTTTATCTTAGGATAATTCCTCTAACAGATAGTTGGAGGGCATTATGTCTACGGATTGAAAGCTATTAGTATGTAATTTAGTATTCATTATATACACTATCACATTGAATTTGATGGGCGAACCTATGCCCATGCAAATCGTTCACGGTCGTAGGACTGTGAGGCGTATCGTTGTCACTACATCTGAACAAGATGCTAGTGATTTTATTAATGTCATATAAAGGAGAAATAACATGGCAAAAAAATTTAATGTAAGAGTAAAAGATAGGGAACGAATAGAATCAAGAGTTAAAGAAGCTGTTCGTAAACATTTTCTAAAGCTAATAGAAAGTGATAAACTTGTTATCAATAAGCTAAGAGATTTAAATCTTAGGAAAGATAAAGTTAAACAACAAAGAGAAAAACTTTATCAAATAGAAGAAGCAATAGATGCTGATGCTAAAGAGTTTGGCGAATGGTTAAAAGATACTGAATATGGAGAATCTTATTCTGTTGAAAACAGTAGATATAATTCTGAGGGTAAGATTAAAGTTGATTGGCATAACTATAAGCTATGGTCATTAGTACATGATACTACTATGTTTAGAGCAGAGGATGATCCAGCTGTTACATCATTAGGTATGCTAGAAGAAAAAGTATTACAAAATGTAATAGAAAAACTTTCTTGATTTAATAACGAAAGCACCTATGCTATACTGTTATGGCAGATAAGAATGAATGGATAGCATCAAGGTCTAATCGTGTAGGTTACAAACCATCATGGTATTGGGAACTGATATATCAATTCAAACTAAGGAGAGAGAGTTTGAATATATCTCAATTAGAATTGGATCAACGCATGGGTAATGCCGATGGGTTGGTAGGTAAATGGGAATGTGGTATTAGAAGTCCAGGTGCTTTCAATTTAACTTCATGGGCTATGGCCCTTGACTGCGATATTAAATTGGAGACTACTAATGAAAGTATACAAACAGAAAGACCTCATTAAACTTAAACTCATGGATGGATTTAAATTATTCTGGGAAGCATATCCAAATGCTCAAGGAATATTTCCAGCTATGACTGCGTATGTAAATGCGATAAGGGATGATGGCGCAAAAGAACAGGAGATAATAGATGGAGCAAGAGAGTACAGAAAATATGTCCAACAAAATAAAATCGAACAAAGATACATCAAGTACCCAAGTAACTGGTTACGAGAAGGACACTACTATAATAGATACGAAACCAATAGCACATCTGCAAACACCATTCAGCAAGGAATTGTTGACAGGGGTGCAATACAAAGCACAGATGGAAGTAAAGTCTTACAAATCCCAGAAAGAAATAAACGCAGCACTTGATGAATTGGATATAGACTTACAGTTTATGATAGATAGACTGCAACCTATTACATTAGAACAAATGTCTGAGTGTTTGTATCTATTGTTCTTAGTTAACAAGCATGTGTTACCAGATACAGAGCAAGAGAAGAAAGACTTCTATGCTGTGTACTCTAATGAATTAAAAATATTTCCAGCTGATGCTATTCAATATGCAGTATCTAAGATGGTTAAAGAATCTGAATACCCTAGCATAAAAAATATTAGAACACATGCTAACAAGATATACATTCCACGAGTGGAAGTGTTTGAGTTATTACAGCATGCTCATAAAAAAATTGCTGAACAATTAGAGGAGGAGTAAATGAGTACTCAAAAGAAAGAACTACAATACGCAGTTAAACAATACCTTAAGATTATGATGACAGCAATTCTATGTGGAATTGTATTGTTGAATGGTCTTGCATTTATTTTTGGAGTTTAAACATGACAATTAAAATATATAAATGTGCAACCTATACTGGTACGAGAGAAGAATACTATCAGGATAAGATAAGCAGTAGTGATGCAAGAGCAATAGCTAGTGGCGACTACTATGATTTAGAAAAACTTTGGGAACAAAAGATAGATCACCTCAAAGATGATTTGTCTAATGTATTCCCTGTTCAATTAGGATTAGCTACTGAATATTTCCATACGAGTTGGCTTAACAAACAGTTAACAAGAAACAATGTAATTGGTTACGGACATGAACATAACTTAATGTATGAACAAGCGCATTGTGTTGTTGAATCTGATAGCACATCTCATCCATTTATATTAGCATCTACTATTGACATAGCTTATTCAAATGAACCTATTAATCATCCGAATGATAATATAAAAAGTATTAGCTTAGTAGAACTTAAACATACTGGAGAGTACAGTAACTTAGATAAAGTAATTGAGAACTACTATCCACAGTTACAACATCACATGTATGTCTGGGGTACACATGAGATAATGATCTCAGCTATCTTTGGAAACAAAAGACAACAGCATGACATAGTTAAAAGAGATAATAACTTTCTTGCAGATTACATGGAAAGAGCTATGGAATTAGGAGCATTAATCTATGACTATTGGCATGACCAAGCAAGGTTCTATGAAGATGGAGAGAAACCAAACAGAGATGAATGGTGGAAAGTATCACAAGAATTAGACTGGGTTACTGGTATACCAATAGAAAAAGATATTGTATGTGAGAGCGGTAAGGTGTATAATCTTAACGAATGTGCAGATTGGAATTGGGCTAAAGAGTTTATTGATAAAGCATTAGAAACATCAGTAAGCAATACTGGATTCAGTAAGTCTAAAGAGGAGAATGAACACAATAAGAATCACCTCAAGAAACTGATACCAGATGATGCCAAGTCTGTAACATACAACGGTATTACTGCCAGCCGAAATAAAAATGGCATAGTATCTATAAGGATTAAATAGGAGCAACCAATGGATAAACAAGAAGCATGGGCTAAGATACAAAAACTTTGCCCAGACATAGAGCCAAACGATAAACTTGCTTGGCAATTAAAACAAAACAAACAATGGATATTAAGTAACCAAGCTGTGCAAAGAATCGCAGCATACAATAATATTATTGTTACCTATGGAGAACCAAAAGAAATCATGGGTAATATATATATTAAAGCTACTGCTAAGAATACTGTTACAGGATTGCAGATAGAATCCTTTGGAGAAACAAGCAGTAAGAATACACACAACGCATACCCTCTAGCTATGGCAGAGAAAAGAGGACACGATAGAGTTGTTCTTAAATGTGTTGATGTATACTCAGACTTTTATAGTGATGTAGAAGCTGATTCATTTAAACAAGATAAGGAGGAATAAATGTCAGGAAGTTTAAATAAAGTAATGCTCATAGGTAGACTAGGAGCAGACCCAGAGATCAGAGATACAAAGACAGGAGGGAGATTCGCAACCTTTAGTCTTGCAACATCTGAACGATGGAAAGACAAGAGCGGAGATCAACAGGAAAGAACCGAATGGAATAGAGTAGTAGTATTCCAAGAGGGATTGATTCCTGTTATAGAACAATATGTTACGAAAGGAAGTAATGTATTTATTGAGGGTAAATTGCAGACAAGAAAGTATGAGGACAAAGACGGAGTAGAAAAATATACTACCGAAGTTGTACTTCAAGGATTCAATTCTACATTTACCATGCTAGATTCTAAATCATCAGAGTCAGGAGCGAAGCCCACAACAGGCGGAGCGGATGATGATATACCATTTTAACCTATTGATTCTCCTTTCCTAATTCGTTTGTGTATCAATAGGTTAGTATTCAAAGGCGCAAACGAATGATTAATAGGCACAGTAGCATTGGAGCTGTGCCTATTTTTTTTGTGCGTGGATAAGGAGATAAGTAATTGCTATAAAGGAGAGCTATGCAAATGAAATTCAAAAATAAAAAACTTACACATATAGTCCATAAGATTATGGAGGATTATGATTTAACTGTAGAAGAAATCAAAGGCAACCAAAGAACCAAACAAGTAACAGAACCACGATGGGTTATGTGGAAACTAATCAGAAAAAATTCTGGATTAAGTTACGGAGAGATAGGCAGACTGTTTAACAAAGACCACTCTACTGTTATGAATGGTATTAAGAAAGCACCACAAGATATTGTGGATGAATACCAAAAAATATTTAACGAGATTTCTTTTGAAGAAATTCCAGATAGTCACG
>Ga0115011_10000443_pt1 | contig 33714 bp, 26 predicted proteins | sample TroAtlMetagenome_2_FD_88705 | JGI IMG/M metagenome (GOLD analysis project Ga0115011, IMG submission 88705) | Marine eukaryotic phytoplankton communities from Atlantic Ocean - Tropical Atlantic ANT8 Metagenome | ecosystem: Environmental > Aquatic > Marine > Oceanic | place: Tropical Atlantic... | reverse complement strand
CGTATTTCTCATTGGACGGCATGTTTCAACAGGGGCTTAGGAAGGAAGCGGCTGAACTGACTCTTAATCACATCCAAAACTATAACTGGAGCGATGAGTGGAATGCTCCCGTTGCTCCCGAAGCCTATCGACGTGATGGTGTGCTTTTCGGAGATCAGTACTCAAACTTTAATGCTGGGAAGATTCTTCTGTATATAGAAGGGCTTGCCGGGATATCTTATTCGGTCAAAGAAAGAACGATTAGAGTCTCACCTGCTTTGCCGAAGGCCTGGGAATGGATGGAGCTGTGCCTGCCTATCGATGGGCAGTGGGTCAGAATTAGGTATTCAGCTAGAGGAGTGGAGAGCATAGGCGTTAAATCCGACTGGCAATTGCTCACATCCTCCTAGTAGAAGTAGGTGTTCGCTCGTTCAGATAACCGGCCAAGACTATTTACAGTTTCTCCGCTTACAGCTTCTCCGCGCCTCGGTGTACAGAGATGAGGCGAGCTATGCATTGCGAGTAACTGTCAGTGCGGAATGAAGGCGACGCTTTAGACTAGCTCAGCGATAGGTGTTCTTCCCTGATCAACCAAATACTGGGGACGTCCATGGAGATCGTCAATGGTAGCTGTGCGCGGATCGATACCAAGGTGGTGATAGAGCGTTGCGAACACCTCCTGGAAAGCAACAGGACGGTCAGCCGGTTCCGCCGCCTGGCTGTCGGTAGCACCAATAACCTGTCCATGCTTCATTCCACCACCAGCCATCAAAGCGCAGGCAACACGAGGCCAGTGATCGCGACCGACTTTGGCGCTAATCTTTGGAGTTCGTCCGAATTCGCCCCAGACAAGTACGGCAGTATCTTTATCTAATCCACGGTCATGTAGATCATCGACCAATGCCGTAATGGCCTTGTCGAAGATGGGGAAGTCTTCTTTTTCACGAGTAAAGATTCTATTGTCGGCCCGGCCCTCCGCGTTGAGTCCGCCATGCCAGTCCCATTTGCTGTAATTCACAGTGACGACCCTGGCGCCAGCTTCGATTAGTCGTCGAGCAGCCAGAAAGCTTTGTGGTACGCGAGGGGCACCGTTGTAATCGATCATGATGTTAGGGTCGCCTTCCCCATATCGTTCCCGGACTTCCTTGGATTCCCGGGAAAGATCTAAGGCTTCCGCGAGTTTTGAACTGGTGAGAATCCCCATGGCCTGCTGTGTGAACGTGTCCAGGCCTTTCATTTGTTGAGTCGAATCCGCTTCGCGGCGGAAGGTGTCGAGACTTGTGAGTAATTGATCACGGTCACCTAAGCGGTCGGTTGTGATTCCCTTGAGTGTCATGTCACGCCGGGTATCGCCCAATGGTCGGAACCCAGTAAAGGGAGCTCCCAGGAATCCAGGACCTGGTTCGTTGTAGGGACCATGAGTGCATGTGTAACACAGGCTGACAAAACCTGGTGTGCCGGGATTGGCTTGCCCCTGAATTCTGTTCACGATGGAACCGAATTGTGGCCAACCTCCAGCAGGAACAGGAGCTGCATGTGTTCGGCCCGTGTAACACTGGATTGCATCGTGTCCCGCTTGGGCATCATTTAAAGAGCGAATGACAGTAAACTTGTCCATGCGAGTCGACATCATTGGTAATAGTTCGCAAACTTCAGCTCCGGGGACATTGGAGTGAATGGGCTTCCATGGTCCGGCAATTTCAGCGGGAGCATCAGGCTTTAGGTCGAACATGTCCTGATGCGGTGGCCCACCAACCAGATAGATCATGATGACCGATTTTGGATTGCTCGATCGGCCATTGATGGAATCAGCTCGGACTAAGTCGGTGAGGGAAAGCGCTCCACCTAAGGCACCGACTTTCAGAAAGTTGCGGCGGGATACACCACCGCAGTCTTTAGAGCCAGAACCGTTTGTATTGAAAATAGTAAGCATGGATCGCTCTCTTCCGTATAGAATCACTACCTAAGTGTTTCATCGCCATAACTTAGTCGTTAACTACACTTAATGTTACCAACGCAACGCGGCATACTGCAACTTGGATTTGCCCGTTGCGTGTGGTTTAACAGGGGGAATGTTATGATGATCTTCAGGGATGATCTGCTGTCTGAAAGTCCGCTTAGAACCTGTGCATTGAGGGAAGTATGAAAAAAAGTTCAGTTCTTGGGAGGATTCCGCGCGCGTTGTTGGGGTATGCAGCCGTTTGTTTTTTCTTAAGTATCCCGCCTTTGATGTCCCGATCCGCTGATCCGACAGAGACAACGAACAGATCGCTTTTAATCGATTCGAAGTTGCGTCAGGAAATCCTGAAGGATTTACCGGTTATCCAATCATTTAAGACAACTCCTTCGTCGCGATTTATCGTGGATCTGGAAATTGTTAGCCGAGGACATCCCTACATGGGGCGAAGGGCTGAACGACCGCATACTGGCGGACACGTCTATTTTAATTCTCAAAATGAAAAGCAAACGACTGATGTCAATCAGTACCCTCCTATCTATGCCGTCGCTGACGGAGTGATCACCAGAATTGATTACTCTTTCGAGTTGCGGTCGATGTTTGAACGCGCATTGGGAAGGCAGGTTGCTAACAGGCGGTATGGCATCGGACTTACCTTCGCTACGGAGCAAGGGAGGGGAGTCACGTTTCATTACAGTATTGAACCATTTGTGCGTCCGAAAGAACCAGACTTTTATGATCAGTTTATTTTGGTGAAGCCTGGACAGAAAGTCAGAAAGGGACAAGTCATTGCGAGGATGTATTTGCCTCAAAATCAGGAATTAGCGCGGAAGAGTCACATCCACTTTAATTTGATCAGAGAAGGTGGGGGGGGATTTGTTTCGCCCTCAATTTTCAGCACAGCAACGGTACGCGCATTTCACGAGCGTTGGCATCTGTTTTCGAGTAATCCTGATGCCCCGATTCCTCCGTGCATGGGTTATAAGTTGGCGCCCGATGAAAATCCATTCGAACGTTCCGCCATAGACAGTTTATAACGCTTCTGGTGGGTCAGGATCGAAGTCATTGGGGCCTGAAGGAAGGGTTGCTTCATTCTGAAAGGGGTTAAGTGGGTCCAGCATTAAGAAAATAAGGTTTACAGGCTCCTTTTCGTGGATTGGAAATTCAGGTATCCCCGGACTGATTTTGACGTGTTGTGGAAATCGGTTTAAAATAGAAAATAATATCCGTTTCGAAATACGTAATCTCACTAAGGATCACTCCGTGCAGCAGCTAAGTCGTAGACACTTTTTGAAGGTTCATGGGGCTACCCTGTTTTTACCGTTTATGCCTTCAGTAGCTCGGGGAGCAGCGGCAAAAGTCGAAGAAGCGACTCCCAGCAAGAAGTTAATGCTCATGTACATTCCTAACGGGATTGTGCGTCGCGGGTTTTTCCCGGGAGAAGCGAGTGCTGAATTGCCAGACTTCGTGGGTGGGTTCAATGCTGACAAAACCAAGAAAGAAAAACGTGTCGACAACGTGACCGGTGTCTATCCACTGGAATTTACGCCGACGATGGAGCCCTTGAGAGAACATGCTGACGACATCACGATGATCACCGGGTTGGAGAGGAGCTACAAGAATGGTCAGGATGTGCACGCTCAGGGAGCCTCCTGTTTTCTCACCAGTTTGTCGCCGCGTCAGGCGGAAGAGCAGAATATCCGACATCCCAATGGTCGCAGTCTTGATCAGGTGATCGGAGATGTCGTCGGGCATCAAACGATCTACAACACTCTGGAAGTTAGCTGTAACGGCTTTCGTGCTCCCAAAGAGCCAATTGAGTTTGATAATATTTCGTGGTACGGGCCGGGGCGTGTAGCTCCCTCGATCCGGGAACCGCAGAAATTATACGATCGCCTGTTTCTGAGAAACGGTTATCAGGAACATATTGATAATATTACAGACCTTGTTTTGGCAGATGCCCGTTCGCTTTCCAGGAAGCTGGCAGTTCGCGATCGCCAAAAACTGGATGAATTCATGTCGATGGTACGTGACATCGAACTGCGAATCGAAAAGATGGAAAACTTGCTCGCGGACGTGGACATAGAAATCCCTAAGACGGAAGTGTTGCCGCGAGGTGAGTATATTCGGCTGCAAGCGGATCTCGTCCTGTTGGCATTTCAGATGGGCATTACCAATGTGTCCACGTTTATGATCGGGCCTGAACGCTGGGATGCGACTTTGATGTACGAAGGTGTCTTTGATAATCCAGTTCAGCACCACAATATGACTCACAATCAAAAAGGTGAGGGCTATAAAGGCGTGATGAAAATAGACCACTTCCATATGCAGCAATATGCTTACGTGATTAAACGGATGAAAGAGATCAAAGAATCGGATGGAACGACAATGCTCGACAACTCGATCGTAGCCTATGGTGCCGGCCTCGGTGATGGATCAACACATCAATTCTACGATCTTCCCATGGTGGTGGCGGGGCGTGCCCAAAAGCAGATGAAGCAGGGACGTTTCCTCAAGGTAAATAGTGGGACGTTGAATTCTAATCTTTGGCTTAGTTTTGCTCAGATGATGGGATTGGAAATAGATCGCTTCGCTGATAGTGATGGCGGAGTTTCTGAGTTGTGGGTCTAGACCTCGGGCCATCGGTCGAAAGATTGATTCAAGGGACCTTATAAAGGAATTAGTAATCGTGTTCCGCTGTGTAACTTACTTCATATTAGTTCTTATCGGCGCCAGTAATCTTTCGTCTGTTGTGATGGCGAACCCGGGTCGGGATGCTGTTTCGATCCTGCAGGAAAACTGTGTCGGCTGCCACGGAGGATTCGAGGTCAATGGAGACGTGGATCTAAAGGCCCTTCGTAATTCACGACACTTACGTAATTCTCCCAAACTGCTTGTGCGTGTGATGAATGCTGTTTCTGACAAGACGATGCCGCCGGAAGGTGAGTCTGTCCTGGAAGATTCCGTCCGCCAGGAGTTACTTCGTAGCCTCGGCGAGGTGTTGCGTGAAGTAGAATTTGAATCGGCAATTTTGTCTGACGGTGTCGCTAGACTGAATCGATTTCAATACAACAATACAATCAAAGATCTGTTCGAACTGGATATTGACGTCTTCGCCCTTCCGGAGAAGCTGATGACCCGTCACGAGCCTTATCTGACGTCTGGCGTTGGAGTGATGCCGGAACGGGTGCGAGTTGAATCGCTGGCTTTGCGTCCTCAATCCGGAATGCAAAATGTGAAGTCCTTTCCCAAGGACTCGCGGGCAAGTCATGGATTTGATAATCAGGTGGATGTTCTGACGATGTCCCCTTTGCTGCTGGACGCGTTTTTGCGGTTAGGCGTTTCGATTGTCGAAAGTCCCGACTTCACGGCTGAGAAAGTCGGAGTTTGGGACGAGTTGTTCTCGAAACAGCCAGAGAACACAACGTTGGAAGAAGAGATTCGTAAACGACTTGCGGCATTCCTCTATCGTGCATTTCGACGGCCGATAGACGACGAGACACTCACTCGTTATACCAACTATGCGTTAAGTCATGCTTCACGTGGGCTCGACTTAACCGCTTCGATGAAAAAAGTTGTTTCGGCGATTTTGTCGTCCCCGCGTTTCTTCTATCGCAGTCGTTCGGCGACTTCAGGAGAGTCGCCATTTGAAATTGCTTCCAGCCTTTCTTACACACTCTGGAGCAGTTGTCCGGATGAGGAATTACTCAAGGTGGCAGCGAATGGCGGATTATCAGATTCGCAAGTGCTTCGATCTACGATCCAGCGGATGCTAAAGGATCCCAAAGTGGAGCGTTTTATGGATAGTTTTCCAGTGCAATGGCTGCAGTTGGAAACATTGATGGCTGTAACGCCGGATCCAAGTGTTAATAGGTATTTCAGCCTCGATGGACAGTATCCGGCGACGGTCCAAATGGTACTGGAGCCATTGTTACTGTTTGATGGACTGTTTGTCGAGAACCGCTCGATACACGAATTGATTTCTCCAGTATTCAGCTACCATAGCCCATTCCTGAAAAGTTGGTACGGTGATAATCTTTCTCCGCCCCCTGTCGATGTGGAGGCAATCAATCGGGAGAATGATATTCGTTCTCAGGCAATCGCAATCGAACAAGCGGGTGTGGATGACTTTGACAAGCAATTACGAGAACTTGAAATGGCGATCAAGAACCCCGCAAACTCAGGGGTGGTTGAGGTCGATCTTGTGGCGGGGCAGGCGAAGTGGGAGGAATCTCAGGCGCAGGAAATAGAAGGGGAACTGGAACTGACGCCCTGGTCCAAAATCGGCCCTTTCCGGGCAAGCAGTCTGGATGATGCACATAAGACAGCCTTCGTGGATGAGGCTGCAGTGGATCTCGAAAAGCAGTATGGCGATTTTCGCTGGGAGGAGGCAGGCGACCTTGTGGATGGAAAAATTCATGAACTTCGTGAAGGCAATAGCGCTCACTATGTGTATAGAACAATTAAGACCGAAGTGGCCAGATCCGTCCTGATCTCGTTAGGATCTGATGATAGCTTTAAGTTGTGGCACAATGGTGTGCTTATCGGTCAAAGGAACATGGTTCGTGGAGTTGCGCCTGATCAGGACAAGTTTCGTCTGGAACTTGCGGCCGGTGAAAATACGATTTTGTTTAAGATTTCCAATGGAGTTGGAGGGTACGCCTTTTACTTCAAAGCATCTGCCATTGCACTTCCGGATCCTGTGAGTGCAGCGTTAAAGATTGAAAAAGGTCGGAGGAATGATATTCAGCAAATGGTTCTCACAGACTACTACCTGGCCATTGCTCCGGAGTTACAAGAAGCTCGTCGAAAATTGAATCTTAAAAAAGCCGAGTTGACACGCGAACGTGAGATTATACAGAGTAGGTTGAATAGCTTGCCAAAACCTAAAAGCGTGGCTGCCCATCGAGACGATGCACAACGAGGTTTTGATAATCATGTTCGCAGTCAACTTCGGGGTCAGGAGTTCGAACGTGTGGCAATTGAAGATCCTAGATATGGTGGGATTATTACAAATGCGGCGATGTTAAGCATGACCTCCGGGCCGAAACGTACTCATCCAGTTGCCCGTGGTGTGTGGATTACAGAGGTCGTATTTAATGATCCGCCTTCTCCTCCTCCCAATGATATTCCGCCGCTCAATGAGGAAGATGGCCCCAAAGATTTGACGATTCGCGAAAAATTCGCTGCGCATAGGGAGAACCCTTCCTGTGCTGGATGTCACTCGAAGTTAGATCCGCTGGGATTCGCATTAGAGAATTATGACATCACCGGGCGGTGGCGCGATCGTTATATGAACGGTAGGGAAGTGGATGCCACCGGTACGCTGATGCGTACACACGACTTTGGGGATATCCTGGAATTCAAAGAATCGTTGACCTCGGAAAATGACCGTTTCTCCCGAGCCTTCGTCTCCCATTTACTTCGGTTCGCTGTGATGCGAGAGCTAACTCCTCAAGACGAGATTGTCATTGACGTCATCATGGACCGGACCGGTGAAGATGGCCATCTCATACGAGCTGTCATCGAGGAAGTTTTGTACCAAGCAGTACAGTAACCTGACTCCCGTTTTCCGGTCTTCTCAGGCATTGTTTCTAATTGCAAACATGCTGCTTCCTGGCGTTAATTGTCGTGTTCCACTTGCCAGATAAGCTCGGCGAGCCCAAAGACTAAAAAATAGCGAGCAAATTGTTTTTTTATCGCGGAAGCACTTCCCATTCGCCTCGTCTTCCGCTAATATCATGGTAATGAGACTCAGTATCAATAAGGTTCGTGGCATGCTTATCATTTTTCATTTGTTGGTGATTTTTTGGTTTGTCATGATCGCTTGTCTTTGCTTGTTAGCAAATGATTTGGGCGTCCAAAGTAAATAAGATATTCCATCGCAAAGAGGAGTTAAAAAGATGAAATCAATTGGTGTTTTTTATGGTTCCTCGACAGGTAACACGGAGTTGGCTGCTGAGAAGATATGCGAGCAACTAGGGCAGTTCGTTTCCCATTCCGCGGACATTACGAAATCAGAACCGGAAGATCTGCTGGCTTACGATATTTTGTTGCTAGGTGTTTCTACCTGGAATATTGGTGAGATGCAGGATGATTGGGATGAATTTATTCCACGTATGGAAGGGCTAGACCTAACTGGCAAGCAGGTTGGTTTCTTTGGGATGGGGGATGCTATCGGGTATTCCTACAACTTCCTCGATGCGATGGGCATGCTTTGGGATGTAGTTAAAGGGCTGGGGAGTCCACAGTTAGTCGGTGTTTGGCCTCATGAACAGTATACCTTTGACGAGTCGTTGGCCGTTTACGATGACGGCCATTTCGTTGGCGTGGGGCTTGATGAGGATAACGAACCGGATTTGCATGACGAACGCATTAAGGGTTGGTTGATGAAAATTATGGTGGACTGCGAGTTAATTCCGGCATCTTAGATACCAGAAAGAAACACAGATTCTATGAAACAGTCAGATTACATCCATGAACTGATCGAGCAAGGCCGGTTTACTGAGGCTAAACTACTTTTGTCGGCCGGAACTGTGAGGCCGGAGGCTATTTTCGAACTTGCCTTTAATCTTGGCAACGGCTTCTATTCTTGCGAGCAGTTTCGTGATGCCAGAGAGTCTTTTGTCTTGGCGCGAAGGTATGAAAGCATTGGTCTGCTGGCAACGGTCAAGCTTGCTAATTGTCTGTTGCAGACGGGGGACCGCGCAGATGCTTTAAATATTATCTACGAGGTCAGTGATAATATTAACGCGTTACCTCAAGAAGCTTTGGATATTTTCCTGCGAATTGTGGTTCACCTCAGAGAATATGAGCTATTAGCCAAAGCGGAACAAAAAGCACGGTTAAGGTTCCCGAACACATCTTTCTATTGGTTTGCCGGTGGAACTTTAGCTTATAAGCATGAGCGTTATTTTCAGGCGATCACCTTCTTTGGGAGGGCGGTGGAATTGTCGCCCGTAAAAGCTTCCTATCGGCTTGCGTTGGCTCGTGCCTTTCTGAAGTTAAAACGGGAGACAGAGGCAATAAGGGTCCTGGACGAGATTGACGTTAGTGAGATCCCGTGTATTGCTGATATCATGTTGATGAAAATTGTGTTCAGTGAAATTGGTTATTTCGAAGGAATTGAGAATTGCTGTAGTGAATTGACACGGCGTTATTTTCAAAAGAATCAAACTTAAATAAATGTACGTAAAACCCCTTAATAAATCGCTCCGAGATCGACTTTGCATTTCTCTCGTATGCTTTAGTATTGGTTTCCTTTCGTGGTCCGATCTGATGGCTGAAACTGGATGGTTTAGTTTTCAGAATGGTGGCTCAAACACGAATTCTAAAGCGATTGAAATCGACCAAACGGTTCAGTTCAACAAGAGATGGGAAGTCGTATTGGAAGGCTACGGGCAGTCGAGCCCCGTGGTGTGGGATAAGACGATTTATACCACGACCGTACTTGGTAAGAATAAGGAGACGTGCATCGTCGCTGCACATGATTTGGCAAGTGGTAAACGACTCTGGCGTTTGGATTTTAAGAATCCTGCACCGCGTGAAAGCACCGTTTATGTTAGCAAAGCAGCTCCGACACCAGTTGTTGATGCGGACGGGATCGTGGCGTTATTTGAAGGTGGGTTGTTGGTTTCGTGCTCGCATGAAGGTAAAGTTTCTTGGAAGCGGGATCTGCTCGGTGAATTCGGCGAATTATCATCCAATCATGGTTTGTCATCTTCACTCGAACAAACACAAGAATCGGTTTTTGTTTGGGTCGAGCGGAAAGAGGCTCCCTATATCCTGAGCGTGGATAAGAAGTCAGGTAAAAACAACTGGAAAGTGTCAGGCGTTGGCAGTACCTCTTGGGCAACCCCTCGCTTGTTAAAAGTCGGCGGGACTCAGCAATTGCTGTTAAGCGGAAGTGGGCACATCATGGGGTTAGACCCGACGACTGGAAAGAAGCTCTGGGACTTTGAAGGCATTGATGGAAATACAGTTCCTACGCCAATTCCTCTGCGAGACGGCGAATTTCTGATGGGCGCTACGACAGGTCGAGGGGAAGGTGGTGGTGGAAATCCGGCGGCATTTAATGGTGTTATTAAAGTCAGCTTGCAGGACGAGCAGTGGTCCGCGGCTTATCTCTGGCATTGTGAGAAAGCCACATCGTCTTTTGGCTCACCCGTGGAAATGAACGGGTTTGCTTATTTTGTCAACCGTGCCGGGGTTTTATTCGCTGTGGATGCTTCCAAGGGAGAAGAAGTCTACTCTCAGCGACTTGCCTCAAGTATGTGGGCTACGCCAGTCAAGTTAGGAAATGCTTTAATTCTTCCCTGTAAAAACGGCACGCTTCAGGTAATCGCTCAAGGTAGTGAATTCAGTTCCCTTGGGATTTTCAAACTATGGGAGAACGGTGCCACCGAAGGACAACGAGGGTCCTTCGGTGGGCCTGTTCTCTACGCAATTATTTTGGTCGAAGATCAAATAATTGCTCGGCGTGGGGATCGCCTATTCAATATTCAAATTAAGTAACCATTATGTTTTTCCAGAATGATTGTTGAGCATTGTTTGGAGCAAAAAGATGAAAAGAATACTAACTGTAATACTATTGCTGGCCTCATTTCAGACGCTTGACGCACAAGACGTCGTTAATATTTACTCAGCCCGGCACTACGACACTGACGATAAGCTGTACGAACAGTTTGAGCAAAAGACGGGCATTAAAGTTCAGGTTATTGAAGGTAGTTCTGATGCCTTGCTTGAGCGGTTGGCAAGAGAAGGCGAACGAAGTCCAGCCGATGTTTTCATCACGGTTGATGCAGCGCGTTTGCATAAAGCGGTCGAGCAGGGGGTTTTCCAAGCGATCGACTCTTCGACGCTGGACAAGAAGGTTCCCGCGAATTTACGTCACCCTAAGGGACTTTGGTTCGGCCTTACCAAGCGAGCCCGAATAATATTTGTCTCCCGGGACCGTGTCAAAGAAGGGATGGTCCGCTCATACGAAGATTTAGCCAAGCCGGATTTGAAGGGGAAAGTTTTAATTCGTAGTTCGACAAATGTTTATAACCAATCTCTTGTTGGTTCAATTATCGAGAGACACGGAGAAGCAGCTGCTGAGAAGTGGTGTCAAGCGGTCGTGGCGAATATGGCACGTCCTCCACAGGGAGGTGATCGGGATCAGATCAAGGCAGTGGCCGCCGGAGAAGGCGATGTTGCTGTTGCTAATTCCTATTACTTTGCCAGGATGCTTAAAGGAACGGACGAAGAACGAGAAGCAGCCAGTAAGGTAAGAGCGGTATTCCCAAATCAAGATGGTCGCGGGGCCCATGTGAATATTTCCGGTGCCGGAGTTGTTTCCACGGCTCCAAATAAGGCAAATGCTATCAAACTCCTGGAATTTTTGGTGAGCGAGGCGGCACAGGATATCTTCGCGGCCGGTAACAATGAATATCCGGTTGTAAAGGGAACACCAACGGTGCAGGTACTAAAGGATCTTGGTGAGTTTAAGGCAGATGTACTAAATCCCGCAGTCATTGGTGAGAATACGCCCAAAGCGATTCGTATGATGGATCGTGTTGGCTGGCGATAAGAGCTACTGGGAAGGCTCGAGTTCTGGAGGGGATAACGGACATGCGACGTTATAGAACCCCCGAGGTTTTCGGCTGGACTTTTCTTAATGCGGTCATCGTTATCGCCCTCCTTCTGCCGCTTGGCGATGTATTGCTAAGCGTTTTTAGGGATTCGGGAGGTGTTTGGGGGCATCTGGTAGAAACAGTCCTGTTTCGTTACTTAAGCAATACTGCCATCCTCGCAGTTGGTGTCGTATCAACGACGGTTTTGATCGGTGTGACTTCGGCCTGGATTGTGACTCATTGTGAATTTCCCGGTAGGTCGACGGTTCAGTGGGCTCTGATCCTACCGCTCGCCATTCCGTCCTATTTACTAGCGTACGCCGTGACGGATTTCTTTCAATATTCGGGGCCTGTCCAGACAATGCTTCGCAACGTATTCCAATGGGAACGTGGGGATTATTGGTTCCCTGCAGCACGCAGTCTTCCAGGCGCCATCTGTATCCTGTCCGCGGGGCTTTATCCATATGTGTATTTGGCATGCCGTACTGCCATGCTTCAGTTAGATAATGCGATGACTCAATCAAGTCGGACACTTGGCGTGAGCATGGTGAAAACATTCTTCAGAGTGACATTTCCGCTAGTAAGACCTGCTGTCGTCGCAGGAGCAATGTTGGTGCTGATGGAAACGTTGGCCGAATTCGGGGCTGTTGATTATTGCGCTGTAGATACGTTTGCTACTGGAGTATATCGTACGTGGTTATCCCATGGCTCTCTTGTGGGAGCGGGGCAACTGTCGGCTTGCCTCGTAGTTGTTGTTAGTTCACTTCTTCTTGGCCAAAGGTTTATTAGTCGAAATAAAAGGGTCGCCACAAATAATGGAGCCCCGATAGAAGTCCAGCGAATGCAGCTTGGCATGTTTGGGAAAATAACAGCAAGCCTTCTTGTTTGGTTTCCGGTCCTAATAGGGTTTCTTTTGCCGGTGTCTATTTTTGTGGAGATGACACTGGAAAATGGCGATCAAAGAGCCTTTGAGTTGCTCGGGGAATTAGGACTCAACAGCATTCAGGTTTCTTTGATAGTAGCAATTGTTTCCACGACGCTTTCGCTTGTGATTATTTCCTCACTAAGGAGATGCCCGGAAACGCTCAACCGAATTATCGTCGGCGGAAGTGGGCTTGGATACGCGATTCCCGGAATCGTGATTGCGATCGGTTGTTTGGCGCCGCTATTTTTAGTGGAAGAGACGATTGCTGATTGGTCTTTGAAGCTGTTTGGCCAAGACATTGGGTTCTGGCTTACTGGCTCAATCGTCGGACTCGTATTTGGATATGTTTGTCGGTTTGTAGCCGTCTCTAATGGCATGGTTCGTTCAGGTTATGATCGCATTTCATTAACACTTGATGATGCCTCGTTCGTATTAGGGCGGGGTGCGTTGAAGACGCTATCGGGTGTGCATTTGCCGTTGTTGTCGTCCAGCATTCTTGTTGCATCATTGATGGTGTTTGTTGATTCGATGAAAGAATTGCCAATTACGTTGGTGCTGCGTCCTTTCAACTTTGACACGTTAGCTGTTCGTGTATATCAATTAGCGTCCGATGAACGTTTAGACGAGGCTGCCGCGTCAGCACTGGCTATTATTTTTGTAGGTCTGATACCCGTCTTTGTCTTATCAAAATATGTGTTTTCTCAAAATCTAAATTCGAGTCCAAAGTGATGGAAATGAACAAAGGGCTTGAAGTTAAGTTAGTAAGCCATCGTTATGACCAATACCAGGCGTTAGATCAGGTTTCGTTGCAGGTTGAGGCAGGGACTGTTCATTGTTTACTAGGCGCCTCCGGAAGCGGGAAATCAACGTTATTAAGAATCATTGCCGGCCTCGAAAGTCCCGTTGCTGGTGAAATTAAAGTCAATGGATTAACACTTTACGACGAACAAACGAATACGTTGCCGGAGAAACGTCCCGTCGGTCTGGTGTTTCAGCAATATGCTTTATTCCCACACCTTAACGTTTCTGAAAATATTGGATATGGAATTCGTCACCTGAAACGTGAACAACGGTCAGAAATGGTTGATAAGTATCTCCATTTGATCGAGTTGCCAGATAGTCGGGATGCCATGCCACACGAATTAAGCGGGGGGGAACAACAGCGAGTTGCACTGGCACGTGCACTATGCTGTGAACCAGAGGTGATGTTGCTTGACGAGCCGTTTTCCAACCTCGATTCAAGGTTGAGGGAGGACTTAAGGAAACTGACATTACGACTTCTGAAAGACGCAGACGTAGCTACCTTGTTAGTGACACATGATCCGCAAGAAGCATTCGCCGTATCCGAGTCAATGACCATTCTGGAGCGAGGTAAAGTGATCAGTGCCGGAAGTGTCAGGGAGTTGTACTACAAACCAAATTCATTGCAGGTTGCTAAAATCTTCGGGCCGATCAATAGTTTTAGCTCGCATCGCCTGAATGCCGGGTTGCCACCACTGTCAGGGCAAGTCACGGAACTTGCTGGCGTGACGGAGGAGGGGATGATGCTTCTACGACCCGAATTTATTCGGTTGCGAATTCCCAATGGCGATTCAAATGCGATCGTTAGAGAAACTGTGAATGAAGGGAGCACGACGCTGTTGTTGATAGAACTAGATACTCAATTGGATGTGTTTGCCAGGATTCTAAATCCAGCGTCATTTGGGGTCGGTGACCGTGTCTTCGCGAGCTTCAACGAATAGCAATCCTCTACGCTCTTACGTTCATGATCGTCCCAGGGGATTAAAAATGGAGGGATCAAAAATATACCCGGCAGGTACTCTTTCCCAATGAAACGAATGTCCCTGCTAAAGGACCTTTCTTGAAGACAAATAAAAAGAGGCCAAAACCGTTGCATCGGTTTTGGCCTCATGTCAAACCCTACCCCTCAACGTGAATTAAGTAAGGGCCCAACAGTCCCTAGCCTACTTACCTCGCCCGACATTGTTAACGGCCTAAATAGCCAGAAAACGCTATGCAAGAGCTTTTTTTGAACGTGGATAGGGTCAAATGGTTCATCCTGTTATAATAAGCAGCTAAGAAGTCGCTGTTTATAAACTATCAGGTTTGCCCTTGAATACTTCGACCGCTATGTATCGTACACGGTTTGCCGCCCTCATTACTCTCTTGGTTGCTTTGCCAGGGAACGGTCAGGATCATGGTGAAATTCCTACGCTACAAGAAGCACGTGAGACTGGTCGGGAAGATTCCCGATTTCTTAAGCCAGACGGTGCTGCCTCGGATCCAAAGAAAGCACCGAAACCAAATCTGGCAGATTATAAAAAAAATCTTTATCCCATAATTCAGAAAAGCTGTTTGGGGTGTCATGGACCTGACCGAACGGAGGGGCGATTGAGAGTCGATCAGTTAGACCCGAATCTGCTAACAGGCCAGGATGTGAATCAATGGAAAGAAGTTTATAACGCCTTAGGGAATTCAGAAATGCCTCCGGCGGATGAGTCGGAATATGCTTTGGCTGATCAGGATCGAGGCCTTTTGGTTGAGTGGATTGGTGCGGAGTTGGAAAAGGCCTACCACGTTAGAAAAAACGGGCAGGACTACTCAGCATTCAGGCGTATGACGAGATATGAATACAACTATGCACTTCAGGATTTGCTCGGCATTCCATTCGATGTGGTGGAGCGACTCCCTCCGGAATCAAGGTCTGATGATGGTTTCTTAAATCGTTCGGAGCTGTTGCAGATGTCTGCAATGCAATTTGAAACCAGTCGTGAAATTGGCCTTAGAACGTTGCAACGCGTGACAGTCCATGGCGATCAACCGACGCCTGTAGTCTATAAATTTGCGTTCCAGAACGAAATGACGCGTCTGACCTCCGCTGCCAATGCCAAAGTGTTTAACGTGAGAGATGACAATTACAAACAGGCACGAAATACACCCCACTTTCTTAATAATGCGTCGGGACAGGCGATCCATTATAGCGGCGGCAATTTTAAGCCGGATGCTAAGGCGGTGGTCGGCGAAATGCAACCAGAGTCGCCGATCGTAATTTCCTTGCCGCCGGGCAGAGAGCTAAAATTTAACCTTGATCGTTTTCTTCCGGATGAAGGGGTCATGCGTGTTCGGATTCGTGCTGCTCGTTCCAATATGAACCCCCAGCACTTTGCAAATCTGCGTCTGGTCTTTAGCGCTCACACGAGTAATAACGCTAATTTCTCGCAAGTGATCAGCCAACGAGACTTGCCGGTGACGGCACCGGCGGAGGCTCCCGGATACGTTGACTTTCTGATCCCTCTTGGTGATATCCAACGCAACCCATTTCGAAAGCTCGAGACAACCTTTCCCCGACGAGATGAGTTCCTGCATATTCAAAATGTATCCAATGGAAATCGCGGTCCGGAACCATTAGGGGTGCTGATTGATCAGATTGAAATTAGCGCACCATTCTATGCTTCGTGGCCTCCGCCATCGCACAGGGAAATATTTTTTGATAGTGCGAATAGAGATAATGAAGGTAGCTACGCTGCGGAAGTGTTGGAAGTGTTCATGGCGCGAGCCTGGCGGCGAACAGTTACTGAAGAGGAGGTTTCAAAGTTCGTGGGGTTGTTCAGAGAGTTTCGAAGTGACTTTGAAACGTTTGAGGAAGCCATGCAGGAAGTCTTGGCAACGGTGATTGCATCTCCCGACTTCTTATATCTGACTCAAACCATGAATGATGACCGTAAGGGGATGGAGCGAATTAGTGATATGGAGTTCGCCACTCGTCTTTCTTTCTTCCTCTGGGCCAGTATCCCTGATGTTGAATTGTTAGGAGCAGCCTATCAGGGTGACTTGCGAAAACCGGAAATATTGAAAACTCAAATTGCCCGAATGCTAGATGATCCGCGTGCTGATCGATTTGCTCAACATTTCGTTGGGCAATGGCTGGGCTTGGAAGGGCTTGATAGTACGACTCACGTGCGGGATGCAGTGCTTTTGGATGCCATGCAGCAGGAGCCCATTGCCTTCTTTAAGGAAGTGCTCTCGGGTAATGATAGTGTGATGGATTTTATTCACTCCGATTATGTGGTGGTAAATGAAAGACTGGCCGGCCATTATCGAGTGGGCAACGTTTATGGGCCGCACTTTAGAAGAGTTTCGGTTGCGGAAACAGTGAATCGAGGAGGCATGTTGACTCAGGCAGGGGTGCTGGCCATGAATTCTGATGGCATTGACTCGCATCCATTAAAACGTGGAATCTGGATGTTAGAGCGTGTCCTGCATGATCCACCACCGCCTCCCCCCCCCAATGTTCCCGAAGTGGATCTTACGGATCCTCGTGTCCTGCAGATGACTCTTAAAGAGCGAATCGAAGACCATCGAAATAAGCCGGCGTGTAAGTCATGCCACTCAAAGATTGATCCCTGGGGAATCGCTTTTGAGAATTACGATGCGTTGGGAGCATTTCGCACGCAGCTTAAGAACGGTCCGGTCGATGCGAGTGCTGAGTTGTTCAATAAGCAACGACTTAATGGTATGACCGGTTTGAAGCGTTATTTGCTGTTAGAAAGACAGGATCAATTTGCTCGTGCTGTCGTTGAAAAAATGACCACATATGCGATTGGCCGGTCATTATCATTTAGTGATAATGCCGATATAGATAACATTGTTGTACAATTCCGTAGACAGGAAGATCGTTTGGGAGATTTGATCCAGCTCATCGCCCAAAGTGAAATCTTTAACTCCAAATAGCCCATAGGTAAAAGGTATGTCTGACAAAAACAATTCACCATCACGTAGACAGTTCCTCCGAGGTACGGGGATAGCCCTGTCATTACCATGGCTGGAAACTTTTGCTTCTGCTGATAAGGCTCCGGAAGAGACTCCACGTCGATTTCTGAGTGTTTACCACCCCGATGGTGTTGGATTGCCTCTTAAGAATGACCCGGCATGGAAGGACTGGAGTTGGTTTCCTCGCGGTGGTGAGCGAAACTTTGAACTGACTAAAGTTTTGGATGTTCTGGAACCCCTGCGGAATGATATTACGATCTATTCGGGTTTGTCCCATCCGGCCGTACGTCAGGTGCACGGCCACTCCAATGCGGATCAATACCTAACTGGGGCAGCAACTGGTGGTCACGGAGCTTATAAAAACTCGATTTCTCTTGACCAGCTCTATGCCAACCATATCGGAGAAAAGACTCGTCACGCGTCACTTGTTATGTCCACCAACGGAGGTGTCGGAGGACCTCGTGGCGCTCAGACGCAATCGTTCAATGCAGAAGGTCGTGCCATTCCGGCGATGAATCGACCAAAGCAGATCTTTGACATGTTGTTTGTTGCCAGCGGTGAAAAGGCTGCCGCTAAACTTGCCCGAAGCAAGAGTTCACTTGACCTGTTGATTGAGCATACGCGTTCGCTGGGACGCAGGCTTTCTGCAAAGGATCAGCAAACAGTACAGGAATATTTAGATGCTGTTCGCGATACTGAAGTCAAATTGGCTAAGGCACAACGCTGGATTGATACGCCGGTTCCAACCGTTGATACAAGTAATCTGAAGCTCGATGCGGATCCTAAAGAAGCTCGCATGTACTTTCAGACTATGTACGAATTGATTTATCTGTCATATCTCAGTGACTCGACTCGCGCTGTCACCTTTCAGTTGGGGCGGGAGAATGGCGAAGGACCTCATGATCTGTTGTCAAAGGCCGTCGGTCTTGGCGGGGCTCATGGTTTGACTCACGCAGTGAAACGCCCGGATGGCTGGAAGAACCTTGGAACTTATAACCGTTATCAGGCGATGGAATTCGGTAAATTTGTTCAGAAATTGAAAGATACCCGAGAGCCGAATGGAGACGGTACCATGCTGGATAATACGTTTGCGATGCACGGTTCAGCGTCAAGTAGCTTTCATCTCTCGCGTAACTATCCCATTATTTCGGCAGGGGGAACGAACCTTGGTTTCGAGAATGGTCGATATCTGAAATTCGGCAGTGGTAATGAGGATAATCAGGCCGGAGCAGGAATCGATACAGATGCTGGCTGGCGAGGCAAGTTGGAAAATGAAGAATTGCCGCTAGCGAACCTGTTTGTCACCGTACTCCAACGTCTTGGTGTTGAAACGGATACATTTGCCGGCTATAGCGGAACGCTTGAAAGAGTGTGATTGGTCGGAGGATGAGTTGTCGAGATGTAAGTCGTCGTAGTTTTGTTCAGGCTGGTGTGCTCGGAGCGGGTGGACTTGGTTTAAGTGAATTACTACAACTGAAGGCTCAGGCAGCAAATGCCCGATCCGGGCAAAAAACTGCCGTGATTTTGTTTTGGCTCAGTGGCGGTCCGGGGCATATGGAGACATGGGATCCTAAACCTGACGCGCCTGCCGAAGTCCGTGGTCCGTTTGGTGCCATTTCCACGAGTGTCCCAGGTGTCCAGTTTGGTGAATTGATGCCGAATCTTGCGAAACGGATGGACAAGTTGACAGTTCTCCGAAGTGTCAATCATGGCTCAGGAGATCATACCAAGTCCAATCACTGGATGTTAACAGGTTTTGAGGGACCGGCTTTTAACGCCCCCGATTTTCGTGAACAACGCCGTCCCTCCATGGGGTCTGCAGTGGCTGCCTTGGGGGGCGCGAATCACCCCGGGATGCCAGCCTATGTCGGAGTGCCACACCTTCGAGGAGGTACGGATAACTTTTTTCATTATTCTGCATACTTGGGTGGTGGGTATAATCCGTTCGTCGTTAATTCTGATCCAGCTTCGGAAAACTTCTCGGTAAGGAACCTTACTTTGCCTGCCGGATTGACTGGGGATCGCCTGGCAGATCGTCTGGGGCTATTGCAATCAATGGATAAGCTAAAACGATCTCATAATAAGAAGATGACTGACTTAGATCAGCATCATCAGAAGGCTTTCGACCTTTTGACCAGTCGCCGCGTACGAGAGGCGTTTGATGTGGAATCCGAGGAAGCTGTGACGCGAGATTCATACGGCATGCATACGTTTGGACAGTCGGCTCTGGTTGCCCGTCGTCTGGTGGAACGTGGGGTGACTTTCGTCACGGTGAACTGCGTTCCGTGGGATCACCATGGATCTTCCAATAGATATCAGACGGAAGAAGGTTCTAATTTACTGATCCCTCCTTTAGATGTTGCGATTTCGGGATTGATTGAAGACTTGGAACGGCGAGGGTTATATGAGGATACGATGGTGATCGCCATGGGAGAGTTTGGGCGAACACCTCGCATGAACAAATACGCGGGACGCGACCATTGGGGACGCACCTTCAGCGTGCTTGTCGGTTGTGGTGGTATGAAGATGGGGCAAGTTATAGGGCGTTCCGATCCACATGGTTCCCATGTGGTCAATCGGCCGATTTCGCCAGAAGATGTTGCAGCGACTGTTTACCAGCATCTGGGAATCGACGGTGAAAATACAACGTTTGATGATTTGTTAGGCCGGCCTATCCCGTTGATCTCCGATGGTAAACCAATCCGCGAATTGCTCGGTTAAACGCGGCCGGTAACGGTTATGGTAACCACTTTGGTTTTGCCGGCACCCTGGCCTTGATGTTGACGGGGCCACCTAACGGAATGCTGCTGCCCTGAATTCTCGTTAACTGGCTGCGAGCTTCTTGAAGTAATTCTGAAACCTTTTGTGGATTCTGTTGACTAAGGTTGGTGTGCTCAGCAGGGTCGTTCTCGAGATTGATCAATACCGGTCCCTCTTTAGAATCAGGCAGTTCTTTGATTTCATCAAAATAGAGTTTCCAATTGCCTGATCGGATTGCCTGCGGCGTGCCCCATCCGTGCCAAAACAACAAAGTTGACCTAATCGGCCGCCCTGCTGCCCGTCTGCGCAGAGATGGCATGATGTTAACTCCATTCGTGTTCGTAATCGTATCTTTAATCTCGTTGGAATTTAATTGGCACGCTGCGATGAGGCTGGGGAAGAGATCGATTGTACCGATGAGATGGCTGTTCGTTTGCCGGGCAGGAATCGTACCCGGCCAGCGAATAATACACGGTACACGATTACCTCCTTCCAACGTACTCCACTTTAATCCTCGATACGGCGTCGATCGTGCCCACTGTTTTTGCCCAGGTTCAACACCATTATCGGACAGAAAGACAACGATCGTATTATCTTCTAACCTTAAACGTTTGAGTGTATTTAGAATTTCCCCGACGCGGGCGTCCAGCTCTTCGACGACGTCGCCATAGGCCCCTAGCTTTGTTTTCCCATTCCATTCGGGGTGAGCCTCGGCCGGAAAATGTGGCGCGCTAAGTGGTAAATACAGAAAGAAAGGTTTGTCGTGATTGGATTCAACAAAGCGTATTGCTTCAGTTGTAAATAGCTCGGTAAGACGTCGATTGTCAAAAGGGTCAGCGATGAGTTCACTACCGCGCCAGAGCTTGCTGGTCTGGTTATTGCTTTTGTCGATGAAGTAGGTGGTGTTGAATCCGTGTGCCGCTGGCGAATGTGCAGCGGAATCTCCCAGATGCCATTTGCCTATCAAAGCGGTTTCGTATCCGGCTAGTTTGAAAACTTCGGCGATGGTGGTTGTTTCCGCCGAGAGCCCATTCTGAGCTTTCACTCCATAACCTACGACACCCCCCTGCCAGCCGCAGCGAACCGGGTACATGCCGGTCAAAAGAGCGATTCTCGAAGGGGTGCAGATGGTGCAACCCGAATAAAAGCTGGTTAGCCGCACGCCCTCGGATGCTAGTTGGTCCAGGACGGGGGTTTTGATCATCACGCTTCCATAGCACGATAGATCGTTATAGCCAAGGTCGTCTGCCATAATAAGGACAACGTTTGGTGGGGACTTTGCTGCAATACTGTTCGTCGGCAACAGAAAAAGCATTAATAAAATGAGAGGGGATTTCAAGAGTGGCATTCCTTCATGTTCACCTGCAAATCAGGTTCATTTGGATGATGTTGACTAATCGAATTGGCTGTTATGCCACCGTTTTCGAGAACCGTTGATGAACCCCGTTATAACAATGCCAAAGATAAGACAGCCGATAACCGTTAGGACCCCATTTGTTGAGAGCAGGTCGCCTTTGAGTCCTTGTTGGATTGACACAATACCACTCAGGGTTGCAACGGGGAAAAAGAAGGCTACGAACAGGTTCAATCGATGAGCTGACCTCGCAAGGGCTTTGCTTTCGCGTGCCTGTATTTCAGAGTTTCTCGCCACCGCAATTTCCAGGCCGTTCTTGCAACTTTCGTAAAGTAACTCGCTGGTTCGCAAGAGTTTATAAGCCAGATCGCGTATGTTAATCAATTCGTGGGCCTCGGCAAACTTGATGCGAGCTTCTTGCAGAACCTGATGCATATGTCTGATTGACCTTAGCAGCGGTGTCAGTGTTTCGAGAACTTCGTAGAAATCCTCCGCGGAGTCAGTCCGAGGTTCCAGATTGTCTAGTTTATCTAGGAACTTCTCGTACTCAGCTAGATGTTCTTCCAGGGAAAGGGGCTGGTCATCAATCATCTGGTAGAACCATCGTCCCTGACTATCTCTCCAAAAACACCGTGCCCCTCGGTTATGTTGGTAGGGCTTAGGAGGTGCATGAAGAACTAAAAGAAGATGGCCTGCCCCTTCAAGCATTCGCTGGTGGCCGGCATGCTCGCCCAGTCGCAGACTGATTTCCGGAGGTAGGTCCCAGCTTTCAGCTAAACGTGTATAGTTTGAAGTTTGCATTTGTTTTGGTACGCTCAGATCGTTGTTGTTTAAGGCTATATATTAATATAACGAGCTGTTTAAATCCTCAGCTTTTAGCAATGGTTGCGTTAACTGGCGAAAGCGATATAAAAAATGAATTTCGATATTAGCCATGTCACATCACGACGGCTAGTTTGTCCGGAGAGCGGTTTTGATGCGCCCGGTACAATCTCCCTATCAGAGGGGCGTATCAAAGATCTCGAAGAGCATGCGATACCCGATAGTTCCTCATTTGGCAGCGACCTAGTTTTGCCGGGATTGATAGATATACATTGCCACCTTGGGGCCGCACACAGTGTTTTTGGTGTCGACCCGTCCGGACTGCTTAGATCGGGGACGACATTCGCCGGATCTCAAGGGGATGCGGGAGCAGGAAACATCGATCGTTATGTTGAAGAAGTAGTCCGTCCGGCTCGCCTAAAGGTCAAGCTTGCTATCAATCTTTCGATGGTGGGTGAGTCGACTGAAGCGGGATGTTTCTCAGATCCCACCTGGGTTAATATTGATGCATGTGTCGATGCCGTAGACCGGTATCGTGACTATATATGGGCGATTGCGATCAATGCCAGCCATCACGCATGTCCCGCGTTTAATCCCCAGGCATTGCTGAATGCCGGTTTAAAGGTCGCTGACGAAACGGGTTTGCCAATTTTGTATGGTTTACGGAGACCAGAGCACTGGGGATTGGTCGATCAGCTGTCCTTGTTGCGTCAAGGTGACGTTGTTACCTACTGTTTTCGTAAATCACCTCATTGCATTGTGTATAACAACCAAGTATTGGACTGTGTTATTGATGCCCGAAAAAGAGGTGTGCTTTTTGATGTTGGGCATGGTTGTGGTTCTTTTGATTTCGACGTGGCGGAAACAGCCGTCCGTTGTGGATTTCTCCCGGATACAATTTCCACGGATTTGCAAACTCGGCACGTTACACAGGGAATGCGACATGATCTACCGCTTGTGATGTCTAAGTTGCGGGCCGTCGGCATGCAGGAAGCAGAAATTTTTAAAGCGGTCACTTCAACTCCGGCTAAATTAGTTGGAGCGATAGATCGAGGGAAATTAACTGTGGGATCACGGGCCGACTTGAGCCGGCTAATTGAAAGTGACACGAAGTGTAAGTTAGTGGATACCAGCGATAAGGAACGGTATGGCAAGGTTTGGACGGCGGCCGAAGTGTTTGTTCGGGGTGAGGTTGTTAAAAAATGGAACAGCGAATGAAATAGGCCCACAGGCAGGTGGCACGATTTTCGATCCGTATTTGAAGACAACACGCCTCACCATTCAATATAGAGTCGATAAGGTTTGTGCTGTAAAAACTGACTGCAAACCCGAGTCAGGGCAAATCATCAATCTCTGATAACTCGACACGCTATGGGAGATAGAGGCAACTGCAGTCGCAGTATTGGTAGTTTTATACCAAAGCAGCAGTTCCTTCAGGGCTCGTAACCCATTGGACATCACTGCACCAATTCGCACTTAAATGCTGTGCGAGTTTAGTCGGCAATTAAGCGGGGGTGTGTAGGTCCTGTTCACCAATCGTTACATCCATCAAAGGCTCCGCCTTATTGATTAGCGTCTGGCAGTCTGCAGACAGATTGGTGAGTATAACGGTCTTTTTAAGAGCCCGGTATTTGGCGCAGACTACGTTGATGGCTTCGAGTGCGGAATGGTCACAGACACGGGTTGACCGGAACTCGATATAAACCAGATCAGGATCGTCTTGAGGAGTAAATATATTGCGGAAAGATGTGACGGCACCAAAGAATAACTCTCCTTTTATCTCATACGTCTTCACCCCGTCCTCCTCACTGATGTCCACCTCAATCTGCTGGGAAGATTTCCAGGCGAATACGAGGGCTGAAATGGCAACACCAGCAGCGACGGCAATCGCTAAATCGAAGATGACTGTAATCGACGATACGGCAACGATCACTGCCAGATCACTTGTCGGTATCTTGTTCCAAAGACGTAGGGTAGTCCATTCAAAGGTCGCGATTACGACAATGAACATGACACCAATTAAGGCAGCTACGGGAATCAAGCCAATACATTTCCAGAGAGGTGGAATCAGAATGAAAGCGAGCAGAAATATAGACGCAGTGATACCCGATAGGCGATGACGTCCGCCGGAACGAATGTTGATCATGGATTGCCCGATCATAGCGCAGCCCCCCATACTACCAAACAATCCTGACACCATATTGGCTGCACCCTGAGCAATGGCTTCCCTCTTACCGGACCCTTTACTTTCGGTGAGTTCGTCAATAAGAGTTAAGGTCATTAATGACTCAATGAGCCCGATGGCTGCCAGAGTTACTGCTAGTCCGAAGACGATAGAAAGAGATTCCAACGTGAAGGGGATAGCAGGAATAGCAAAGTACCCAGCCACTCTGGAATGGTTGTCCTGTTTGTCAATTTCGGAGGTGTCTATGGTTCTTTCTGCAATGTCTAGCCCGAGGTTGTTGATTTCAGAGAATGCCAACGATTGCTTTTCCGTTTCAAAGAGACGAGTTTTCTCCGCCTTCTCAGCCGCAATCGTTTTCATCTTCGCAACCGATTGGTCGACCGTCACGGAGGTTATCGGTGTGAATTGGACAAGCATTGTGACTGCAAGGATAGCGACAAGGGTACCGGGGACAGCCTTGGTAAGTTTGGGGAGAAAGTGAATGATAGCCATAGTCACGGCGATGATGATTGTTGTAACTAACAATTCCCCACCTGAGATCCATTGGCCAACGACGTCAAAGCTCTGTGTCAGAGGATTGAACTGTAATTCATGTCCGCTTTGAAGTTGTTTGAACTGCGCGAGCCCGATAACAATGGCCAAGCCATTGACGAAACCGAGCATCACCGTGTGAGGTAACAAACACACAAATTTTGCAATCCCCAATATCCCGCAGGTAATTTGAAGTATTCCGCAAAGAATGACCGCAGCAAAGAGAAATTCCAAACCGTAGACAACCACAAATGCCGTCATGACAACGGCCATGGCACCGGTCGCACCGGAAATCATTCCGGGCCGCCCTCCTAGAACTGAGGTGATAAACCCGACAAAAAAAGCAGCCCAAAGCCCTACGCTCGGATCAACACCAGCCACAAATGCGAATGCAATGGCTTCGGGTACGAGAGCAAGGGCCACAGTCAGCCCAGAGAGAACTTCATTTTTCCAATTCATATCCCGCGGGATAACTAGGTCGATCATCTAATTTAGGTTACTTGTGCTAAAGTGTTTGAGCTGGCTCCCAACCTTGTAGTCCTGAAGGTGTGGTAGCTTAATAGTTTTTTACCAATCGACCGTTCTGTATCGGAAAAGATTAAACGGCTATAGGCTGCTGAGGGAGCGATGTGGGAGCGGCGAGACTGTTACTGCAGTCATCGTTCATCTGTACCCGGAAGAGACAAGGTTAGTCTGAACGTGGTTTAAGTAAAAGCCCAACTGGACTGATATTGGATAATAAGTGCGTTGAATTCGTTGGCTGGCCAAGATTGCCATCAACTTTCGTCTCGAAGGCTGCTAGCATGCCGCCTTGGCTTGATCTATGTAGGTGAAACTATTAATCTTGCGAACAAGCAATCAGCCGTTACTAATACTAAATCGACTATTAAATGGAAGATCGGATGCCTCAGTTCAACCGCCGAAAATTTCTTCAAACCACCTCGACTGCTGCGGCTGCCGGTTCGGTTGGTGTTTTCTCGAGTGAGTCAGTTCTTCGCGGCGATACCCCGAACGAGCGTCCCAAAGTGGCTGTCATTGGCTGTGGGGGGCAGGGCACTGGGGATGGACGACGTGCCACCAACTATGGTGATATCGTCGCGGTCTGCGATGTTGACACCTCTCACTCAGCCTATGCCAAAGCAGCTTATACGAGACGAATGGCAATGCCTGGCCGGGAAGTAAAGATTGATGTTTACCAGGACTACCGCGCGATCATCGATCGTGCTGATGTTGATGCGATCATCTGTGGTACGGTAGATCACTGGCACATCAAAATTTCCGCCGAAGCCTTAAGGGCTGGAAAGGATGTCTATTGTGAAAAACCCCTCACACTCACGGTCGATGAAGGAAGGATTATTTCCAAAGTTGCCAGTGAGACAGACCGAATTCTGCAGGTAGGAACCCAACAGCGCTCCGACCCTCGGTTTTTGCAGGCAGTTGCTCTCGCGCACTCCGGGAGACTCGGAGAAATTAAAAAGGTTACCGTGGGCCTTAATCACAACCCTTTCAGTAAGGCGATTCCGACGAACACACCCCCGAAAACGCTGGACTGGGACCGCTGGAAAGGCCCGACCGAAGATGTTCCTTACCGTTTCTTGAAGAATGGCAAAGAAGGGCAAACACTCGTTAGAACGCTAGGAGACGGCAGTATTGATGCCTCCAACTGTCACAAGGAGTTTAGATGGTGGCTCCAGTATAGTGGCGGAAAAATGACAGACTGGGGTGCTCACCACGTAGATATTGCCCAATGGATTATCAACCAATGTGGACCGGGCCAGGGCCCGACGACGATTAAACCTCTGATGGTAGAGGCTAGGGTTCCTTTTGATGAAAACGGCGATCCTACGCTCGACGATCGATATAATGCTCCGCACCGTTTTTCGGTACAGGTAAACTTCCCGAATGACGTGGTTATGGAAATTACCAGCGAGGGCCGTAACGGAATATTGGTCGAGGGAACTCGGGGAAGAATCTTCGTTAATCGCGGTACGATTGCGGGTAAACCAATTGAAGAGCTCGAGAAAAACCCGCTTCCCGGCGGTTGGCTTGAAGAGATGTACGGTGGACCTGTTGTGGAACATGTTAACAACTTCTTTAACTGTATCACCAGTCGCAATCAACCCGCTTCCGATGTCTGGACTCACGTCGCTTCTATTAATACATGCCATCTAAGCAACATTGCCATCAGACTCAATCGTGAAATTCAATGGGATGCAGCGACGCAGTCTATCAAGGATGACCCTGCAGCGAACGCTATGCTGAAAAGAGATTTTCGCAAGGGGTACGAAATTGAACTGTGATGGAAATGATCGTTGGCGAGCAACCAGGATAACTAAATGAGCGCTACAGAGTCATTATCCAGAGTTGGCGAAGTAGCCTGTGGAACATGCACCAGAACCCACGGCCTTGGTATGGCTTCATTTCAGGACGAAGTGAAAGGCTTTTTTATCCAGCAGATACTTAACGCTCTCTCACCAATTGCAGGCGTTGGCACTGCCCTGGCATAACCACGAATCGATGTAGTCTGCCCATCTCGCTGCCGTTATAATAGCGTTGGTCACCCCCAACGCTTTTTAGTCTTATCACTGCGTACACATGTCACGACAGAACTTGCGTTTATTCCTCGCCCTCATGCTCTTTGTCTTTAGCGCGACGTTCTTATTATCCGCTGAATTCAAGCGGGATATCGAACCAATACTTAAGAAGCACTGTTATCGGTGCCATACCGAATCGAATGACGAGTCGGAGTTGTATCTGGACCAACTTGATCCCAATATAAAAACGGGGAAGGACACCGGATTCTGGCACGAAGCGTTAAACCAACTGAATGAAGGCCGGATGCCTCCCAAAGAGGCCCAACAACTGACGGACAGGGACCTGATTTCCCTCACCACCTGGCTCGAAAGTGAAATTCGTAAGGCGAGTGAACTTCGAAGGGATACTGGCGGACGGCAAGTCATGCGGCGAATGAGCCGCTACGAATATCAATACACCCTGGAAGACATACTCGGGATTGCCTTGGACTATCGTGAGCACCTACCGCCGGATCTCTCTGGTGACGATGGCCTAAAGACAAACGGCTCATTACTGGGCATGTCCCCTGTACTCATGGAGGCCTATCTCAAAGTAGCGGACATGGCATTGCTGGAAGCGATTCCAGACGTCGTCCAACCCGTCCTTCGGGAAAAGCAGACCAGACTGCAGGTCACCACAATCAGGGGACAGAAAAAACGCAGCAATAAATCTCAGCCTAACATCCCCTTAATAGAGGGGGTGAAACCGAAACCTTCAATCATCGCCCCCACGTTTGGGTTAAAACAGACAGCCTTTGATCACGACCTACCCCGCAAGGTGACATTCGAGAAACGTCCGTTTTCGGGACGCTTCGCCATCACAATCGAACTCAAAGCGGAACCATCTACCAATGGCAGAATACCAGAGCTTACCGTCTTGGTCGGACACCGGGCCTCTGGCGACTACACCCCAAAAAAGATACTCGGCCAGGTCATGATCAAGCCTTCTGATGAACTACAATCGATCAGAATGGTCGGGGATATCGAAAACTTTCCCCTCGGTAACAAAGAGGGATATTACAATGGCAGTGGCAGCCACGATGTAACTCATCTGTCGGTATGGATTTGGAATACAGCCACGCCCCAAACGAAGTATCCCTTCGGCACGGCAATTCAGAATGTCGATGAGCCGCTGTTGGACATCCGATCCGTTTCACTGGAAGGTCCTCTGCTGGGTGGTGTTCCAAGTGAAAGGGCTCGTGAACTATTGCCTGTGCTGACGGAAGAAGGTGATGAGCAAGTAGCTGCCGCTGACGCCTTGGCCTTATTTCTGCGACGGGCGTTTCGCCGCCGCGTCACTCAGGTTGATGTGGAGAAATACCTGTCGTTTTTTAATGACTTCCGCGACATTACTGGTGATTACCGAAGCGCAATACGCAAGACTTTCGCGACGGCAATGTTGTCACCGGAATTTATCTTTCTGCTTGAGCCGACTCCTTCTAATTCACAGCCACGGACACTGACGGCCCATGAACTCGCGACTAGAATGTCCTATTTTCTATGGGCGAGTGCGCCCGATTTGGAACTGCTAAACCTGGCAGACTCTGGGGAGTTGTTGGATGAGAAAGTATTGCATGTCCAGGTAACGCGAATGCGAAACGACCCGCGGTTTAAACGATTCACAGATCATTTTACGACGCAGTGGCTAGGACTTGATAGGATGCAGCACGTTGCAGTCAACCCAGAGACCTTTCCGGAATTTAGCGATGAGTTAAGAGAAGATCTGGTATTGGAGACCTCTCTTTTCTCTGGCTATATCTTCGACAACGATCTAAGCTTCAAAAACCTGATTCGCTCAGATTTTGCCATCGTCAACCGCGAGCTTGCAAAGCATTACGGTATCAGTCACGTTGACGGCGCACATTTCCGCCGCGTGGATCTTGGTGATCAGGGCCGCCCGGGTGGTATCCTTCCGCAGGGAACGATTAGCTTGCTTGGCAGCGATGGCATGGAATCCAATCCGATCTACCGGGGCGTCTGGTTGAATAAACGCTTGTTTGCGGATCCTCCGCCACCACCTCCCCCTGGGGCGCCACCGCTCGAGGAGACCAGTCGCGAGAATCTATCTCTCAAACAACAGATCGCACTTCACCGAAAATCGCCTGCCTGCGCGCGATGCCACAATCATATTGATCCATGGGGTATCGCATTTGAACAATTCAACGCATTGGGCCAATTGAAGGGGCCCGCGAATCCCACCGATCAATCCGTGAAATTTGATGCATCCACCACTCTACCCGACGGCACCGAAATTAAAGGAATGCGCGCCCTGCAGGACTATCTTATCGAAACACGCTCGGAAGAACTTGCTGAAGCTGTTGTTCGCCGAATCTCTGAATATGCTTTAGGTAGGAAGCTCGATTTTTCCGATGAAGATACTGTAGTCAAACTTTCCAGGCGATTAATTGAAAATGACTTTCGCCCCTCTTCATTGCTGGAGGATATTGTCATGAGTAAGTCGTTTAGGTCAAAATAGATATTCTTCTAATTAATACACACCGACTTTAGGGATCCCCTCAAGATGAGTCACAAGAAATCCTGGCACCTTGACAGGCGGCAAATGCTTCGCGGAACAGGTGGACTCGCTCTTGGCTTGCCATTCTTGGATTCGATGACGATGGCAAACAGCACTTCCCGAGAAACGGACTCACCGACTCGCGTTGCCTGTTTCTTTTTTCCGAATGGCGTAGCCCTTCCTCCGGAAGACGGGGAATTTCATTCCGACTGGCATTGGTTTCCGAAAGGAACTGGCTATGACTACCAACTGAATCAATCCACGGCCTCGTTTGAACGGCATCGTGAGAACATCACTTTCATCAGCGGACTATCCCATCCTGGCGGGCGCCATATGGCAGGGCACGGGGTCTCTGACGTGTATCTAACCGCGGCCCCGGTAGACGCGAATTCGTATAGCAATACGATTTCCATGGACCAGGTTATTGCACAGAAGATTGGTGATGATACGCGTTTTCAATCACTTGCCCTATCCACTGGCGGTGGAGTGGGAACAACAGGTCGGACACACACACTATCATTCACTAAAACCGGACAGCCCATTCCTGCTGAAGATAATATACGGCGCTGTTTCAATATGTTATTTGGGCAGAATGATACCAGCCTCAAGGATGCACGGCAGCAACTTCTTCTTAAGAAGAGCATGTTGGACGGAATACTGGAGGATTCCAATTCACTGAAAACCCGTTTGAACGGGCGAGATCGAGCGAAACTGGACGAATATTTGTCATCGATGCGGGAATACGAGCGCAGAATTCAACGGCTTGAAATCTGGCTAGACAAACCAAAAGCGATGGTCGCCGAAGCTTCCATCAGCGTCGATGCAACCAGTGCCAACATGGAAGACTACGTTCGCGCCTTTTACGACTTAATCTTCCACGCATTTCAAACGGATACCACTCGAGTTGTCACTCACATGCTTGGTATTGAGGGCGGGGGCTCAAAGTCTGACCATTTTCCAGAGGCTTTAGGCTTGCGTCCACATCATGCATTAAGCCACCGTAAAGGCTCGGACTTCAAAGATTGGGGACTTTGGGATCAGTTCATGAATCAAAATTTCGCCTATTTCCTTGACCGACTATCGAAGGCCCGGGAAGGGGACGGAACAGTCTTGGACCGCTCGCTTATTATGTATGGATGTTCTACCAGCAAAACACACCTTGCCAGGAATTACCCGTTGATCCTTGCCGGCGGAAAGCAATTTGGAATCCGGCATGGTCAGTTCAGACAATTCGATGAAAATGAGGTAAGACTCGCTGATATGTTCGTATCGATGATGAATGCGGTTGATGTCGAAACCCCACAGTTCGGTGACAGTACTCGCGAATTAAACGAAATTTTCGAAACTTAGTTAGCCGGCGAAACCCTATTACGTGTCTTTTGTGAAGGGTTTGATAAGAGGTGCCTATTATCTATGGTGGAGACGCTGATTGACTGGCTGATAATGCTCCCCGTTTTGGCGGTATTCCTTGGTATTCTTTTCGGACTTTGGAAAGGGATTGCCTGGCTTGGTGGTGAAAAGTTACAGCAGTTCAGAAAAGATTACCCATTCGGTTTTCCGGTTCTGGTGTTGTTGATCTTAGTTTTCACTCCGTTTTTGATTGTGGCACTAATCACTGGTGAATGGAAAGCAACCAGGAAATATGCCGTCGTCACTTTTTTCAGCATGGTGTCCTTGCTTTTGTTACTCAGGAGAGCAGCATGAAAGTTATTGACACTTAAACTTTCTGATACGCACTGAACGACCAGGCTCTAATTCTTGGAGTAATTTATCAAACAAAGCATATTTCCTGTCCGGTGATCATCGCGTTTACGTTAGTACGTATGAAGGGGTAACCAAGATAAGGGAAAAAAAGATGAGACATCGCAATAAAGTAGCAGTAATCCTTACCGTTGTGACTATGCTTCTACCAACTATTGGCTTCGGAGTAGAATCCGCCGATGGAGATGGACCGGATAGACAGGAAATGACGCTTCGGCAAGCAATGGGTAAACATGTCCTAAGAATTGATACTAGCGGCATCGAGAATAGCGACGTTGTACGCTTTGCCACGGACCTAGCACGACTAACTATAGGACAGCAGAAAGCACTTAAGGCCGAACTGGTTGTGGCGAGCCATATCAAAGACCCTAAAACCCGAATGGAGAAGATTATTGTTGCACTGCGAGAATTTGGAGGCACCGTTCTTCCAGGGCCTGATGTCTATCGCAATTCAGAACCAAGCGGAGTGAATGGCCCGGATAAAACGAGTGAGGGGCCTGATCGTAAAAATCCAAGTTCCAAGGTGTCGTGCTCACTTCTTTGGGACTTCATTGACCTAACGATAGAATGGTAAGGATTATTAAGCAGTACGCCCAGTGCCAATCCTGGTGACGGGCGTACTGTTTTTAATTCCCTAGGTTGAGATTCTCATGTCGGTCACGATTTTCGAGAGCTAGACTCTAACAATGTCACCTACTTGCAGGCCAATGCCAGGATCTGCTGTACATACGGTGGTAGCTGAAAGAACCTGGGTAACCGTAAGCTTTCCCAACTCTTCAGTAATTACATCCAGGACGAATCCCGATTTGGGGTGGTAGATATACTTCTTGACGGCCAGAGCAATTAATTGTTGTCCTACCTTAAGACCGCTTTTACTACCTATCCCCAGATAAATTTGGTCCTTTTCGACATCGGCGATCTCTACCTCCCACGGTAGCTCAGCCATCTTATTCTTCGTTTTTAGTAAAGCCTGTTCAACAGCTTCTTCAAAGGCAGAGCTAAACCCGGCTTCGGCGTATTCTTGCTGGTTGAACTGAATTGTTGAATCGCCTGCGTTGGCATTGGTGGCCTGATAACCAGTTAGATAGCCTTGTAAAGAGGTCCCCTTGGCTGATCCAGTTCCTCGCATTGTCATTTCGGACCTGCCAGTAAGCGGACTGATCAGGGAGATATCGACAACTACCTTGGTTGTCGACTTTGACGCATTTAACCGACCAGCATTCTGGCCTACCGAAGATCCGGCAAATTGTGATATTGCCTTGGAAAGGTCCAGATTTCCACCGCCTTGATCAACAACATCGATTAATTTGACCTGGAAGATATACTGGCCTTCAACTTTACGGATTGCTTCTACCGGTCCATCATCAAGAAAGCCTGCTGGCCATTCTACATAGTCCTGGTTGTACAGCATTCCCGAGTCATCGATTACTTTACCAATCGAATGCGTCATGCCTGGCAAGAGGTACTGCAATTCGGTAGTAGGCCAAACTGTCACCGAAAACGGATGGTAGTTTGCGGGCAGGACGCCCCCTCCTCGTTTCCTTTTGGGAGCTGCCATTAACCCTAGAGAATCGACTAAAAATATTGCACCTAAGCTTCCGAGGAAAGTTCTTCGTGGTGATTCCATTTAGGTGTAGTTCCTTTACATTCCTATGGTTTGATTAATTTAGGTTTCAGGACGGAGATACCGGGCTCGTCACTTGAAGGTTCCCGTGGCTTATCCGGGGTATCGGGCCGTGGCCGAGGGCGTACCGGAAGTTCCAGATCCTTTATGAGTGGTGGGCGTTTAGGATTGCGGATTGGTCGATTGTTATTAGGCTCTTGCTTGAGCACACTGCCACTGCCCTTGAAATATACCTGATAGGTCTGAATGACTTCACATGCCTCACACTTTTTATTCCAAAAGGTATATTTTACGTTAATCATGACCGTATCAGCACAACGCGCCAACTCTGGAGGCATTTGGAT
>Ga0115011_10000441_pt1 | contig 33823 bp, 34 predicted proteins | sample TroAtlMetagenome_2_FD_88705 | JGI IMG/M metagenome (GOLD analysis project Ga0115011, IMG submission 88705) | Marine eukaryotic phytoplankton communities from Atlantic Ocean - Tropical Atlantic ANT8 Metagenome | ecosystem: Environmental > Aquatic > Marine > Oceanic | place: Tropical Atlantic... | reverse complement strand
TTTTTTGCGACGGTCTTCTTGGGTCACAACACTAATTGTGATCCTTGTTAAATATTATGAAATTTGAAACTACCTGTTTGCATGGTGGGTACTCAGTGGATCCCACCACTCTCTCAAGAGCAGTTCCTGTTTATAGAACATCATCCTATCAGTTCAAAGACACGGAACATGCTGCCAAGCTTTTTGCACTTCAAGAGTTGGGTAACATATATTCTCGTTTAATGAATCCAACTAATGATGTTTTAGAAAAAAGAGTTGCACTGTTAGAGGGAGCGTACGAGATGGGCGGTTTAAGTTTGGCATCTGGCACTAGTGGGGTTTTTTATTCGATTATCAACCTTGCTCAGGCTGGGGATAATATTGTAAGTGCAAGGAACCTGTATGGGGGAACCTATACTCAATTTAATGATATTTTGCCTAAGTTGGGCATTACAGTTAGGTTTGTTGATTCAAATGATCCAGAGGCTTTCGGTAATGCAATCGACGATAAAACTAGAGCAATATTTTGTGAAACAGTCTCAAATCCTGCTTTAGAAATAACAGATCTAGACAAGGTTTCTGCGATCGCAAAATCACATGGAATTCCTGTTGTTGTGGATGCAACATTTTCAACACCTTACCTAACTCAGCCACTTGCTCATGGTTGTGATATCATTATTCATTCCCTGACCAAGTGGTTTGGAGGTCATGGATCAGGAATTGGAGGCGTTGTAATTGATAGCGGTCGGTTTAATTGGGGTGCAGGTAAACATCCATTGTATGATGAGCCTGATAATTCCTATCATGGTTTAAGATGGGGACATGACCTTCCGGACATGTTAGCTCCATTGGCTTATATTTTAAGAATGCGCACTGTTCCTTTAAGAAATTTGGGAGCCTGTATTTCACCCGATAATTCTTGGATGTTTTTGCAAGGTATTGAGACTCTCCCTCTTAGAATGGAGAAGCATTGCGAAAATGCTTTAAAAGTTGCTCAGCACCTTAAGGAGCACGATTCAGTTGATTGGGTTCGTTTTCCTGGGCTTGAAGGTGATCCAATGAGTGCTTTGAACACAAAATATCTCAAGGGCAAGGGAGGTTCTATGGTTATATTTGGGATAAAAGGAGGCAGAGAAGCGGGTGAAGGCTTTATAAATAAATTAAAACTATTCTCACATTTGGCAAATGTCGGTGACGCAAAGAGTCTGGCAATTCACCCCGCTTCGACCACGCATTCCCAACTCAATGAAGATCAGCAGCGTGATGGGGGGATAACGCCTGAAATGGTTAGATTAAGTGTTGGTATTGAGAATATTGAGGATATCACTGCTGATCTAGATCAAGCTCTTGCATAGGCCTATATAAATTCATGCTAAATAATTCAAGTGATGTCTCAGCGGCCTGAAGGCGAAACCTTGAATCCTTCCGCGGGCGAATATCAATTTGCCACCGTCAAGAAGCCGTTTTTGCTTGAGGGTGGTGAGGAGCTTACCACGGCTCGTTTGGCATATGAAACTTATGGCACGCTTAATGGAGAAAAAGATAATGCGATTTTAGTCTTCCATGCATTAAGTGGTAGCCAACATGCGGCTGGTTACCGTAAGTCCGTAAGCGAGTCAGTAGATCAACTTTGGACTGAAGAGTGTAAGATCGGCTGGTGGGATAAATTTATAGGAAAAGGTGCAGTAATAGATACCTCTAAATATTTTGTGATATGTGTCAATTATCTTGGAGGCTGTTATGGTTCAACTGGCCCTGATTCAATTAATTCTGATTCAGGACAAAAATATATGGCATCTTTCCCTTGGATATCCTTTGTAGATATTGTTCGATCTCAAATGAAATTGGTAGAGTCATTTGAAATAAAAAGCCTTCTTGCAGTTGTAGGGCCGTCACTCGGTGGCTTGCTTGCCCTGACAACTACAATGCTTTATCCAGAAAAAGTGCAAAGGATTGTATCTATTGCCTCCGGCCTGAAACTCCAGCCTCTTCAGATTATTCACAACTATGAGCAAATCAAGGCTATTGAAAGTGATCCCTTGTTTCTAGATGGGAATTATACAGAAGATAATCCGCCAAGATTGGGTTTGGAATTAGCTCGTATGATTGGTCATAAAACCTATGTGTCACTTTCGATTATGGCTGAGCGGGCTAGGGAAAATCTTATGCCGCAGGATAAAGATGGTTCAGGGTATCGGATTAGTCATTCTGTAGAATCGTATTTTAACTATCAGGCTAAGAAGTTTTCCGAAAGATTTGACGCAAATAGCTATTTGAGAATCGTTAATGCTTGGCAAAGATTTAAGATTGAGAACAAGACTCAAGATATAAAAGGATTAAGCCCTAAATTTAAGGCGTTAATTATTTCAATTGATACAGATGTTTGTTTTTATCCAAATGAGCAAATAGAGCTTCATGATTTTCTTTGTTCAAATGAAATAAAATCGGATCTGCATAATGTGCATTCTCAAAAAGGCCACGATTCTTTTCTGCTCGAGCCAGATCTGTATTACTCAATTGTGACAGATTTTTTGGAGAGCTGAAGAAAACTTCCGGCAGAAGAGCAAAGTTGAATTTAATTGTTTGGTCTTTTAATTAGCTAACCAATCATTAGCATTTGGCTTATGCTATCAGAAGAATCGAATAAAGGCCTTCATCGTCGGAATTTTTGTAAGACAGCATTAACTGCAGCTGCCTTTAGTCATTTTGCAGGGGAAGCAAATGCGGCAACTAGTAACGAGAAGCCACTAATCAAAAAAGGCAGTGTTATCTTGTTTCAAGGTGATTCAATAACCGATGCTGGTAGAAGTAGAGCTGAGGCAGGCAAAGCCAATAACTATAAAGCTCTTGGCCGAGGCTATTCATGGATTGCAGCGGCGAATATGCTTACAGAGATGCCGGAACAAGATCTCAAGATTTTTAACCGGGGGATAAGTGGCAACAAGGTGCACCAGTTGGCTGCAAGATGGGAAAAAGACTGCCTTAGCCTGCAGCCTGAAGTATTAAGCATTTTGATTGGTGTTAATGATATATGGCATAGCCTGAACGGTAATTATGATGGCACAGTTGCTACTTATGAAAGTGATTATCGCAAATTACTTAGACGTACTATTGCAGCTTTACCAAATGTGAAGTTAGTTGTTTGTGAGCCGTTTGTTCTTCGATGTGGCGCAGTAACAGATAAATGGTTTCCTGAATTCGACAAGTTTCGAGTTGCTGCAAAGAAGATTTCTGATGAATTCAATGCTCATTTTGTTCCGTTTCAGTCGATGTTTGATCAGGCTACATCAATAGCTCCGCCTGAACACTGGGCAAAGGATGGGGTGCACCCTTCTAGTAATGGTTCTGCGCTAATGGCTCATTTCTGGCTGAAGTCGGTGCTGGGAAATTAAAGATTTATCTTAATATATTTTCCCAGATTTTTATTACAGTAGATGGCTAATATCTCTTCTTAGTGCGAAATTTTATCCGTACAAATGCGGTCCTTTTTCCGCCTTATTCTGTATCAATATCCTAAATCTAAATTGCCCCCCAATGGTACGTTGGGTTTTGAGTTGTCATCCATTTCATCCGCTTGAAACAATTTATGGAATTGATAGCCTACCCTGTATGGAAATCCCTGCTCTTTTACAAATGTAGTAATTTTTTCTTTGAGTTTCTTATTGTCTCGTAGTGACCACTCAATGTTCAGCCAAATTGGGATCTTTAACTCATAAGGATCCAGATATTTCCCCCACTCTTCCAATGCCTCTTCTCCATCCACAATAATCTTCAATTCATTAGCTAGGCTTAAGTTATTATTCAACGGTAATTTTTCTCGTTTTGGGCTCACGGTAATCCATTGAAAATCTCCTTTGATTTCAAAACCGCCAGACGTTTCTAGGTGTCTTGAGATATTTTCTTTTTCTAATTGGGATGTGAGTTCGTTAAGATCAAAAATAGTTGGCTCTCCCCCAGTGATTACAACAAAATCACAGTGAGTCGCTTTTGCTAATTTGACTAAATCTTCTTCAGGTATTTTTTCAATATTATCTGGTGTATAGTCAGGATGCCATGTGCCAGCAGAATCACACCATGTGCACTTAACTGGGCATCCCAAAGTTCTTATAAAGTAGGCTGGGCGACCGAAGTGGACTCCTTCCCCTTGCCAGGAATAAAATGTTTCGTGAATCGGAATCAAATTTTTATGCTATTAGGTAAGGGGTAGTTGGGATTATGGAAGTGTATTAGGAAATGCGAATTAGATTTATAATATTTAATTAGATAATGAACTTTCAACTAATTTCAAAAGTTAAGATTTATTGTTATTAGTCAATTCTTCCCACGATGTTTGATATGCAACCGGATCTTTACGGCCTAGTTTAATGAAAGCTTCAATTCGTTCTATGTCAGCGCCGGTTTTTCCAGATGCCCGGCCTAATTCATCGGGTTCATAGCTGGTATTTGTATTTTTGAATATTGTATCAAAGTCTAAACCGACTTTAGCTATAGAGTCTTCTGCATCTTTTAGTATTGTATGTTTATTGCCATCTATATAGGGCAGGTAAAGATCTACTTTTTCAGAATCCCAATTGCCTAATGCAAATGCTTTATGAATAGCTTCATAGAATTTAGGTCTGCAATCAGGGTAGATCGCGTGGTCTCCAGAATGTACGCCTAGTGCAATTGAAACCTGTTCATTGTTTTTAGTGGCAATTGAAAGTGCATATCCATATGCAATTGAAGCAAAAATAGCATTTCGATTTGGCACAACAGTTTGCTTCATGTTGTCTTGTTCATAGTGGCCTTCGGGAATTTCCCAATCAGGATCAGTGAGTGCGGATGAATAAAGTTTTCCTAAAATCGATAGGTCTATAGAATCATGATGAACGTGAATATTCTGCGTCTTGAGGTAAGCTATATTTGCCTGTAGTCGCTCGAGCTCAAGAATATGTTTCTGGCCGTAGTTAAATGATATTCCAAAAACTTCGCAATCCTGAGCCAGTAGATGCATTAATAACCCGGTAGAGTCCATGCCGCCTGATAGGCTCACGACTGTTTTACTCGCTGGTTTAACTGCAAACATTAATTAGCCGTCAGGATGAGATGCTTTGACTGTTAATTGTATCCCTCCGCGCTGAGAAAAAACGCCATGAATAGTTATAGATTTTGGATGTAGTACCTCAACTAAGTCATCAAGAATTACGTTAACGGTCTGCTCGTTAAATAGTTTTTCGTTTCGATAAGAAGCCAAGTACATTTTCAGGGATTTTGTTTCAATAAGATGTCGTTCAGGGGAATAGCTAATCGTAATTTCTCCAAAATCAGCTTGGCCGGTGACAGGGCAAAGTGAGGTGAATTCCTTCGAGTGCAGTGTCACTTCATATAATCGACTTGGTGAAGGATTATCGATTCTCTCAAGTATTGATGCATCTCGTATCGTGGGGACTTTGGTTATTTGTCCCAATTGTTTTAGATCTTTCAAAACTGTTTTATTGTAGGAGGCCCATAGTAATCAAATAAGCTTTATTTGGTCAATTTGTGCAATTCCATAAAGCTGAGAAATGATCCTTAAAAGGCCCCCGTTGATGTTTATAAGTAAGGAATGAAGTGAAGAGGCTTTATAAGTGGCGACCCCTACGGGACTCGAACCCGTGTTACCGCCGTGAAAGGGCGGTGTCCTAACCACTAGACGAAGGGGTCACTCAGCCAAAGGGCGAGAGAATCTATTGCCTTTCTCAGTTTTGTCACGAAAAAGATTCATTTTTTTTCATTTTAGTTTGAGTTTTCTAACCGGCTTGGCTTGCCATTAGCTTCTCTAGCGGGCCAAATTGGGGCTGCAATTATGCATAAAGCTGTTATTGAGAACTTTCGAATCCTTTTAATAGGGCTAGTGACTCTTGCTTTGGATCAGATCACTAAATGGCTGGTGATACAGAAAATCCCTGGCCCTGCTTTTGATGAGTCGATAGTGGTAGTGGAGGGCTTTTTCAAATTAGTACATTATGGCAATACGGGTGCTGCTTGGAGCATGTTTAGCGGTAATAATTTTTGGCTAGCAATCTTTTCGGTTGGGGCATTGGTGTTTCTTTGGGTATGCAGAAGGCATTTTGGGGTAGAGGATCGGTTAGGGCAGCTAGCGTTAGGATTGATTCTCGGAGGGGTAGCTGGCAACTTGATCGATCGCGTGGTGCATCATCACGTTGTTGACTTTTTGCAGTTTTATATTCCATTCCCCTTTCCTGCCTTCAATGTTGCTGACAGTGGTATTTGCGGAGGAGTAGGGCTTATGTTCCTTCTTTCATTCAAAAAACCGAAGCCAGGCCAGACATGGGCTAAAAAAGGGAAGGTTCCTTCAGAGTCTAAAGAGGAGATTTCGTCTGAAGAGAAAAACGAGGCGTGAATGGTTCGACGATTTATCTTACTGGTGCAACTGCGAGCGGGAAGTCAGCGTTGGCTATGTATTTGGCTAAAAGATTGGGAGGAGAGATTATTTCCGTTGACTCTATGCAAGTGTATTGTGGTCTGAATATAGGGACAGCGAAGCCTAACGCTGAAGAGCAAGCAGAGGTTCAACATCATTTGATTGATGTTGCTCAATTATCTCAGGCTTTTGATGCTGCGCAGTTTATACGTTTGGCTGAGCGTGCATCGAAGTCTATTTCAAGCAGGGGTCGAATACCTATTTTTTGTGGGGGGACAGGGCTTTATTTTCGAGCATTGATGGAAGGGCTTGGCGACAGCCCACCTAGTGATGAGTCGCTTCGTAATGAATTGTCTCTAATGCCGCTTGAGAGTCTTGTAATGGAGTTGAAGGTTAAAGATCCTGAGGCTGCAAAGCATATAGACCTTAAAAACCCTCGTCGTGTTTTGAGGGCTATAGAAGTGATAAGACTTACAGGTCGGCCGTATTCTGATCAAAGAATAGGATGGGAGAATTTGGATAGTGCTCCTCAGAATCTCTTTTGCATTAATCGGGAGGTAGATATTCTTAACCAACGTATTCACAAACGGGTGGATGAGATGTTTGACAATGGACTTGTTGAAGAAACTCAAATTTTAATCAAGCAAGGGCTTCGTGATAATCGGAACGCCTGTCAGGCATTAGGGTATAGACAGGTACTTGACTTGTTGGATGGAAAGCTTAGCTTGGAAAACGTAATTGATCGGGTAAAAACCAAGACTCGTCAGTTCGCTAAACGTCAGAGGTCATGGTTTCGGAATCAGATGAAGTGTGAGGTTTTGGAGTGGCCGGATGGAGAAAATGTGAATTCTTGTTGCGAACGATTGCTTGGCCGAATTAGTTAATTGAGTTGTCAATCACCGGATCCTGTTTCTGTTCGGAATTTCGTTTATCACGAAGACGCTCTCCTCTGCGAGGACGGTTTTCTCCTCTTACGCCGGGAGGCCGTTTGCCGGAGCCCATTTTGAACCGGTCACGAGGATTAGGAGGCCGAAGGTATTTTGAAAATTTTTCAATCTGTTCTTCTGTTAGATCTCCTCTGAGTTTGTCTTTTAATTTTTCAGTAGATTCCCGAAGCCGTGGATGCAATTCATCAAAAGCCGTTTTCATTTCCTCACGACTTTCTTTAAATGCTACTTGTATTTTTTCTGTTTGCTCGTCCGAGAGCTTCAGATCTTGTTGCATTCGCCGCATGAGCCATTGAAGTTGTCCTTCTACGCGAGCTCCTGGCCGATGTTCGATGTTTTGCTTCTGTCTGTCTGATGAAAAATCTCGAGGAAATGCACGAGCAGGTTGAGGAGTTGTAAAATCAACAACAAAACTACCCGTTAAAACTCCAGCAACGAAGATTATAATAGCAGCAAGAATAGGTTTCCAAGCAGTTACCATGTGTATTCAAGATCGTCAAAGGATGCCAGCATCACAGTTTCAAAGTCCGTGGTATCAATTTCAAAATTTTCTTCAGTATTATCTTTGCTTAATAAAGATTGCGAATCAGTAGTGGGTTCGCCGTGATTAAAGGACATTAAAGCTGTAAGGATCATTATCCCCATACAAGGGGCAACTGCTCTCCACAATACACGTGACCAGATAGTAAATGGGTTCTCTGTTCTCCAGTCCCGAACCATAGTCATAATCCTTTTTTCAAATGTATAGGGGACATGCTCATTTAATGGCATATTTCGAGCAAGCCTTAGGAAACGTTCGTCTGCCATCGTTGTTTCTCGGGAATGCAGTTCCCGCACCTCAGTCATTATGCGCTTAGAAAAGCCAGATGGGCTCTGCTCATTTATGGGTATAGCTTTGGCTACCTTAAGAAATTGATTATCTTTTTCCGATGCGTTCACGGCGTGTCTCTATTAACGTTGAAATTAGGGATATGGTTACAAATTTTCTTCTTTTTTTAGGAACCTTTCAACAGCAGCACGCATTTCCTTTCGAGCTCGAAATGCTTGTACCTTAACTAGCGAAATCGACCAGCCAGTAAGCTCTGAAATCTCCTTAATCGATCTACCTTCGAGTTCCTGCATGGTTAGCACAATTCTAGATTTATCCGAGATTTGAACCATTACCGAATGAACTAGTTCACTTGCCTTATCCAGAGATTCTTGATCATCAGGATCAGGAACATTATCCAGCCGATTTTGCCACGATTCATCTTCAAACATCAAATCGGTGACGGCTTGCTCGCGGTGTTTGGACCGGCGGCGAAGTGCATCGTAACAAGTGTTAACCGATAGTCTCATGAACCAATGCTCGAACGGTGCGGTTTGTTTGAAACTTCCAAGTTTCTGGAATGTTTTAGTGAAAATAGTCTGAACTACGTCTTCAACATCTGATTCGTTTCGAAAATATTTTCTTGCCATTCCGAAAATCCTCGGTTGATAACGTAGAATTAATTCCTCGAAGCTATCGACTTCCCCTCCCACGACAGTCGAGACTATTTCCTCGTCTGTGCGCAAATCATCGTTAGGGAGTATTTCAGTAGACTCCATTAGTCGATTAACAATTAGGTTGCAATATTATCACTGTAATTTTTTTGCTAACAGCGAATGAATCGATTTCCACATTTATTGTTAAACAACATTAAACTCGATTTGTTGCCTAAGAGTTACAAGTTTAAATTGTTATTGCTTGCTCGCTTGCCAACTTTCAATGTTTGAGTAACAGTTTTGCCGTTTTTTATGCCCAGCGAAAATGATATTTTAAATGTACTTAAAGAGGTTAATTACCCTGGGTACTCTCGAGACATTGTCTCATTCGGCATAATTAAGGAAGTGACTGTGGCAAATGGCGCAGTAAGTGTCTTAATACAGCTTACAAGTGGCAATTCTGAGGTTGCCCAGCAAATCAAGTCAGATTGTCAGTCAGTGTTAAAATCGGTTGATGGAATTCGTGTGGCTCACGTGAAAATTAATCAGCCAGAAGTTAATACGCCTAGCCAAGCTCAAGGGCCAGAGAAAATGCCAGGAATTGGTAAAGTTGTCGCTGTGGCTAGTGGTAAAGGCGGTGTTGGGAAATCAACTGTTTCTGCCAATCTCTCCTGTGGCTTGGTTCAGCTTGGGGCACGGGTTGGGCTACTTGACTGCGATATCTATGGGCCGAGTATTCCTTTAATGATGGGTGTCAATGAGCGTCCGGCTGTTACCGAAGACGATGAAAAATTAATTCCTCTTGAGAATCATGGCATTAAGTTGATGAGCATGGGTTTTCTGTTGCAGGACGATCAGCCAGTTATTTGGCGTGGGCCAATGATCATGCGTACTATTCAGCAATTCATTTCGCAGGTGCTGTGGGGAGACCTTGACTACTTGATTGTCGATCTGCCTCCCGGAACAGGTGATGCTCAGATTTCCTTATGTCAAACTGTGCCTCTTGATGGAGGTTTAATTGTAACCACCCCGCAGGAAGCTTCACTTGGAGTTGTGCGTAAAGGCATTGAGATGTTTAAAAAAGTCAATGTGCCCATTCTTGGTATTGTAGAAAACATGAGCTACTTCACGACGGCAGTCGGTGAAAGGGTAGAGATTTTTGGATATGGTGGTGGCCAGGATGAAGCCGCTCGTCAAGGGGTCCCGTTTCTAGGTGAGATACCTATTTTTACCGAGATTCGAAAAGGAGGAGATAGTGGTATTCCGGTTGTCGCAGGGGAGCCAGACTCTGTCCCATCAGAAGTTTTTATTCAGGTTGCTGGTCAATTGCAGAGAATACTTGGTTGATTTTAATCATTTAACCTGTTGACAAGACCAGAATTTTTAGTAGCTTCCCCAGCTCTTTTCGCTGAATTGCGGAATTTTTGAAAAATGCCTAATATTAAGTCAGCCAAGCGACGGATGCGTAGTGACGAGGTCAGGCAGACCCGTAACCGTGGGATTAAGAGCTCACTGAAGACTGCAGAGCGTCGTCTTGATGACGCTATTAAGGATGGAAATAAGGAAAACACATCTGCAGCTCTTAAGGATGTCAATTCATCATACGACCGCGCAGCCAAGCACGGTGTGATTCACGCTTCTAAGGCAAGCCGTAAGAAATCACGTCTGGCTGTTCGCGCTAACGCTGCTGCATAAGAACTTCCACTAACAAATTTGTGCCCTGCGATTGCAGGGCTTTTTTTGTCTTTATCATTTTGATTACTCCGTCCGAAATTCTATTGTGACGACTGCCCGGACTTTTTTCTCTATAGATGAGGTATCGTACATTCCCCAGCTTGAAGTTTCTGTGGAGTTGGGTTTGGTGATTTGAAAAATTCCCTGTGAGGCAGAGACTACACCTGTAACTTTGTTTCCCGCGCTTTTGGCCAACCGCTCTGCTCGGAGTTTTGAATTGGCTGCAGCTTTTTCAAGCAAATCTAGTTTTAGGTCTTCGAGCTTGGTGAAGAAGTAGCTAGGGGCATAAGACTGAAAACCTATTCCCTTACGAATAAGCTCGGTGGATTCTTTGGCTAATTGCTTGGCCAAAGCCACATCAGATGTTTCTACAGTAAAGCTTTTGCTTAGCGTGAAAGTATCGATTGTAGTAGTGATATGACCTTTTTCATTCCTTAAATATTTTGTACTGGTATTGATAGTGCCCTCTTCAATGTTTTCCTCTGATATTCCTTTACTCTTAAGATAGTCAACGGTGGTTTTGTATTGTTTTTGAAGTGTGTCGTAGCCATTGGCTAGGTTTTTATCCATAAGAGTGATTTGCCCTCGCCACGAAGCTAGGTCGGAAGTAATACGGTTTTCTGCTACGCCTTTTACGTTAATGCCATTGTCCGCCGACCGCATTCTTTCAAGTGATCTTCCTCCTATAAAGGTGGCGATAATCAATCCAAGTGCAAGTATGATTGCTATGCCGTAGCCATCTATTCTGTTTATAATAGCCATAAAATTCCGAGTTGAGTTAATCCTATTAGAAAGCCAAGAACTGCTCCGACGCATTCGATAAAGCGGAATTCGCGCTTCAAAATACTTAGCAGCATTTCTTCCAACTTATCACTTGAAAAATCTTCGACCTTTTCACGAACTATAGTTTCGACATCCATATTTTTTTCGAGGTGTGTGGCAAACGTTCCGCCTAGTTCCGGTATAGCTTTAGCAAGGTTTTCGACCAGTGATTGCTTCACTTTATCGATCATTCCAGAACCAAGAAACATTGTTGCCATCGGAATTGCTTCTGCGAGCTTTTCCTCTAGGAATTCGTCAACCTTAGTTTCAATAGTTGCCGTAACATGTGAAATAAATTCGTCACCTTGAAGATGTTTTTTAACATCCTGCATTGAGAATAACTCGCGGGCGACTAGTGCTCCTAGCTTCTCTGCTAACACTTTTTGGCGCTTGGGGAATACTCCTTGAAACCTTAGTCCAAGGATTCGTCTTTCTTGTCGAGGATGGAATAGCATTCTTACAGCTAGGTAGTTGGTTCCCCAGCCGATTATTGCAGCGATGATAGGTAATAGGCACCAAGTCCATTTGAAGACTTGAGGATCCGTTTCAGTCATCGGACTCCTGGGGTTTTTCGGATTTGAATTTGCTTTCAGGCTGTTTGCCGATGTGAGAGCTGTTTCGCTTGCTAGCAAGTATGACTTGCTTGTGTCTCTCTTGTAATCGCTCTCTACGATCTTCGGTTAGATCGTCTGCACATTTTGGACAACTAACACCTGGCTCATATTTGGGAGAGTCAATATCGCTTTTAGATATTGGCCAACGACAACCAAAGCAGATTTCGTAATCACCTTGCTCTAGTCCGTGCTTAACAGCTACTCGGTGGTCAAATACAAAACAGTCCCCTTGCCAAGTGCTTTTAGCTTCCGGTATTTTTTCGAGGTAATTTAATATGCCGCCTCGTAAATGAAATACATCCTTGAATCCATTTTTGAGTAGGTGAGCTGAAGCTTTTTCACAGCGAATGCCTCCTGTGCAGAACATCGCAATTTTTGGATTTTTTTCTGGGTCGAGATTTTTTATTACATAGTCTGGCCATTCACCAAAAGTTTCAGTATCCGGATCGATCGCACCTTTGAACGTTCCCACCTCAAACTCATAGTCGTTGCGAGTATCAATCAGCGTTACATCAGGGTTTTCAATCAACGCATTCCAATCTTCGGGTTCTACGTATTGTCCGACTGCTTCATTTGGGTTAACAGAGGGATCGCCGAGTGTGACGATTTCCGGTCTGAGAATCACGCGAATGCGATGGAATGTTTTGCGATCGGTGTATGATAGACGTGTAGGAAGCTGTGCTAATCGCTCGTCTTTTCGAAAAAAGTCTAGCGTATCCTCAATGTTTTTTCTTTCCCCCGATATGGTTCCATTTATGCCTTCAGGAGCTAGTATGATAGTGCCGAAGACCGATTTCTTTTTACAGAACTCCTTTATAATTGGCTGTTTTTTTTCATAGTCGGGAAGATCGGCAAAAAGATAAAATGTAGCAACTGTAAATTTCATTTTGCTTTAAAGCGAATAAAGCTTGTTAAGAAGATAGTGCTCTTTTTGAGCTCTAACTTTCAAGTTTGAACTGCGCCATGCTTGACAAGCGCCTAACCAAGCTAAACGGTCGGTCTTCGATGGAAATTGGTAATTCTAATATTCCTTGGAGAGGCTTGCTTAAGCTTTTTGTGTTAACGCTAGCGTTATATGTCTGTGGATTTTATGGATTAGAGCATATTCGTGATAGAAAGGGACCTTGGGTTGTGACTTTTGATGCAAATGCGTCTCAGCCTACAATGACTATTGACCAAATGGCGCTCGGAATTAATGGCTTCAAGATCATTTTCGAAAATGTGAATACTAATGGGATTGCTAGCGGAAAAGTGCGTTTTGATGATCCTATACTAAACGCACAGCCAATGGATAAAACACCGGAAAGTAGTCAGGAGTTAAAGCAAAGAGCCTTCAACGTTCCTTTTGGTGAGTGTATATATCAGGATCTGATGTTTTTACCGGGTGTGGTGACGATGAATCTTCTTGGTCACGAGATCGAACTAATGCCTCGAACTCTCGTTATCGACAAAAAGCAGATACCTTGGGCCTCTAAAGAAGGTAACATTGTTATTTTACAGCGCGAACCTAAGGGCTGACATTTCTTGCCCACTTACCCCAGACCCTTAGATATTCTGGGATGATGAGTTCTTTGTTGTCGTTTGTGTCTAGTGCCCAAAAAATTTCCTTGGCCAATTGTTGGTCTTTGATTTTTTCTGCTTTAAAGAATTCTATATCGGTTAATTTCCCGTTTTGATCAGCATCCATTTCACTGAATATTTGTTTTGCCTCATCGGTAATAATTCGATTTTCGACATACTCAGCTTGAGTGACAAACCCGTCGTTATTTGCATCGGAAGCTTTGAATATCCCTGACGTGCTTGAGGCGTCATATAGCGTCCATTCTCAATATATTCTTTTTTTGAATGTCTGCCATCTTTGTCGGCATCTCCAAAACCAAATATACGGCGATAGTTTTCTATTTGTCTTTCACTTACGCCGTCCCAGATTTTAGCTCCTAGCAAGATGACTATTTCTTTAGGCTTTAGAGACGCAATGCCTTTTATGCTGGGTTGTTTTAATTTTTTTGTGGCTATCTTGTTTGTTGTATTACAGCCGACAAAAACAAGAGCGATTAAAGAATTTAATGCTAATATTTTTATTTTACTTATGAATTTCATTGAGTTCTACAGCGCGGTGTTCTTCAGAGCTTAGGTAGGCCGCTTCAACAAGCGCCATAGTCTTAAGGTTATCACGTCCACCGATAGCTGGCTCTTCGCCGGTTTCTAGGGCGATTAATAATTGAGCCATCGTTCCGATGAAGGCATCTGGAAACCAACTTTCGGACCATATTGGACTATTAAATTCGTTATCCCCTTTTGTGGCATAGGATATGGAGGAAGGGGTCGTGTAAGGATCCTGACACCAACCGATATCCCCTTTTGCTAAACCGTCTAGCCCTTCAATTCGCCATTCTATACCGATATCAGCCGGGGCTCCTTCTCGAGCGGGTCCAGTCCAAGTATCATCGATGGCAATTGCACGAAGGCCACTAGAATATTCCAGGATGTACGTTGCAATTCCGTCTTTGTGAGTGAACTGCGTCCGAGGATCAGTTCTCACAGAGCAGTAAATCCGTTCAGGGTCTCCGAACCAATATCGGAAGGTATCCATATGATGAATGTACATGATTCTTAGGGTGACCCATCCTTGACGTTCCTGCCATGGCATCCAGTGGGGAATGCCTCGCATATCGATAGTGGCTAATACTGGTTCTCCAATTGAGCCGTTGTTCAGAAGGGTCTTTCCTGCGCGTACGGATTGGTCGAAGCGCATATTTTGATTTACAGCGAGCGTAATTCCGGCTTTTTCGCAGGCATCGACTGCTTCGGTTGCTTCAGCGTAATTTGATCCTAGTGGCTTTTGAGCGAGAATGCCTTTCACAATTCCTCTCTCGCAAGCTGTCTTAATAATATCGAGTTGATTATCTGGTGGCACTGCCAAATCAAGTACCTCTATCGATTCGTCATTAAGCAGGAGGTCTATTGATTCATGTACAGTTGTAATTTTGTGTTGTTCGGCGCATTTGGCGGCGTTGGCTTGTGTGCGCGAGGCGATTGCCACTGGGTTGAATCCGGCTTTGTCGTATGCCACCAAGTGGCAGTCGTTCATAATAAATCCGCTGCCGATGCATCCGATGCGCCAGTCCTTTCGATCTGGTATTGGAGAGTGAATGTTTAAGTCCATCCTTAAATTTTTTTAAGTATTATTCCTTGCTAGCGCCAACAGTTTCATCTTCGATCGGATCCCAAAATTCAGTGTCGCTTTCAAATAATTTTGCACCCATTTCTTTGATGGCATTATCCGGCATTTTCTCTATTGGCTCGTAGAATGGGTGATGTGAATTTTTATAAGGATTGTTATGTTTTGTGTTGTAGCAGCAGATCAGGGAATTTCGTGGAGTGTCTGATGTGTTTTGGTCAGAGCGGTGGAGGGTGTTACTGTGAAAAAATAGTGTGTCTCCTGGTTCGATCTCTACATAGATAAGATCCAAATTTTTTTTTGCGGCATCGACACGTTCGGGGTCAGCTCCGGTCTGGTCGCCGAAGCGCCCGTGTTCAATTCGACCCATTCTATGCGATCCACGAAGTACTTGAAGACAGCCATTGGCCTTTGTATTGGGATCTACGGCTATAAACGCAGATGCCATATCAGGAAAGAGGCAGCCATTCTGATACCAGTATCCGTAGTCCTGATGCCAGCTCCACGCTCCACCAGTGCGTGGGCGTTTAATACTCATTTTACTGTGATAATGATAAACTTCATCGCCCAACAATGCTTCCATGGCATCGACAATACGTTTACTGCGAGCAATTGCTCCCCAAAGGTCTTCCCCTGCTTTGTTCCATAGCACGAGTTGGGCTTTTTTTCCCTCTCCGTCTTCTAGGTCGTATGCGTGTTTTGAAAATGCCTTATCCGCTTTTGCGGCGGCTTGAAGAATCTTAGCTTCCTCTGTGTCGAAAAGGCTTGGGGCAATTAGGTAGCCATTTTCCTGAAACTCAGCAATTTGTTCAGAGGTTAGATTCTTGGGCATGAGGATTAGAGAAGGAGAAGTTTGACGAGGAGGACTGAGGAAGTCAAAGAGTCAATAGGAGTGATGACAGTCTGTCTATTTTCTGGCAAATTCTGCCCGTTAGCATGCTGCGCAGTTTATGTATATGTATTGTGGTGACTGGATTGTTCTTCGTAAGAGGCAATTGCTTAACTGCTGATATATTCAAAACTGTTGAGTTTAACCGCGATATTCGTCCAATTCTTTCAGATAAATGTTTTTCTTGTCATGGGCCGGACGCTAATCATCGCAAGGCTGATCTGAGATTTGACATTCTACAAGGGGCGCTGGTTGACCTTGGAGGTTATGCTGCGATTGTTCCTGGTGCGCCAGAGGAGAGCGAACTGATCAAACGAATTCATACTTTTGAATCGGATGAATTGATGCCGCCCCTTAAATCTGGCAAGCAACTGACGGCCGCTGAAAAGCAGCTTCTGCACGATTGGATTTCCCAAGGAGCGAAGTATGAACAGCATTGGGCTTATGTTCAGCTTAAGAGGCCTTCTGTTCCTGTGGGCAAGAAACTTTATTGGTCAAAAGGAGTGATTGACAGTTTTGTAATGGCCCGATTGAAAAGGGAAAATGTCTCTATTTCTCCCGAGGCTGACGCTGGCACGTTGGCTCGCAGGCTTCATATCGATCTAACTGGCTTGCCTCCATCACAACGTTTAGCCAATCGATTAGCTAATTCTCCGGAAAGCTACTTGGCGATTGTCGACGAATTACTCGCTTCGCCGCAGTTTGGAGAACGTCTTGCCAGTTACTGGCTTGACCTTGTGCGTTATGCCGACACGGTTGGCTATCATGGAGACCAAGACCACCCAATTACACCTTATCGTGATTGGGTGATTAAGGCCTTTAATGATAACATGCCATTCGATCGGTTTACCGCTGCTCAGATAGCAGGCGATCTTCTCCCTCAATCTACTGTTAATGATAAGATTGCTAGTGGCTATAATAGACTGTTGCAAACATCACATGAAGGAGGAGTCCAGCAGAAAGAGTATCTGGCAAAATATTCTGCTGACCGGGTGCGTAACGTTTCCAATGTATGGCTTGGCGCAACAATGGGATGTAGTGAATGTCACGACCATAAGTATGATCCTTTTACACAGCGAGATTTTTACAGTATGGCTGCTTTTTTTGCAGATGTAGATGACAGTCAAACTTTTCGAGGTAGCAATACATTGCCAACTACCCGCGAGCCAGAGATGAAGGTAGTTTCCCCACTAGATGTTACTGGGAAAGTTACTCGAACTATGGTTACTGAACATGTGAAGCCGAGAGATATACGAGTGCTTTTAAGAGGTGATTGGATGGATGATTCAGGTGAAATTGTGATGCCTGAAACTCCCCGCTTTTTGCTGCCAATAAAAAATAATGGACGGGCTACCCGTCTGGAGTTGGCAGGTTGGTTGACTAATTCTAGAAACCCTCTTACGGCTCGTGTCTTTGTTAATCGCCTGTGGTATCTATTTTTCGGGAACGGACTCTATCGATCCCTTGACGATAACGGTTCTCAAGGTGAGTGGCCTGATTATCCTGAACTGCTCGACTGGCTTTCTGTTGAGTTTATAGAAAGTGGATGGGATATTAAATACATAGTTCGCCAAATTGTGACTTCTCATATTTACCGCCAATCTTCTTATGTAAATACGGATGCCATCGATAGAGATCCAGCCAATCGCCTTCTTGCTAGGCAAGGCCGTTTTCGTTTTTCAGCGGAGACTATTCGTGACAATGCTCTTGCGATTGGAGGGTTAATCAGCAGTAAGATCGGAGGTGCTGTAGCGCGTCCTTATCAACCGGTTGGTTACTATGCCCCGCTTAATTTTCCAAAGCGCACCTATCAGGCTGATAATAATCAAGATCAGTATCGACGAGGTGTCTACATTCACTGGCAAAGGCAGTTTTTACATCCTATGTTACGTGCTTTTGATGCGCCAACACGAGAAGAGTGTACTGCAATGCGAACAGTTAGTAATACTCCGCTTGCTGCTTTGACATTGATGAATGATCCTTCATATGTCGAGGCTGCTAAAGGTTTTGCAGTGCGCATTCTTTACGAAGGAGGCGATACGCAACGTGAACGTTTGACCTGGGCTTGGAAGACCGCTTTATGTAGGCAGCCTGAAAAGGAAGAATTATCTGTTATGTTAGAGTTTGCTGAGAATGTTATTAAACACTACGAAAATGACAAGAAAGCTGCAGCTGAATTACTAAATGTTGGAATTTCAAAGTTGCCAGAAAATATTTCAATGCCTGACGCCGCTGGCTGGACAAATGTTGCTCTCGCCCTACTTAATCTTAGTGAAGTGATCACCCGTAACTAAAATGCCTATTTTACAACAATCGGTTCCAACATTTGTTAACCGTCGTTCTTTTCTTAGTTCTTCTACTTTCAGTTTGGGAGCTGCCGCGCTCGCCAGTTTAGCCAAGCCAGCTTGGCTTCATCCCGCTACAACATCGGCAGGTTTGAATAGTTTTCCGAATTTCGCTCCAAAGGCGAAACGTGTAATTTTTCTTTGTATGGCTGGTGGGCCTTCGCATTTAGAAACTTTTGATTATAAACCGAACTTGGGAAAACTCAATGGTCAACCAATGCCTGAGTCGTTTACTAAAGGTCAACCGATAGCGCAGTTACAAAATCAACAACTTAAGTGTCTTGGACCTATTTTCAAGTTTCGCCGGCACGGCCAATCGGGACAGGAAATATCTGATGTCCTGCCTGGAATAGGAGGTATTGCTGATGATATTGCCATTGTAAGGTCGATGCATACTGATCAAATTAATCACGATCCAGCACATACCGTGATGAATACCGGAACATCAATCTCTGGTCGCCCTAGCATGGGAGCTTGGGTGACTTACGGACTCGGTTCTATGAATGATGATTTACCTGGTTTTGTGGTGCTAACGAGTCAGGGTGGACGAAATCCACAGCCTATTTCATCAAGGCAATGGGGGGCTGGTTTTTTACCGAGCAAATTTCAGGGAGTTCAATTTTATTCGCAAGGTGATCCGGTGCATTACGTACGCTCTTCACCAGGTATTAACAGAGAACAGCAAAGCAGTTTTGTTGACACAGTTGGCAAATTGAATCGCATTCGTAATCATAAAGTTAACAATCCTGAAATTGAATCACGTATAGCCCAATATGAATTAGCGTTTCGTATGCAGGCAAGTGTGCCAGAGCTAATGAATTTTGATGGTGAACCGCAACATGTACTTGACCGATACGGAGTCAAGGAAATGGATGGTTCGTTTGCTTCAAACTGTTTACTTGCTCGACGACTTGCTGAGCGAGGTACGCGCTTCATTCATCTTTACCATCGAGGATGGGATCATCATGGCGATCTTGAGCATTACATGAAAATTTGTTGTGGCCTATGTGATCATCCGAGTGCAGCTTTGGTTAAGGACCTAAAAGAACGAGGCTTACTTGATGATACGTTAGTTGTATGGGGTGGTGAATTTGGTCGTACTCCTATGTTTCAAGGTAAAGGTGCCACTGCGGGCCGTGATCATCACATGCGAGCATTCTCGATTTGGCTGGCAGGCGGTGGAGTTAAAGGAGGGGTTACGCATGGAGAAACTGACGAATTGGGTTATCATGCAGCTGTCAATCGAACTCACATACGGGATTTACATGCAACTATGTTGCATTTATTAGGAATAAATTCTCAATCGTTTACACATCGATTTCAAGGGTTGGATGCGCGATTAACTGGTGTTGAGGAGGATGCGCAAGTAATTGAACCGATTCTTACTTAATATTTCTAGTAATTGAATCGAAAGGAGATATTTTGTAATTCAGTTGTACGGAAAAACTGATTTGACTAAGTATGAAATTGGCGTAACGGTCCTTTGTTAAGGCAATCTACCGGTTTATGAGTTTATCACCTGACAAGAGTACTGTGACTAAACGCGATTTAGCAACAAGAGTACGCTTAGCTATTAAGCCTAAAATAAAGTTACATCAAGCTGAAGTTACAGAGTTAATTACTCAGACACTTGATGCCATTCGTGATTCCCTATCCAAAGGGCAAACTGTAGAACTCAGGAACTTTGGTGTATTTAAAATAGAAACTCGAAAAGAGAGGATTGGGAGGAATCCTAAAAACCCTGAGGTTGATATTCAGATTCCAGAGAGATCAGTAGTTAAGTTTCGTGCGGGGAAGGAAATGAAAGCATTACTATCGAAAAATTCAGCATCCAAGTTGGATGTTTCAAGTGAGTCCTTCAGTTAATATAAGATTATTTTATTCGGAAGCTTGTCTTAAGCTTTCCAGTTCCTCCCATCTGCCATAGAGAGTAATGGTTTTTTGTTTTGCTGCTGCTAAATTCTTAGTGAGCTCACTAGTTTTGTCTCTGTGTTTAGAGTGGAATTCTGGATCGGCGAATATTGCTTCAATCTCTATGACTTCTTTCTCCGTTTTAAGAATCGTATCTTCTATTCCTTCAAGCTCTTTTTTTTCTTTCCATGTGAGCTTGTTTGGTTTGGCTCTGTTAGTCTTATTCTTTTCAGGCTTGGGCTTGGTGTGTGTATTTCGACTAATTGAAAGAGACCTTCGTTCAGCTAATTTCTCACGATAATACTCATAGTCCCCTTCATTGTAGGCGACTTGTCCGTCTCCTTCAAAAGCAATAATACCAGTGCAAACTCTATTTAGAAAATAACGATCATGACTTACGACAAGTACACATCCAGAGAATGCCAAGAGAGCCTCTTCAAGTAACCGCAATGTGGGTAAATCAAGATCGTTGGTTGGTTCATCTAAGATCAAGAAATTCCCGCCGTGTTTTAGAATGCGGGCCAGAAGTAATCGGCTTTTCTCGCCGCCGGACAAACTCTTAACCTTCATGTTAATACGTTTTGGATTGAATCCAAAACGTTGTAGATAGGCTCTAATTGCGAGTTGCCCATTACCAAAATTAATCGAGTCAGAGCCTTCGGCAACTTCTTCAAGTAGTGTTTTTTCTGGATCTAACTGTATTCGCTCTTGGTCTACATAATTAAACTCTGTTAGCACGCCTATTTTTCGGTTGCCACCGGTTGGTTGTAATTGCCCCAGTGCTATTTTTAGAAGGCTTGTCTTGCCTAGGCCATTGCGGCCACAAATGCCGATGCGCATTCCAGCTTCAAATTTAAAATGAAATTTTTCTATAAGAGGTTTGCCTCCCAATTCCAAATCAATATTAATCAAATCTAAAACTCGATTAGCTAATTGACCTGGAGGTGGAATAATCATTTCCATTGAAAGTTCCGCATCGGACCCCTGTGTGTTTCTTATACTGTGAAACTTATCGACCCGGAATTTGGCTTTTGTAGTTCGTGCTTTTGGTCCGCGTCGAATCCAATCTAGTTCTCTTCGTAAAAACTTTTTGCGCTTTAACTCCAGCGCTTGTTCGCTATCCATTCGTGCTAAGTTAGATTCTAGATAATTCGAGTAGTTCCCTTTGTGTAGATAGAAGCGCCCGTTTTGCAATTCAACGATATTATTGCAAATTTCATCGAGAAAATAGCGATCGTGAGTAGATACTAAAAATGCACCTCGAAACTTTTTTAAGTAATTTGCCATCCATTCAATTGATTCCGTATCAAGATGGTTAGTAGGTTCGTCTAGTATTAAGAGATCAGGATTGGAGATAATAGCGCGGCAAAGTGCGACACGTCGTTTTTCTCCACCAGAAAGTGTTTTAATTATGCGTTCTGAATCAGGCGCATTTAGATGCATCATTGCTGCCTTGATCCTTGTATCAATGTTCCATGCATCATTAGCGGTAATCTGTTGTTCTAATTCAGATTGTATATTTGAATTAGGGGGCAAGCTTTCGTATTTCGCTAGCAAATTAATTATATGTTTTGCTCCTTCTCTGATTGTATTTTCGACTGTTGCGTCTTCTGACATCACAAGGTCTTGTGACAAATATCCAATTACCAAGTCTTGACGACGTGATATGTTCCCTGAGTCCGGTTGGATTACTTCAGTGAGGATTTTTAGGAATGTTGATTTGCCGGAACCGTTACGCCCTACCATTCCTAGGTGATCGCCGGTTCGAATTGTCAATGAAGCCTCCTTTAAGACTTCGTTATCGTTGAATCTTACTTTGATATCGGCGGCATCAAGGAGAGTGATGTTAGGGTTTTGAGGCATTGGTCTAACCAAAATCGCTTAGGATTAAACGTTTTATTGGAGTTCTTTTTGATTTGGTGGAACCATTGATAAGGCCAAATCAGAGCTGTTTTGTTCGAAGTAACTTGCTGCCCAATCGCTTTGAAAAAGTAGTACGGGATTTTTATCCGAATCCCAGCCGAATCGAGATCCGGTTGGCGGAGAAAGCTTATCCATTTGCTCTTCGTTAAACGTTTCAGGAAGCCAACGTATTACTTTCCAGGGGGCCGGCTCTAATCGTGTCGATGCATTATATTCAGTTTCAAGTCGGAATTGTACTACGTCAAATTGTAACGGGCCAACCGCTGCAAGTACGGGAACTGCGACTGTACTTCCCTTTAAGCTTAAGCATTGGATAGCGCCTTCCTGAAGTAATTGTTCTAGGCCTTGACGAAATTGTTTGAATTTTCCGGTATCAGTGTTGTGTAGGTATGAAAAACTCTCCGGAGTGAATCTGGGGATCTCCTGAAATTCTAGGTCTTTTTGTGATGTTAGTGTATCTCCGATACCGAAATCAGAGTGCCCTACCAAACCGATAATGTCGCCGGCATAGGCTTCATTTACTGTTTCTCTTTCCTTTCCAAATAGTCTGTGAGAGCTAGCCAAGCGAACTTTCTTTTTGGTTCGAGAATGAAACACCGTCATGTCGCGTTCGAATTTGCCAGAACAAATTCGTATATATGCTATACGATCTCGATGTTTTGGGTCCATATTAGCCTGAATCTTAAAAATAAATCCGGAAAAAACTTCACTATCGGGGGCGATCAAATTGCCTTTGAACTCGCGTCCTGATGGAGGTGGAGCATGCTCAAGAAATCCTTGTAGAATCAACTCGACTCCGAAGTTGTTCATAGCACTACCAAAGAAAACGGGAGTTGTGCGACCAGCCAAAATTTCATTGCTGTCAAATTCTGCGCCAGCCATTTCTAGCATTTCCAATTCCTCCGTTACTTTTGATAGAATTATTTCTGGTACCCGCTCTTTCACAAAGTCATCCGATATATTGCCGACTTCTACTGGGGCTATGTAGGCCCCGCCTGTGGTTCTTTCAAAAAGGTGTACTTTTTTTGATAGTCGATCATATACGCCCTTAAAATCTTGCCCATCACCGATTGGCCAGTTTACTGGGAAGGGTTTTAAGTTAAGAACACTCTCTACTTCATCCAGCAACTCGATTGCACCTTTACTTGGCCTGTCGCACTTATTGATAAATGTAAAGATGGGCACTTCTCGCTGACGGCAGACCTCAAATAACTTTTTTGTCTGTGCTTCAATGCCCTTTGCGGCGTCGAGAACCATGACGACAGCATCTACAGCAGTGAGTACTCGGTAAGTGTCCTCTGAAAAATCCTTATGCCCTGGTGTGTCCAGCAGGTTGATTTGGTAACCTCGATAATCGAATTGTAATACAGTTGAGCTGACTGAGATCCCTCGTTTACGCTCAAGCTCCATCCAATCCGAAGTAGTAGCACGCTGGGTTTTCCTTGAGCGTACAGAGCCAGCTAACTGAATTGCTCCTCCATACATGAGCATTTTTTCAGTTAGTGTTGTTTTCCCGGCGTCCGGATGCGAAATAATTGCAAAAGTACGCCGTCGATTGATTTCTTTCTCCATGGCCCAACCTAAAAAAGGTGGCGGACTGTATCAAAAGTGTAAAAAGCCTCAAGAAACAATCTTATATAGTGATAATAATATATGGTGATCATAAAAAAGAATTACAATGTATTATAGTGTATTATGTTGACTAATTATTGCTTAATATGTTCTTTATATGGCGATTTAACATGATTCACGTGGATGATTTTAAGGCTTTTGACGCAAATGAGGTAGCTAAAATGCTAGATATGAAGTACCGAACAGTGACCCGCTATATTCAAGCGGGAAAAATTCGAGCACGGAAAATCGGTAAGAAATATTTTGTGACTGAACAGGATATTAAAGCATTCATTCTCGCACAGAGCACTAATGTCGAAAATACCCAAATTAAGGAAAATTTAGCTGAAAAAAATGCTTTCGATGGTCAAATTAGAGAAGATTAACGTTAAAGTTAGTTTGTGTTTTCTGATAGCCAATTCAGATATTTTTGGTTTCCAGAAGTGATTGGGATGGCGATGAACTCTGGGGTATCATATGTGTGTAGATTACAAATGGTTTGTTCAAGTTCTGGAATATTTTCTTCTATTGTCTTAAATAAAATTAGCACTTCTCTTTCATTTTCTAGTTTTTCGTTCCACAAATAGTGGGATTCTATTGAAGGGATGATATTAGCGCAGGCAGCCAGTTTGGGTTTGAGTGCCGCCTTGGCGAGGCATCTAGCCAAGTTAATGTCGGGCGCGGTAACAAGTATTAGGATAAATTTACTCATATTTTATTATAGAAAGGAACAGCTAAACCGGCATCACTATCATGGTCAATTTTCTTGACCGACATTACACGCCGTAAAATGCTAGCTGTGATATGTTTGGCTTCCACCAATACAAACGGGTTTTTACTATTTTACTAAAGACTTTTGTCTTATTTTTTACTCAAGCAGAGGCATCAGATAATTGGCCTATGTTTCGAGGTGGTTCTGCACGAGGCACTTCGGATAATTCTAATTTACCGCTTGAGTGGGACGCAAAGAAGAAAAAGAATATTGAGTGGAAAGTAACTGTGCCTGGACTTGGTTGGTCTAACCCAGTGGTGCATAGCGGGCGCATTTATTTGACCTCGGCTGTGAGTGAAGGTGAGATAGAACCGCGAAAGCCCGGATTGTACTTTGGTGGAGACAGAAAGGAACCAATCAAGCACATCCATCATTTTATAGTACTTTGTCTTGATATCGAAAGTGGAGGTTATCTTTGGCAAAAGGAGGTGTTAGCGACTCGGCCCGTGACCCCGATTCATATTAAGAATAGTTATGCTGCTGAGACTCCAGTTACAGATGGGGAACGGGTTTATGCGTATTTTGGAAGCCACGGTCTTTACTGCCTAGACAATACGGGCAAAAAGTTATGGGAAAAAATGTTTAAGCCTTATGAGATGCGGAATGGTTGGGGTACTGGTGCTTCTCCGATACTTGAAGGCGATCAGTTAATTATCGTTAATGATAATATGGAGGATAGCTGGCTGGCAGCATTTGATAAGAAAAACGGCAAACAGCTATGGAAGACAAAACGTGAAGAGCCAAGCAACTGGTCAACACCATTCGTTTGGAAACATGACGGCATTAGTGAATTGATTTTGACTGGCCGTAATCAAACGCGCTCGTATGACCTTGCTGGGAATGAGCGTTGGAGTTTGAAGTGGAAGACCCGTACTTCGATTGTAATTCCAACTCCATTTGAGGCTCATGGTTTGTTATACATTGCCTCTGGTTATGTCGGGGATCGGGAAAAACACGTATATGCTATTAAGCCTGGTGCCAAGAATGATATTTCCCTTAAGTCGGGTGAAACAAAAAACAATTTTATTGCTTGGTATGACAAAAGAGCCGCGCCTTACAATCCATCACCTTTGGTTTATGGAGATGAATTTTATACTCTATTCGACTTCGGGTTTTTAGCTTGTCGCGATGCTAGATCGGGAAGTGTGCATTTCGATAAGGAGCGTATCAACCCAGACAAACCGACTGGATTTACTGCATCACCATGGGCATACCGAGGGCATGTATTTGCATTGAGCGAAGCTGGAGAAACATATGTGTTTTTAGCTGGTAAGGAATATAAGCTTGTGCGGGTTAATTATACAGGAGGCATGAGTATGGCCAATCCTGCTCTTGCTGCAGATCGCCTAATACTACGCAATCAGAATCATTTATTCAGTATTAGGGAAAAGCGCTAGATAGATGTCCTACAGATCTATTTCATAAACCCGCCAACGCTTGGTGGTCTGCGCTCCGATGCTATCGAGTACGCGGTGCACTCGATAGTTGGACTCTAGCATCCAAGAGAACTCAATACGCTTATATCGGCTTCCTATTAGTGTGTTCAGCACTCTTGAGCTGAACGCTGACTCAATCCCTTTCTTTCGATATGGTTTCAATACACCGCCCACAACTCCCCTAATGATATCTGTTCGGCGCCTTGCCATCATGAAGCGAATTAAGCCAAGTGGGCCAAGTTTTCCATTGCATGCTTTGATGGCGACATTGATATCTGGTATTGCGACGCATATCCCAACTGGTATGCCATCGTATTCAGCAATTAAAGTACAGTCTGGTAGTAGAAACGGTTTAAGATCAATCACGAGCTTTATGAATTCATTGCGACTTATTGGAACTGCCCCCCAGTTTTCATTCCATGCTTCGCCGTATACTTTGACGAGTATATCGATTTCGTTTTCTATGTTATTTATTTCTGCTTTTCTGATGGATATTTTATTGTTACGTGAACCAATTCTATTTATTCGGCTCAGATATTGTGGATCAACATCGGACAGCACAACTTCACGTGCCAGTAGGTCTTCTGCTTTGACTAGGCCTGCTGTCTCTAAAAGTTTTTGGTAGTATGGTGGGTTCCAAGTGGTCAGTAAGGTTGGAGGTTCGTCAAAGTTTTCGATTAATAGGCCAATTTGCTCGTTGATAGTGAAGCTGGTTGGTCCGCGCATTTTAATTAAGCCGTTTTCGTTCAGCCATTTTTTTGCTGTTTTGAGAAGTTGATCTGCTACGTCCTGATCATTTATGCATTCGAAAAAACCAAAGAAACCCAATCTGTCTTTGTAAATTTCTAGATGGATCTTGAATTTTATAGCTGCAATGCGGCCTAGTGGATTGCCATTGGCGTCACGAGCGAGGAAAAATTGGGCATCCGAGTGGTTAAAAAATGGTCCCTGTTTAGGGTCCAGTCGTTTCATTTCATCACTCCACATTGGAGGAACCCAAGGAGAATCATTAGTGTAAATACGCAATGGAAATCGAACGAACTCGCTAAATTGTTTAGGTGAATTGACTGTTTCAATGCGTATCATCTATGCTTAAGTAGGAAAATGATGCCATTTTGTAACTTAAAAACAATCTAATCGTGAAAAACCTCGGGTTGAAAAAACCTCAGTTTAATTTAAAACGGACCGCGAAATGTTAGGCCTATTCTCTATTGGAGTTAGAGCTCCTTTGGCTATCATATTGTTTGCTGGTTGTGTAAAAGAAACCTTAGCAAATAATCAGGATATTCTTCTCTCTCGTGTTAGGCAGTTAACATTTGAAGGCCGAAGAAGTGGAGAAGGATATTATAGTTCTGATGGATCAAAGTTGATTTTTCAAAGCGAACGAGAGGCAGGGAATCCATTCTATCAGATCTATACAATCGATTTTAAAACAGGCCGTACAGTTCGTGTGTCGCCCGGGGACGGTAAGACAACCTGCGCTTTTTTTCATCCAAATAGTCAGAGTGTGCTATTTGCATCAACACATCATGACTTAAGTGCTAAGGCCAAGCAAAAGGCCGAACTTGACTTCCGCTCCACCGGGAAGCAGCGCCGTTACTCTTGGGATTATGATGAGACAATGGATATCTTCACTTCCAACACTGATGGTAGCAATCTACGTCGGCTAACAATAGCTAAAGGTTATGATGCCGAAGCTGGGTTTTCTCCAGATGGGCGAAAAATTGTATTTAGCTCTACAAGAAGTGCTTATGTAAATAATCTTACGGAGGAAGAGAAAAAACTTCGAAATGTTGATCTTTCCTATTTTGGAGAAATATACATTATGAATGCTGACGGCTCTGAGCAGAAGCGCCTGACGAAGTCTGCTGGCTACGATGGTGGTCCGTTTTTCTCGCCTAACGGACAGCGAATTGTCTGGCGACGTTTTAACAAGTCCGGTTCGGTTGCCGAGATTCATACTATGAAATTAGATGGTTCTGATGTCAGGAAAATAACCAGTTTTAAATCGATGTCATGGGCTCCGTATTTTCATCCCTCGGGTGATTATATTATTTTTGCAAGCAATAAGCTTGGTTTCTCAAATTTCGAGCTATATTTGGTGGATGCACGCGGTCTATGTGAACCAATCCGAGTGACCGAGCGGATTGGTTTCGATGGTTTGCCAGTGTTTTCACCCAATGGCTTGCAGCTTTGTTGGACGTCGAATGCTACTGCGGAAAAACAGTCTCAATTGTTTCTGGCTAAATGGAATCATGAGGCTGCATTGTCGATATTAGGCCGTGCTCCAAAGAGAAAAATAGAACAAGTAAGAAGTTCTTCAATGGTTTCAGAGGGTGACATTAAGAGGCACGTTGGTTTTTTGGCTTCTGACGAATTAGAGGGTCGTCGTACTGGGAGTGAGGGTATTCGTAAGGCAGCAGAATATATTCGTGAACAGTTAGTTTCATCAGGTCTCAAACCGCTCGGAACTAAAGATGGCAGTTATGATCACAATTTCGAATTTACTGGCGGAGTCGAGTTGGTTAAGCCTGACAATCAAATGATACTGCGGGGTCATACGGGTGAAGATCATGCTTTTGATTTAGACAAGGATTTTCGCCCGCTTGCATTTTCTGCCAATGGCCAAATTGAAGGCGAGGTAATATTTGCCGGTTACGGCCTTACAAAACCAGGCAAGCTTGGAGTCGGATATAATTCTTATGGTGATTTACAGGTGAAGGATAAAATTGTGATGGTGCTTCGCTATGTTCCGGAAGAAATATCAGTAGAGCGTCGCCAGGAACTGAATCGTTATGCCGGCTTAAGATATAAGGCTCTAATAGCCCGGAACAATGGTGCTAAGGCATTACTTGTTGTGACTGGTCCGAACTCACCTAACGCCGGCAAATTAGCTAATCTGAATTTTGATATGAGCATGGCGGGGGCTGGGATCCCTGTTATCTCGATTAGCGGTGAAATTGGTAATTCGCTAGTGCAGTTTTATGGTAAGTCTCTAAAGGAATTGCAGGCATCTCTAGACAAGGAGAATCCGCATGCAGTGCATGGCTTGTCACTGCCTGGGATAGTTTTGAGTATAAAGACAAATATTAAAAGAATTCGAAAGAAAGGTAGTAACATTGTCGCAATGTTGCCTCCAAAAGGTAAAGCGGCATCGGTGGAAAACTCCGAGTATGTAATGCTTGGAGCGCACTATGATCATCTGGGCCGTGGTGAGACTGGAGGTTTTGGTATTAAAGGGGAGGAGGGATTAATACATAACGGTGCAGACGATAATGCTTCCGGAGTTGCGGCTTTACTTGAGATGGCTGATTACTTAGCAAGTCGTCGGAAGGCAAATCCAGAGGAATTTAAACGCGGTGTAATTTTCAGTTTTTGGTCTGGGGAAGAATTAGGTCTTATCGGTTCTGCTCGTTATGCTGCGAAGCCGACAGTCGACCTAAAGCAGGTTGTTGCATACCTTAACTTTGATATGGTTGGTCGACTGAGAAACAATAAGTTGACTTTGCAAGGGGTCGGATCGTCGACCAATTGGAAGAAATTAATTGAGAGACGTAATGTCCTCGCCGGCTTTGATCTCACCCTTCAGCAGGACCCTTATTTGCCGACCGATACGACGTCGTTTTATCCCAAAGGCATCCCGGTGCTTGCTTGGTTTACCGGTAGCCATAAGGAATACCATCGACCTGCAGACGATCCCGATACATTGAACTACGAAGGGATTGAGAGGATTTCCCGATTTGCTAGTAATATGGTTCAAGATCTTGTTACGGAAAGTGCCCGTCCGGATTATGTTAAGGTCGAAAAATCCGATCAAGGCGGAAGTCGTGATGCTATTAGAGTATATCTAGGAACGATTCCTGATTATGCTTCAGAGGACGTAAAGGGTGTTTTGTTGTCCGGCGTTCGAGGAGGAGGTCCTGCTGATAAAGCAGGTATCAAGGCTGGTGATATAATTGTACATTTTGCAGGAAAAGAAATTACTAATATTTATGACTATACCTATGCTCTTGATGCTGTGAAGGTTGGTAAGTCGGTAGGGATGGAAGTATTACGGAAAGGGAAAAGAATCAAGATCAGCGTAATACCTGGTACGCGATAGATTTTTTTAAAAAGTAGTAATTTTATCTACTCAATCTTCTCAAACAGGATTTGCCCCCCATTCATTTTCGAGTTCTGAAATATAGTCTTTAGGCAGATTAAAAAACTTCGCACCATTCAATATATTTTTCATGTAGATTGTATCCGGTAGGCCTTTTTCGCAAACAGGGTCAATATATACCAATGCTTCGGTTGGCTTTCCTCCCCTAAAAACTTTCAGTTTCTTTTTATAGTACATTTCCTCTTCGACTGCCTCATATTTGTCAAGGTTGGCTATATGCTTTTTTGTTAGTGTCCAGAGCACTCCGTGTGTAGTAGATTGGAGCTTTGCTTCAATTGTTGCGTAGGTGCGAATGTTGATTAGGAATCGCCAGTTATGCAGCGCTGCCGGTCCAATAGCTTGTCCGCCGGGACACCTTTCTGCCATTTGTTTTGGGCACATATTTGATCCGTAGGCAAAATAAATCATGTTGCCATCGGGCATTTTTGTTTTTCAGGCTAGTTAGGATTCCACCACCACGAGGTCGTTGCCGGTATTTCCAATAACTTTCACCGAAGTTCCGGATTCGACCATTTCACCTTGGGTAATCACATTGCATAATTCATCACCAAAAAGTGCTTTCCCTCCAGGGTTTAGCGGTGTTGTAGTTGTGCCTATTTGATTCTGTCGCGATTCAAGTTTTTCTGCAAGTGCTGCAATTGATTCTGCACCGCTTACTGAGATAGTGCCCAGTTGAGCAAGATATTTTGAGTGGGGCAGCCATTTCGATGAAGCCCATATCAATGGGATAGAAAGCAAAATGGCAATTGAGATATCACGTAATGGCTTGTCGAAGTTTGGCATGCTGAAGTCAATGCCTTCCACTGGGGTGGATCTTCCTTCTGTAGGAGAGATGGGGAACCAAGGCAGGTTGGGATATAAGTCGGTCATGCCCATGATTATAGAAATAAAAATACATACTGCACCACATAGCCCAACAAAAAGTGTTCCGGGAATAATAAAAATTTCAATCGCCACAAGTACGATTCCTAGCAAAAAGATACCGACCCATTCGATGCCAGCTAGTCCCGATACGTAACCGCCAAAAAAATAAATTACGAGTGCTGCGATTCCAATTGCTCCGAATACTCCAAACCCCGGTGTCTTAAATTCGATATAAAGTCCGCCAATGCCTATTAATAAAAGGAGTGGGCTTATCGTTGAAATCCAAGAGCCAAGCTCCTCTGCTCCTAGGGGTTTGATGTCGACACGTTTGGCACCGGAGTACCCGAGTTCTTTGATCAGAGTGTCGATATTCTCGACTGTGCCAGAGGAGAGCAGCGGTATTTGTTCCTCGCCGTATTTTGTTGCCGCTTCGATGTCCGTCAGTGTTAGAATTTCGTCCTTAGCACAAATAGTTTTGCCATCGCGCTCAAGTATTTTTGATTTATCTACCATGGCTTCGATTACGTCGATCGCATAGCCGTTTTTTTCCGCCTGAGTCCGAATTTTGGCGCGAATGGCCGAGTTCATCTTTGCCTCCATCGTAGACGGCAATTCGGCTGCACCGCCGCCTGGCCCCATCATGATTGGTGCCGCCGCCCCGATGACACTCTGAGGGGCCATGTAGACTTGATCGGTTGAGACAGCGATGAACGCACCTGCTGAGTACGCATCCTTATTTACATATGTAACAGTTTTGCCCTTGAATTTGTTGATAATCCCAAAAATTTCCTCGGTGATATCAACCCTGCCTCCGTTAGTGTTCATGTCGATAATAATGCATTCGGCTTCAGCTTCCATTGCTTCTTTTACGCCACGTCGAATAACGTAAAGGATTGGTGGCATGATATCGTTGCGCACTGGTATTACATAAATTTTTTTATTTAAATTCGCTTGGCTTGGCGATGTTTCATTTGCATTCTCTGCTGCCGAGAGGTTCTGAAGCTTTTCAACTGTCTCAATTCCATTATCGGTTGCCAATTCCTGTGTTTGGCCATATGGGCTAATGGTAATGCACAACAGGAAAGTGGCGAAAATCTTCCACCCATTTTTCATGGGCTTGAAAATACCCGCCGAGATCGGTGACGGCAAGCCTGCCTAGTGAGAGGATCGTTGCCAAAACATGCGATAGTCAATTAAGGTTTGGCAACTGCGCATTTATTGTTTGAATGTCTGATTTTAAAATCCAATTTGAGGTTTTTGAGGGCCCTATGGACCTTCTTCTGTTTCTTGTCAAGAAGCAGGAAGTCGATATTTATGACGTAAATATGACCGAATTAGCTATCCAGTTTCTTGAGTATGTCGAGGTTATGAAGACTCTGGATTTGGATTTAGCTGGAGAGTTTATAGTAATGGCTTCGACACTCATGTATATCAAGAGTCGTGAATTGCTGCCTGTAGATCAGCAGGTAGAATATGATAATGAGGAAGATATTGAGGATCCAAGATGGGAATTAATTCGCAAATTGGTTGAATATAAGAGATTCAAGGATGTTGCCGGTGATCTGCAAAAGCTGGAATTTGAGCAGGAGAAAGTTTACACACGTCTTCCCGGGAGTATCCCGTTAGATCCGTTGCCAATGGATAATCGCCTTGAGGCGAGTATTTTCGATTTGATTGGAGCGGTTGACAGAGTGCTCCAGCAGTATTTTTATCGTGAAGCAGCAAAGCGAGAAATTGTTGATGATCAATGGAGTATCAGTGAGAAGATAGTAGTGATTCGCCGTCGTCTTGGCGTAGCTGGACAACTACGGTTTTCGGAGCTATTTGATGAAGCCGGTAGTCGGGGCGAAATTGTTGCTACTTTTTTAGCTCTGTTGGAGTTGGTTCGTCTTAAACAGTTGCTAGCTATGCAGAGTGAAGTTTTTGGCGATATCGATATAGTTGTTGCGCCGGTTGAGATGCAGAGAATTGTGCCAGGTGAACATAACACAGATCTAGTAGAATCACTTTAAAGTGGAGCTTAAAGAAATACTTGAATCGATCGTCTTTTCGGCTCAAAAGCCGATGAGTATCGGTGAATTGCGCACTATTCTGCGTGATACTCCTGAGAAGCTTCCAGATGAGAAACATACTCGAGAGTTTGCTAAGCCAACCGCTCGTGCGGTAGAGAAGGCTCTTGAAGAATTAGTGGTCGAGCATGACAACGCCAATCGAAGCTATAGATTAGCTTGCGTTGGAGGCAATTGGCAGTTTGTAACCAAGCCTGATTATGCGCCTTGGTTACAGGTTCTTGTGGGGGCTAAACCGCGACCGCCTAAATTGTCACAACCCGCTCTAGAGACTTTGGCCATTATTGCCTATCGCCAGCCAATTACCCGAGCCGAGATAGAACAAATTCGAGGCGTAGCTGTGGATGGGGTTGTTGCAACTCTGACTGAACGAGAGCTAATTGAGATCAAAGGTGAGGCTGATGCACCCGGTCGTCCAAAGATATATGGCACTACCCAGTTTTTCCTTGAAAATTTTGGTTTGAAAAACCTCGATGAACTGCCTGCTTCAGATGAATTACGTCGTATAGAGGTAGAACTTACTACTGCATCGAATACAGAAGACGAAGATCAAAGCCAACTCAACTTCGATAGTGAGTCTCAAGACGAAGAGGCTGACGAAGAGGCTGACGAAGAGGCTGACGAAGAGGCTGACGAAGAGGCTGACGAAGAGGCTGACGAAGAGGCTGACGAAGAGGCTGACGAAGAGGCTGACGAA
>Ga0115011_10000440_pt1 | contig 33923 bp, 61 predicted proteins | sample TroAtlMetagenome_2_FD_88705 | JGI IMG/M metagenome (GOLD analysis project Ga0115011, IMG submission 88705) | Marine eukaryotic phytoplankton communities from Atlantic Ocean - Tropical Atlantic ANT8 Metagenome | ecosystem: Environmental > Aquatic > Marine > Oceanic | place: Tropical Atlantic... | reverse complement strand
CACCCAGATAACAACGGCTACATGTATGTTGATAAACTATGGTATTTTACTTCCACACCTCATATTGGGACTATTGGAAATACGGTATGGCATACAGGTAATGACGGTTCAGGTTCAGGATTAGATGCTGATACAGTAGATGGTGTTAATAGTGGCTCATTCTTAAGAAGCGACGCTGCAGATACATTTACTGGTACTCTTACAATGGGTACACAGAAAGCCCTTGTTGCAAATAATTATGGTAGAGGTGTTTATGGTGTTTATTCTTCATACAGACATCAACACGTTTGGTCAATGGGTACTGCTTATAATCTAGGAGACGATGGACAGAGTGCAGGAAATTTATACGGTATTTCGTATACTCATACAAACCTTGGTACTGGCTACGGTTCAAATGCTGCTACAGGATTAGGACATCAATTAAACGGTAGAGCAAATGGTACTTTACAATGGGCACTAGGTGAGGGTATATGGTCTGCTGTAACTGGAAATGTCTGGGGAGCTAGCAATGATGGCGCAGGCTCTGGCTTAGATGCAGATACTCTTGATGGTATGCAATCCGGCGCTAGTGGTGCTAGCATTATAATGAGAACTGAATCCAATGGATATTCACAATTAAATAACTGGACACAAGTTGGTGGGGCTGGTTTATATTCAGCCACTGTTAATGGTTTCCACTTCTATCCAAACCAAGGAACAAGTTATGGTACTGCAAGAATTAATGGTGCTAGAAATGGTTATACTGGTATTATGCTTGATGCTGGCGGTGATGTTGTTATTGGCATGTATGATTCAAGCGGAAATGGAGGAATTTATGGAGAAAGTACTAGTGGTTGGGAACAATATTATCACAGAGCAAATGCTTGCTTAGGTATTAATGCTTCTACTACTTCGAGTTCATATTCATTATATGTAACTGGTGCAATTTACTCAACCGCAGATATTGTAGCTTATTCTGATAGAAGAGCCAAAGAAAACATTATCACTATTGATAGTGCACTTGAAAAAGTGAATCAACTAAGAGGTGTATACTATAATAAAATAGACAACGAAGACAAAGAACGAGAAATTGGTTTTATCGCTCAAGAAGTAAATGAAGTTGCACCTGAATTAGTAACTCATGCAGAAGATATTGACCAATATGGAATGAAGTATGGAAACACTACTGCATTACTCGTAGAAGCAGTAAAAGAATTAACACAACAAGTCAAAGACTTAAAACAAGAAGTGGAGGAACTAAAAAATGGCTAATATGACAAATATGAATATAATGGAGGGCTCAATAAGTCCTACAGAAAAAGTAGACAGAGTTATTGTAGATTATGATGATAAAACACAAAAAGTATTTGAATCGTCTACAGATAGAAGCTCAGAAGCCACAAAAGTAAAAGCTATTCTAGATGCTTTTTTTGCTTAAGTACTTAAAAATAGTACTTGACAAAAGGTTAAGAATTTAGTATAATTATTAAAAATCGTCGTAGTAACGACAAGAAAAGGAGAAACAAAATGGCAGTAACTTATACGCTAAAAGAAACTTTCACTGGAAAAAGGAAAGAAACAAGTCCTGATCCAGAGAACGAAGGAAAAACAATAGAAACAACTGTTGATGTTAAAGACATCATAGTTGATTTTAAAAGTGATAGCCCTGATATAACTCACACAAGAAATGTAAACGTAGTCTTCGATGGTAGTGGAAACTATGATGATGCCGCTACAAAAGCAAGATGTGTAGAAGTTGCAAATGGGGTCGAAAATAAAATTAATCTAGGAGTAATATCCTAAAGGCTATAGAGGAGAAATATTATGGCAATAACAAAAGTAACAACAGTGCAACGTATGGAAGTATACCCTGCAGTAGATCCTACAGTAGGAGATACAAAGAATGAGAAATACCCTTGGGTAATGGTTGTATATCAAGATAAGCTTGATGATAGTGAAGATGCAGATTTACCTGTAACCGCTACAAGAGTAAAACACTTATATAAGCTTGTCACAGACGATGGAGCAGCAACAGACTATTCAAAAGAAGACGCACTTGTAAAAACAGTTTGCGCGGCTATTTGGGCATAAGACATGGCAGTACCCGCTTCAGGCAATTCATTAAGCATGTTAGGAATCTTTTCTGAAAAGAATGAGAATGACTATACTGCAGCTAATATTGATGGAGAAAATAGTATCAGCTTAAGAGGACTTTCTAGTAACTCTCACGGTGATACTGCGTCTGGAGGTAACATAAATTTAAATGCAGATTCAGCAGGAAACGCGCCCAACCAAACTGCGCCTTATGCTATGAGTGAGTTTTACACTTACGACCACGATGCAACTTCAATTACTGATATACCTACTACTAATTACGCACAAAATAATGGAACAAACTATGCAGCTTTTTGTAGGGACTCACATACGTCAGGTATAGTAATGAACTTACAGGCGTTATTAGAAGTAAGAATGCGTAGAGCAGACCCTTATGTTTATTTAGAAGTGAGAGAAAGAAATGCGGGTAATGATTATGCAGCATGGTATAATACATCTAATACTGCTACTACTTTATCAACTTCTTATGTTACACTAGCAAGGTGGAACTTAACTGGAATTACAGCAATTAAGATAGATTGGACTGGCCCAACTGGAAGTGGTTTTGGAAGTTGTTATCTTGCAGGAGAGACAAATGGACCGAATGCAACATACAACGCACAGGACAATACATGGCGAACTATATCTAATAACCAATCAATTGCTTTTGCCTTTACAGCATCAGCAAGTGCAGAATGTTTTGCAAGTAATATGAGAACATGTTCAACAGTAATAACAGGTTATGCTAGAAAAAGTGGGTATAATGATACTAGTATGGGGAGCTATTTAATAACAAGTAGAGCAACAGCAACATCGAATAACTGTTTCTAGGAATATAATATGAAAGAAGGAATATGCGCAACATGTACATACACTAAAGTAGATAAGTATACTTTGGAAAGAGATAGTAATGGCTGGACTACATCAATAACTTGGATATTTAAACTATATAATAATGTAAATTACAAAAAGCAAAATGTAGTAATTGACGGTGATGGTAATACAGAAGAACAAATTGTACCAACAGTTACTGAAGACAATTTACTAAAAACAGAGTCAGTTACATATGCAATACCAACTGATCAAAGAACACAAGCAACACATGAAGAACCCCATGAACATAATAATGAAATGGCTTTTCAAGCTGCTTATAGAATTTGGGCAGACTCACACAGAGAATCAGATGTAGGCAAGAATTTCTGGTCTACATTCAATAGTTGAAGTTATTATAGAATAAAAAAAGGGGCGATAAGCCCCTTTTTTGTTACTCAGCCTCTACGGCTTCGACTTCTGTGTCTTCTGGTGGATTTTCAACAGCTTCTTTTAATTTTGCTGTAAAACCCTCTGTAGCAACAGTAATTTGATCTAATTCCATTTGCAAATTTTGTCTTTTTGCACCTAAATTATTCAAAGCAGCAACATAGTATTTTGCTTCGTCACTCAAATCAGAAATCACATATTTTTTATCATCAAGCATTAAAACAGGCTCGTCCTGTTGTCCTACTTCTGGATTTATATTTTCTGTCGACATAATTTTCTCCTTATTTAAAAATATCTTGCCAATTTCCTTGTGTACTAGCCTTAGCATACTCGGTAGCACGGTTTTCGAAAAAGTTGGTATGCTCAACGGCGTTAACTTGCATATCTATCCATGGAAGAGGGTTATCAGTACTATGAAATATTTTCTTCATACCAATGCCCAGTAGTCTTCGATCTGCAATATAACGTATATACTCTTTTACTTCTTTAGCAGTCAGGTCGGGTACATCTACCTTTCCAAAACAAATATCAATAAAACTATCTTCTAGTTCTACTGTTCTTTCTGCTGCGCAGTAAATTTCATATTTTAACTTATCAGTCCATAATTCTGGATTTTCACTAATAAAAGTTCTAAAAAGTTGGGATAATCCTTCTACATGTAAGGACTCATCTCTGATACTCCATGTAACAATTTGTCCCATACCTTTCATTAGGTTGTGTCTAGGGTAGTTAAGAAGAATAGCAAAACTACTAAATAGTTGTACTCCTTCTGTAAATGCACTATATACCGCCATAGTCTTTGCCATGTCAAATGGAGTCTTCATGTTAAAATCTTGTAGATATTCATGTTTTTCCATCATAGCATTTATATCCATGAATTCTTGGTACATACCCTCTTCTTTCCCTAGTGTTTCTAGTAGTAGGGAGTATGCTTCTTGGTGTACTGCTTCCATAGCAGCATAACTAACAAGCATCATTCTTACTTCTGGTTGTTTAAATGTAGGTAAGTAGTGGTGTGCATAACCGCCACATACATCTACATCTGCCTGTGTAAAGAACTTAAATATATTATCTAATAATTGTCGTTCCTCTACAGACAGCTTTTCTTTATAATCCTTTATATCATCTTGTAATGGTACTTCGTCTGGAAGCCAATGCATTTGTTGTTGTTTTTTATAGTTTTCAAATGCCCAAGGATATTGAAAAGGTTTATAGTATTCTCTTTCTTTTAATAAACTCATTTAACCCTCACAGCTTAGACAATCTGATTGTTCAAAGATTATCTCTCTTTTTACTTGATTCGATACATTATCTGCTCTAGAAATAGCTTCACTTCTTAGATAGTATAAAGTCTTCATATTCTTTGCCCATGCTAACATATGAACATTGTGTAGTTCACCTTTGTTTACATCAGGTGGAAAGAATAGATTTACACTTTGTGCTTGACAAACATACTGTTGCCTTTCACTTGCGTGTTCTATAATCCAAGACTGATTGATTTCTACTGCAGTTTTAAATACTTCTTTTTCATCACTTGATAGTATATCAAGATGTTGTACACTTCCTTTATTTGTAACTATACTTTTCCAAGTATTCTCATACACTGCAGAATGTCCTATCTTCTTTAATAATACTTCATCTAAATACTTATTCTTCTGTAAGAACGAGCCAGATTTAGTTTTCTGAGTAAAGGCATTTGCTCTGTATGGTTCTATACTTGGGCTGGTATTGCCACAAATAATGGAAGAACTTGCATTTGGAGCTATAGCCAGTAAATGAGCGTTTCTTACTGAGCAAGAACTATCGTCTGGGCATGCTCCTCTTTCTACTGCAAGTTGTTCTGTAGTTTTTTGTGCATGGGATTTAATGTGTTTGAACATTTCTGTATTCATGCCTCCAGCAAATATGCTCTCAAAAGGAATCATATTTTTCTGCAAGTAAGCATGGAATCCCATAGCTCCTAATCCTATACTTCTTTCCCTCATAGCACTGAACTTTGCTCTTTCCATTGAGTCTGGTGCATTTTCTATGAAGTAGGTAAGTACGTTGTCGAGCATACGAATTAAATCTGGTATAAAAGCAGGAACTTTTTTCCATTCGTCGTAATACTCTAAGTTTACACTCGATAAACAGCATACTGCTGTTCTCTCCTCGTTTGTTGCAAGTGTGATTTCTGAACAGAGATTAGAGTGATTGACATACAATCCTAACTCTTTCTGGAAATCAGGCAATTCGGAATTTACTGCATCTTCAAACATAAGATAGGGTTCGCCTGTCTCCATTCTATTTTGTAGTAATTTTACCCATAATGCTCTCGCACTTACAGTCTTTTTAACTTCACCACTATGCGGGTCAATTAAGTCCCAGTCATCGTTGAAGTTTGGTTCTTTTGTTGCACGGTGTATAATCTCCATAAATTTATCTGAAATTACTATTCCATGATGTAGGTTAAGACACTTACGATTCGTGTCTCCGCCTGTTGGTTTTCTCATATCTAAAAACTCTTCGACTTCAGGGTGTGTTATATGCAAATAAGCAGCATAACTACCTCGTCTTGTAACTCCTTGTGAAAAAGCAAGCATTTCTGCATCAACTACTTTCACAAAAGGAATCACTCCAGTACTTTCAGATCCTTTTGACGTCTTTGTGCCTTGTGCACGAACTGCACTCCAACTGCCTCCAATTCCTCCTCCGAAAGAAGAAAGATAAGCGTTTTCTGTATAGTGGTCTGTGATTCCTTCTCTACTATCTTCAATATAGTTCAAGAAGCATGAAATCGGCAGACCCCGCTTAGTCCCTCCATTTGAGAGTACGGGTGTTGAAAACATGAACCATAGATTACTTGCATAATCATATAATCTTTGAGCATGTGCATCATCATCGGCAAACGCTTCTGCAGCGCGTGCAAAAGCTTCTTGAGGACTCTTTTCATCTCCTACGAGATATCTGTCCTCCAATGTTTTAAAACTAAACTCTGTTAAGAGTTTGTCCTTACTATAATCAATTTCTATCATTGTAAAATTCCTTCTAAAGTTCTTTTTATAACTTTACCATTGTCTTCGCCGATAGCGTCCTCAGAGTAAGTATTTAAATCCATGAGTTCTACGTTCATCAGAAGTTGTTCTGCATTTTCGTTAACTGCTTGAATATATTTATACTTGCCTTCTAGTGGACACGCATCGTAAATGTCAAAGACTGTACCGTATTGTTCCATTAATTGTACTGCGCGCTTTGGACCGACTCCAGGTACTCCTGGGACATTGTCCCCTTTATCGCCAGTAAGACATTTGAAAGTGATATAATCTTCAATTTCAAAGTCGTAGTGTTCGTCCCAGTTATGTACTGTTGTTTCTTTTCTAGTTACAGTACTAAATCTAGAGACTTTATCGTTTATTAATAAGTCCCAGTCTTTATCCGAAGATATTAACCAACACTCATCAAATTCTATATTGTGTGTGATAAAAGCTGCAATATCGTCAGCTTCAACCCCTTTAAAATGAAAGACAGGGTGCTTCTCTTTAAGTATTGTTAAAGTATTAGCAAATTCTGCCATAAACATTTTAAATTCTTTTTCTTCTTCTGCAGTTTGATCTGCAAATCTCTCTTTTCTGTTGGCTTTGTACTCTGGATATATTTCTTTTCTCCAAGTACTGCCACCGTCAGCACAAATTACTATTGTGCCAGCATTGTAAGACTTTGCTAGACTTTCGATAGTTCGTACGTAATCATACTTAAAATCTGTAACTCCTTGATGTTTCCATCTAAACGCTACATTTAAACCATCAACTATCAGCAAGTTCCCAATCGGAGCCGGGGCTCCAAGGTTCGCAAGTGTAGTCGCCATTTGTAAATTTTATCTCCTCATTTTCTAGCCAGTGTTCTGCTAATAAAACATAGGCACCTAGCCAGGCAATATGCATATATTTTAATGTGTTCTGTGGTTTCCTTACTGTTACTACGAAAAACTTACCATAATTCTCTCTAAAAATAAGCAGTGGTTCTTGCTCCATGTCTTGTGACTGTTTGCAAAGTTTACTCCACCATCTAAAAAAGTTATTTGTCTTTGAAGTATATATTTTAGAATTAAATCCACTATCTTTGTAGAACTTTACTTCTACACAGAATAAGTTGTGTTTGCCAGGGACTCTTAAGTCTCCTTTTATTTTTCCACTTCCCGAGCCAGGAGTTTGTTCCCACTTTTCTTCGGTCATTCTACCGAGAAGGGACATTACTTGCTGCTCGCCTTTATTTCCTTTCTGTCTTGAGTTAACCATCTAGTCTACTCATTTCGTGTTCTTTTATTACTTCAATCTTCTCAAGTAATGGGTGAGTCCACCCATGTGATACTATATATGTATTCAAATTTTCCTCTCTTAATAATATTTCAACGAGTCTTTCCTTTCCTAGTTCATCTAGTACATTGGTTACCTCGTCTAAAAATAAAATATTAATCTGAGACTTGGAAATACTACTCATTAGTTTACGAATAGCCAGTAAGGTAGCTGTGTTCACTCTTGCAAGTTCTCCTGCACTCAGTGATAATATATCTACAGCTTTTCCATTGTCCTCAATATTAACATTTAATTTATCGTTTAATACAACAAACTCTAGACTGAATCTACCATCTGATAGCTCTGCTAGATATTCGTTTGTCAGTTCTTCTAAGTCTTTTACAAGGTTTTCAATCTTGTATGCAAGTAGTCCGTTGGTACTAAAAGCTTTCTTTAATATCTCAACACTACTTAGTTTGTCCTCTATTTTTTCTAATTCAGTCACTAAACTATTTAGTTGACTCTCGAAATCATCTTGTTGTTCTACTATGATTCCTATTCTTGTATTGTGTCTTTCGACTTCATTGTTCTTATCGATAGCCTCTTGTAAATCTTCTTTTTGTTTTATTACTCTATCTTTTAATTCTTTTATAGACTCTTGTAAAAAGTCTGAGTCAGGAATGGTCTTTGGTAAACTTTGGTCAATACTTCTGTAAAGACTTTCCCATTCATCTGATTGTTTCTTCGCAGCTCTGTAATCTTTATTATTGGTTTCTGCGTCTTTGATTTTTTCTGATAATTTTGTTACTTCAGCAGAGCATACTAATGCTCTATCTGTATGCTCGTTATACATGTTATTCACAAAGTCAATATTTATATCTTGCTCACATGTAGGACATTCCATATTATCACTATTGCGCAGGGATTCATACTTTTCCTGCATTTGTTTTTCATGTCTTAACTCGGAGTTCCAAGCGCCTAAACTTTCAATCATCTGACTAGTGTCAATCATTTCAGATAAATCTAGTACGTCACGAATCTTATTAATATTAATGGATTCTAACTGCTCGATGTAAAAATTGTTTTGGTTAATCTTTTTAATTTTTTCCGAGATATTTTCAAATTCTATTTGTAATGAACGTAAATTCTTTTCGTCATTTTCCGATAAAAAAGGTAAATTCACTTTCGATAGTAGACTAGTATTCTCCAATTTGTTGTCTATTAACCATTTTTCAATAGTGTCAATTTTACCTTGCACTCGAGAAACGTCCGCTCCAATAGCTCTAGATAGTTCTCTAAAGACTTCGAAGTACGCAACATATTTATTTAACTGCAACAAATCAATCAAAAACTTTTTACGATTTGTGTCTGTGGCAGTTAAGAACTGTAAACTTGCGTTAGTGTTTTGGTATACAATTTGAGAGAATGTCTTAAAATCAATACCCATTATTTCTTCTACTGTTTTATAGGTATTTGTTGCTGTATGGCTTGAAATATCTTCTCCATTTTTTAGCAACTTTACTTTAATGTTTGCTCTACGAGTTACATCAAGAGTATAGCTATCTTCTCCTACGCAGAAATCAAGGCAAATATCATACCCATTGCCCACAATTCTGTTGGCAATATCTGCTTTACGAATACCTTTGGAATTTTTGTTGAATAGAACTTCCTCTAAAATTAGAGGTATAGAAGACTTACCAGCACCATTCGTGCCGACAAGTTGTGTTAATGTATTGTTCTTTAAGTCTATTACATTGTCTGAGCCGTAGCTGAAACAATTACTCCACGTTAGCTTCTCTAGCGTTATCACTGAATACTCCTATAATTTTTTTAACTTTTGTTTCATCGAGTTCAAGAATGTAAGAGAGATATTCTCCTAATTCTTCCTCAATCGTCATATCTTTTCCCAATATAAGAGTAGCCTCTGTTTTTCTCCTGATAACTTTTTTATCAAGTAGGTCAGAATTTTTGACCCCGCTCAAGTCCGAAACATCTCCTTCTACTTCATATATCGTATGGTGCCAGTCTGTTTGTACCATTTCTTCGGCACTTGTAACTGTTTTACGAATAAGCTGAGGGAGTTTAAACTCATGCCATGTCCAGCACCAATCTTCATCAAAGTGGTGTGTATCTGTGTCAATAAGTATGTATCCTGTTTTTACTTCATTTCTATGAAAGGAAGTAGTCATTGGACTGCCTGGATATACTATGTTTTTTTGAGTATTCTCGTGTGCATGTAAATCTCCAGCAAATACAGTCTTAAACTTACTAAATCTTTCTAAGTCTACCTCTGGTGTAACATGTGGAGGAATTTCTCCTCTTACATGGGTAAATAGATAATCTGCATCTATCATTTCTATACTACCTTTCTTATGTAAATCTGCATAAGGTAATATAGCCCAATCATCACTATAATAAGTTCTATCTATTACTGTTACTAGTGGGTTTAGTTCGTTTGTTACTCTTTTTAAATTTGTAAAAAATGTTTTATTCTTTCTAGTAGCCTCATGGTTACCATCAAATATAATTGTTTCAATAGAACAATTCTTTACAAAGTCAAAGTAGAGTGTTAACTCGTCCATAGAAGGAGTTCTATCAAATAAATCTCCACCGACTATGTGCAAGTTAACATCTTCTCTTGCTTCTATCTCTCTTAGCTGTTGATAGAATAGCTCATAGCGAGAACATGCCCAACTAGTAGGCACGTTCTTTTGACCTAACTTAATATGCCAATCCGCTGTGAATAAAATCATGCTACGAAGTCTTCCCCAGGTGTCCATTCACACCCAGTTAATCCACCAGCTTTTAAAGCTTGTAGAGTTCTAAGAACTTCGTTTGCATTTCTGCCCGTATCTAAAGCGTTGACAGAGACGTGCTGAATAGTTCTATCTGCATCAAAGATGTAGGTAGCTCTAAAGCACACGCCTTCTGTTTCATCAACAATCCCTAAATCATAGGAAAGGTATAGGCCACAATCAGCTGCTAAAGTGTGGTTAATGTTACCAATGATAGCATTGTCTTGTTTCCAAGCCAACTTACAAAATTCATTGTCACCACTAATACCAATAACGTTAGCTTCATCAACTAATGCGTCCATACCTGCTATTTCAGTAGGGCAGATAAATGTGAAATCTTTAGGATAAAAGTATACTACACTCCAGTCATGCTTGAGTGGTTGATATGTTTCATCAACTTTTACAACTTCAAATTCGTTGTCTTTATTTACACCCTGCAAACTAAAGGCAGGGAACTTCTCTCCTACACCAATCATGATACTTGAAACTCCTCATCAATAGATTCGTCTGTATTAGAGTTAGATGAACCAGCTCTAATTCTGTCAAGTAATTCTTTTTGTGCATCTGGTGTTGGCCTTGGCAATACTTCGTCCATAGACTTAAGTTCTGAGATTAACTCTAGTTCTTTTTCATCTAATGGTCTAGATTTGCACTTTAATGCTTGTAGTTGGTACTCTACATTATAAGCCATTGGTCCAGTCTTCACTCTTTTGAAGTGAACGTCCCAACCAGTCTCGATATCAGCAGGATCACCTAAGTCTTCTGCTGCTACTAAGATTTGTTCTAAAAGTTTTTTCTTTAGATTTAAAACTTTTACTTTACCGCCATGAACGCACTGGATAGCATACGACCAACCACACTTAAGCTCTGGGTAGTATTCTCTGACCCAGTCTTTCTCAATGTTAGTAAATGCTTCTTTCTCTCTGTCAAAAGAAAGACACTCGAACGGAATGTTCTTATCGTTTTCGCCTTTAATCCAGTAGACATATCTTGCACAGACATCTCCTACCATTCTGACTACGTTATCGCCTTCTACATAAGTGTAGCTCTCGATTTTTCCTTTTTGGGCTTCGCCCTTTAATTTTCCAAATGTTAATGCCATTTTAGCTCCTTTAAATTCTTGATTTCTTCAAACTTAAAATGAATCCTATCATCTTCAATCCGAAGTAATCTGTTTTGGTTTATTATGTCCTGATTACCAGTATAGTGCATCAGGTCTAGTGTGGTATTTTTCCTACTTTGGTAGTCGAAGTAATTACGCAAGGAAGCAATACCAGCGTATTGCGCAATTTCTATATCTGAATACCTAGCTCTTTGAATAAACAACGCCTCTGGCTGAAGCAAAAAACTATCGCCATGAAAGCTTTTTTGCCAAAACCGAAACCGCCTATCCTTCCTATTTACTGGAAGCTTTTTATATGTTAAGATATCAAGGATAGTTAGTATATCACCAACTTTGCCGTTGCTCTCTTTTAATATCTTTTTCCAATTATAGAATATCATTATATCAAAAATCTAACCTTTTGTCAAGAAGTATTTTTCCATGCTATATGGTCTTAACTTCATAACCTTGTTTCATGTAGTACCCCATTCTCGCATTTGCTTGCCGTGTGGCTGTTTTACCGACTAAGTGAATATCTACCACTACAGGCTGAGGTTTGTTTTCGTACTTTCTTATTACCCTACCAATTAATTGTGTTAGTAGTGGTTCATTATTGATTGGAGTTGCCAATATGATACAACTTAAACAATCAAGTGAAATTCCTTCTGAGAAGATACTTTGTGTCCCGAACAGAATGTCTTTACCACTTCCAAAAATTTGTTTAATTAATGCAGGTCTCTCTGTATGTGGCACATCTCCAGTAACACAGATAGAGTTTTCTCCTACAAGTCTATTAACTTGTTTTAAGAAGTCAACCCTATCCGATACTACTAATACTTTGTGTCCTTTTGCTGCATAACTAGCTGCGAGAACGCCAATCATATTCTGGTACTCCCAATCGTATGCAATAGTATTAATTCTAGATGCCCAAGGCACTTTGTGTCCATCAGGAAACCTAATTCCTGATTTTAGAACATTTACTATTGGTACGAGATAGTTCTCTTTGGGTGGTTTAAATACTGTACTACTAAAGTAGTCTTGAAAGATGACATGACGCCCATCCTTTCTTTGCATTGTACCAGTTAAACCAATCTTATACCTTGCCTTGCTAGCATCTACTAATCGTGTAAATGTGGGACTACTAACATGGTGCATTTCATCGAGAATAAGTGTTCCAAAAACATCTTTAATCTCGTCTACTTTACGGTATAGCGTTTGAACATTTCCTATAACAATAGGTGCGTCAGTTTCAAACCTTCCAGAGCCAATGACTCCAGGCGTAATTCCAAATACTTTTTGTACTTCTTTTTCCCACTGCGAACGTAACTGTAAAGTATGTGTTACTACTAATGTTTTTTGACCTAGCTTATTAGCTATAGCTAAAGCTGTAAAAGTCTTTCCCCAGCTGACCCAAGCGTTGATTATACAACTGTCTTCGAGTTCGTCATAAACCGATTGTTGTGATGGACGTAAGTCAAACGCAAAATCTAACTCGTCAATCTTTGAACAAACACGCTTATCGACTACTTCGTAATCCTCTGGTATTAAATCCGTTCTTCCAATAGGCATGGTAATTAACCCACTCCTAACTACTCCCATATTCTTTATAATGAAAGGTGGATCTAACGGATTCCTTGGAGGTATTGAATAAGTGAGTTCCTCGTCAATCTTTGACTGCAAAGTATTATTTACTTCCATGAATATTCTATTCGATAATACTGCCTTCACTTAAGCTCCTCCAATACGGCCACGGGTTAATATTAATACTAGTCCTTTTTCCACGAAAAGCATTTACAGCATGATGTACTCCAGGAGAAAATAATACAAGACGGTTAGATATAGGTTGAATTCTATCATGCCTATATAACGAACTTGTTTCTAATAACAGCTCGCCTCCTCTCAAATCATTGTATAAGGTAGGATAATATACACAAGAACACAAGGGGAACACTAATTCCCCAGTTTCTGCGTAAAGGTTTTCATGTTTGTCATAATGCCAGTCTAATGGTCTTGAATTTTTATGAGACCATATCTCATACCACCCAAGTTCTTCCATATTATAGTATTCATTTGCTGTTTCTATCACTTTCTCTACAAAAGAGTCGTGTATATTTGGCTCTCCACGAATCATATCCCACTCACATTCTACTTTTTCACTAATATCTATGTCTAGGGATTCGCTCCAAGCTTTGTCCAGAAAATTATCTATAATATGCATTTACCAACCTTTTATAATATTTGCTATAATCATTATAGCACATAAAACATTTAACCCTACGATAAAGCTTCTAGCTACAGCTACAGCATTGTCGTATTCTTCAGTTTGTTCATCTGAAAAACTACCAATTGCATATTTCCATACTGTCCAAACCTTTTTCATACTTTTCTCCATGTTCTTTTTTGCTTTACTTCGGAATAAGACCACAAAACACTAGGTTTGTTACTAACCATTAGTACTTGTGCATATTTCATCTCTAACGATGGTGGCCTTTTCACAGTAAAAGGAAAGGGAACTTTCTCTAGCCAAATTAGACTAGCCGCTCCCTTTCTCTCTACTTTCTCTATTTTTATAGACTCTAATTTTACTGGTGTAGTCTTCTCATAATGAAAATACTTCCCATTGGAGTCTATATAGTCGTCGCCCCTATGCTGTATCATGCTTCGAAAATCTTCTAGCATATACTTTAAGGGGTATAAATTTTTATGTGGAGTTTTTAATCTTCGTATTCCAATACTACTACCCTCGACATTCTTGTCATCTACTATTTGGGTATCACAAAAGAGAAGTCCATCTCTTTCTTCTATTTCATCACTATGTAAAACATAGACAGGAAACTGTATTTGGAATATTTGTTGAAAATTCATTACTCATATGCTTTTGCAAATTTTCCAAAGGAGTAATCTTCTCCTATGTCAAAGTCGCAACCTATCGCTGTACCAGGAATAGATAACCCTCTATCCTTTTGTACATTTCTCTGTAGAATTTCGCAATATTCATCAATTGCGTCTTCTTTTACTTCTGCAAGTATAGAGTCATGTACTAGAGCGAACATTTTTACAGGTAACTTCTTAGCGGTTACCTCACGGTGTGCGTCTATGGCTCCGAGTAAATTTACATCAGAAGCCACAGATTGCACGAGAGCGTTAATGCCAGAACGGACTTCATGGGCAGCAATTGCCTTATCAGTCGATTTTACGTTCGGCAGTCTTCTCTTTCTCCCAAAGAAAGAATAGAGATACGCTTGTTTCTCGATAAGTGTCTTAGAATCATCTAACCACTTCTTCAATCTATGAAACTGTTTGAAGTAATCTTCGATAACTTCTTTAGCCTCTGAAGTGCTGAAGTAAGTGCCACTATCTTTAGAAACTTGCTCACTAATCTTCTTCGGACCTGCGCCGTACATTATCCCGAAAGTAACAGCTTTAGCCATTTGTCTTTCTGTAGCATAATATTCAGCGACTTGGTCTACTTCACATGGTAGATTGAATACTAACTTAGCAATGTTACTATGGAAATTACCCCCGTCTTGAAAAACTTTCATAAGAGCTTTGTCGTCAGCCAATACTGCAGCACAGTATACTTCTGCTGTTGTCAAGTCCATAGCAACTATTTTATTGCCAGGTTTTGCTTTGATACACCCTTTGACAATTGGATTGTCTCTTGGTATCTGTTGCATATTCATTTTACCACTAGAGGATAGACGTCCTGAGGTTGTACCATGTAGGTTAAACCCCGTTCTAAGTCTACTATCTCTATCTAGTGCTGGTATAATCTTATCTAAGTAGGTTGATTTGATTTTTACCTTTTGTCTAATATCAAGAATAAGAGCAGGCACTTCGTGTTGTTTTGCTAAAGTTGTTAAGACTTCCGCGTCAGTTGAGTCAGCACCAGTGCCAGTCTTCTTTCCTGTTGGTTTTAGACCTATATAATCAAACAACAACGACCTAAGTTGGACTGTGCTGTTTGGATTAAAAGGTTTATTCTGTGCCTCTTCGAAAACTTTTACTTCTGTAAAATCGTATAACGACTTTACTGCGTTGTCAATATCTTCCTGCATAAGCTCTGAAGATTTATATAGACGTTCTTCATCGAACGGGACTCCATTATTTTCAACATCAAGTAAGAATTCTGTTGCGGGCAACAAAATATTCTTGTAAACACTAGTGAAGCGTTCACTTTTATCTATTGCAGACTTGAATTTTTCATACAATAGAAAAGTACATACTGCATCATAGGCAGCGTACTCTTGCATGATATCAAATGGAATCATATCCCAAGTGAAATCAGCTTTTAGTAATCCATTTCGTTTTCTGTAGTCGTCCATCCACTCATACATTGGTTTTTCATAATCACCGTAAGGCGTGAATTTCAATGCTAGAGTTTTTAGACTATGAGTGCCCGGCTGTTCGTTAAGAACATAGTGCATCAACATAGTGTCCTCAAATTGAGGAAACTTAAATCCGAAATGGAATCTAAAGAAAGCAATATCGAACTTACTATTATGAAAAACAACTTTCTTCTTATCAAAGAGTTGCTGTAATAATACTTCGGCTTTCTCATCTATACAATCTGTACTAATATATGCTCCGTGGTCTCTCTCGTAAGAAAGAGAAATACCAAGCATATGACCATCACGAGGATAGAGTGCAGTTGTTTCGGAGTCGAGAGCTACAAAATCATTTTCATGATTTAATGCCTTGTCTAGAAATACATATAAGTCTGCACTATCTGTAATACCATACACTTTGTCGCTACCAAGTTTTTCCTGTTTGAGTTCTCCTTTGATATATTTTACAATATTATCTCTAGACTCTTCCCAAGTTCTTTTTGCCTCAGGTTTAAACGCCAGCATAGCTGGGTTAATAACAGGGAGAAACTTACCATCAACTACTCTGCCAGTATATTCTGTCACAGAGTTGAGTTTAGTATAGTATTTTAAAGGTTCAGAGCCGACAAGAATCACCCAGTCATAATCGTCTGGGTTAAAATTGATGTCCACATCTCGTTTTAATACTTTTTTAACAGATGGGTCAGAGCATAAAACAAAGTCGTCAAAAGTGAACTGATTCTTGAACAGTTCAAAAAACTTGTTTCTGCTTGGTTTTGATTCTATTAATGCTACTCTCATGGTTCTCCTAAATATATAAATATATTATATCAAAAATTTAACTTCGTGTCAAGAATTATTTTTCTTTACGTACTACCCTTCTCGCATTTTCTTTTACCGTCACCCATTCTAAATTATCCCATCTAGGATTATATGTGTTTCCGTCTAAGTGATCTACCTGTAAAGAATCTCTAATAAGATTTTGAGTGCTTTCACTAACTTTATTCCAGTCATCTCTTAGCTGTTCGGGTAAGTATTCAGGAAAAGGTAAAAAATGTAGTGCAACTAATCTATGTACATATAAAGTTACTGCTTTATTCTTTGCTCCGTACTCGAAGCCTTCATCAGTAAATTGTCCTTTATCTGTAGGAGGATAAACAGTCACGGAAGCTTCTGGTCTTCCCAGTGTATTTTTTATTGTCCATTTTAGTTTATGTCCTCTCTTGCCTATTACATTTCCATACTTTGAAATTGTATAATCTGTTTTTTGCCCTCTAAAGAACATAGGTACAAACTCTTCGTCTTTTATATTAAAGTCCTGGTACATATCTCTAAGTTCTTGGGCGGTGAATTCTTTTAATCGTGTTGCTAATGCTTTCATGTTTTCTCCAAGTTTCTGGCGTCCCGCACAGGAGTCGAACCTGTAACCTACGGCTTAGAAGGCCGTTGCTCTATCCTATTGAGCTAGCAGGACATGTCAGAAACTATGCGTACAATGTTTCTTTGAGTCTTTGAACTGCTGACTCATTTAAAGAACCTGGATCACCATGTTTTAAATTTATATTTGTATGTTTTAACATAACATTATCACAGAGTTCTCTTACCTTTTCTGCGGAACTCTGCCCAGCTGTATCTGGGTCATAGATAATATCAATTTGTTCTACTCCTTTCATTTTGAGTAGTTGTAATTTGTCTTCTGTTACATTTGATACTCCAAACGAACAAAGAGCATTTGTTAGCCCTTTGTCGTGGAGGTTAATTACATCATAGATACCCTCTACCAGTATGACTCTGCCTTTTATTGGCAATACATTAGCTGGGTATAAAGGTAGCTGTACTTTCGGAGGATGAAAGATGTACTTAGGCTGGTCTTTAATATGACTGTTCTCCCTAAGTCTTCCATTAAATGCAACAATCTTTCCTGTGATATCAAATATTGGAAACACTATCCTATCATTGAAAGGTGATCTATTAACCATGAATGTTCCAAACTTTTTGTACGTTTCTGGTTTAATACTTCTTTCATTGCCTACATACTCCATTCTGTCTGTAGGAAGTTTCAGTCCGACAGACTCAGCTCTCTTTCTATCTATTTTTTGTTTGAGATTCTCTCTTTTTATATCTAAATAGTTTGCTGGTTTGTCGAAGTGTTTAAATAGGTTTCCCTTGAAACCACAGGAAAAACAGTTAAATACTCCTGTTATTTTGTCTATTCTCATAGATGGATTTGTATCGTCATGCTCAGGATTTAAGCACTTCACAATAAAGTCTGCAGGCGATACTTTAAAAGGTATTCGCTCTTCTGCTAATAATTCTTCTACTGTCATGGCCTGTAAACTTTTCCTCTATCTGTTATTAAATAACCATTTAAATGGTCTATTTCATGTTGAACTACTCTTGCGTCAAAATCTTTAAACTTTCTTCTGATTTTAACATATTGTCCATTTCGAACTGATGTATACCTTACAATAACATAACTGGCTCTTTTTATTTTAACCATTACATTAGGGCAACTTAGACACCCTTCAAAATCGGACTTTTTATAGGGAGATAGCTTTTCTATTGTTGGATTTATAAATAGTTCTGGTTCATCAATATGACCTGCCAAAAATATTCTATAAGGTACTCCAATCTGTATTGCAGATATGCCAACACCATTGTGTTCTTCCATAACTGAATGCATATTGTCAACTATACTACTTAATTCATCTATTTCACCATTCCAATCTTTGGATATAGTTCTTAATTTAAGTATCGATTTTACTAACAAATTCCACCTCCTTTGGTAATTCTTTATTACAGTGGGGGCAAACATATCGTAATCCTAACAACTTTCTATAGATGCAATCTTTAATCCATTCTGTCATTAGTGTAGCTCTTCATCACTGTAATAAAGTTCCCACTCTGCTTCATAGATTTTTCTAAAATCTTCTAAACTAGGAATCTCGATTAAATCATTATCTTTCTTCGCTATCATTAGTCTTGCTACAAAAGCTGAGTAAGCTTCTATTAATTGCTTTTCTGTATATAATATCATATATCTTGTGCCTCTTCGTCTGCGGAACCACTACTCATTTCTTCCCTCATTTTTGCTTTCTCGTCAGGAGTCAACGCTGTAGTAGGCCCAATCTTTAAACTTTTCCAGTCTACTGTGCTGGAAAATCCTTTTACTTCATTGTTTCTCATCTTGGTACAATTAAATGTCATACATTTATCTTCTGGTGACCAAGTCTCCAATGAATATGCAGCATCTGCTGCGTCTAGAATACCCTTTGCGAACCTAGCTTCACCAGTTGAATCCGTTTGATACGGAGCAAAGACTAAGGTTTCATAATCCTGTGCAAAGGTTTTCATTTTTTTACTAATCTCGATTTGTTCTTGCCAATCATATTGGCTATTGCGACCTGGTGCGTTATGCCTGCGGACTTGGTTGAGATAGTCAACAATGACTATCCCAACGTCCGTACGACTTACCCTCTTATCGAGTTCGCTTTGAATTTTTGAGAGAGTGAGGGCTGGGTCGTAAATGACATCTAACTGTGCTTCCTTGTTAAGTTCCTGCTTTACAAGTTGTTTATGGAACTCGTCAAAGTCTCGAGTTTTCTCGTAAGTATGAAGTATCTCATGCCCACCATCAAACCTGCCTGCCCACCAGCCCGCTACTAGATTCCATTCTTCAGTACTCATGTTTTTATCACGAATACTAGTAAATGGTATCCTTGTGGCTATGGAACACATTCTTTGTAGAATAGACCTACTATCCATCTCAATAGTGAAATAAATAGCAGTTCTGCCCTGTTCATAAACATTTACAGCTAGATTACAAGAAGTCAAAGACTTTCCTGATCCGCGTCGTCCTCCCACTAACACCAAATCTTTGGGAGAAAACTTAACTGTTGCGTCATACTCACTATTCAATCCGAGTGGTAAGTATTTCGCTAATTCTGTATCATCTTCAAAGAGTGTAATACTTTGCATACTCTCTGAAGGGGGAGTGATATCAACTTTATCACTCACATCTAAAACTATCTCTTGTAGTTGTTCTATGTTTTCCTCAGCACTAGCAATCGTGACGGTTTTCTCGATATATTTATCGAGTTCGTCTAAAATTTCTGTTTGTGTAAATTCGTTCTTGAGATAGTCAAGTAGCATGTCTGCATCGACATCTACTTCCATAAGTTCGATTGCTGTAAGCTTTTCTGTGAGGTTTTTGTCCCGGACTTCGTACTGAAGTTCCTCGAAAGTAGGGAGAGTTTGATATGTGTCTACATGTTTATCTAAGACATTATAAATCCCTCGGTACTCACTTGGCAGATATACATCTTTAAGTTGAGCCCAAGTATCCAAATCTTGTTGGTGGACTAATTGTTTTAGTAATGCAGACGCAATATTCATAACTCTCTCTCAAAAAGGGGGTCGCGTAGACCCCCTAGCTAATATATTGCGATTAACCTATTTCTTTTCTAGCTGCTCCGTTGTAATCAGCACATTGAAGACCACGCCTTGTTAGCATAGTTTTCACGCCTCTTACAGTCTTGCCGATGTCATCAGCAATTTCCTGAACAGTCATAGCAGAAATGTCAAGGTCAGCTAACACGTCAGCTTTGCTTGAACCTTTAGTATGTTCTTGCTTTGGAATAGCATTGATGTCGCCGCTTCTTAGAAGGGATAATGCTTTTCCTCTGATTGAATTAACACTTTTGCCTAGTGATTCAGCGATAGCTTCTACAAATTCGCCATCGTTAACCATAGAAACAAAAGTCTCTTCTTCTTCAGGAGTGTAAGTTCTAACACTCTCTACTTTAGGAGCAGGCTTAACATGCTCTGTAAGTTCCATAGAAAGTATTTTTCCTTGAATTGATTTAGCTGAGAAGTTCCCACCCTCGAAGTGTTCTGCAATCTCTGCATAAGTGTAAGAGCCACTGTTATCGTTAACAAACGCTCTTAATGTTGCTTCTTGCTCATCTGAGAATGATTTAGAAGCTGAAGCTGAAGCTAGTTCAACCTCGTAACCCATTTTTCTCAATTTGCTTGAAACTGACCTTGTTGATGTTTCTAGTTCATCAGCAGCATCAGAAACCATAGCTTGAGAGACAGGGCCTTCGCCTACAAAGTCTACTAAACTTTGAGTTCTTTCATCTGTCCATTTTGGTAATGCCATATTAATTTTCCTCTATTATATGTTTTATATTGTTAAAAATTGTTACGCCCATATCTCGGGCTTTCTGAGTTTTTGCACTTTCAATGCCACTCTCGTTGAGTAGAATTGTTACTGCTTTTGTAAGGTTGTCCTTTGTCTCATATCCATATCTATGTAAAACTTCTTGTGCCATACTTTTAGTTTTATAGCTCTTAAGTTTACCTGTTATACAAACAACTCCTTTCGTTGGAACTGAGTTGTCGACTACAGAACTCTTACTTTCAAAAGAGAAGGGTAACTCATTGTACCCCATCACGTTAAATGTATTCTCATACCAATCTATAAGATTCGACGCCGCTTTAGGACCAAGACCACTATCCACACATTTTAGATAGGTTATCTCGTATAGGGACGAGATTCGACTCGTTAACTTTTTGGTAGCGCTTGAGCCTATCAGCGGTATCGAAAAAGCTGGAAGGAGAGTTGTTAAATCTGCACTTCTAGATTTTTCTATCTCTGCAAATAACTTCTCTCCTAGCTTTTCCGAATCTAATATATCTATTATTTCGTTCTTGGTTAGAGAATAGATATCGTGATAATCTTCCAACATTAACTTCTCGATGGTCGCTGCTCCTAGTCCTTTAATCTTTAAAGTTTTTGCGAAGTGTTCGACTTTCTTTGAGGTTTGTGCTGGACAATTAACACTTCGACAAAATAGCTGATCCTTGACTGTTTCCAGTAGCGAATTGCAAGCTGGGCAATGTGTTGGAATTTGTATTTGTGTCAAAATGTTCTCTCTTTTAATTTTATATGTATATTATATCAAACGGATAAGCAAAAGTCAAGAACTATTTTTCGGAAACTCCTTCAAAATTTCAGAAGAAATTTTGAAACATTCCGTATGTCCTCCAAATTTTTGTTTTGGCTTATAACTATCGTGCGCATATTTCTTATGAAGCTCCTGCTCGTACTTCCAGCAGTTGTAGATAGTGTCGTGATACGTTCGCTGTATCCTCAAGTCGTACCCCTTAAAGCCACGACTTCGTTTAATAACATGTCGCCAGTCTTTTCCACTAGCGATTCCTACTTTGATACACTCGCGTTCAAAAGTTACTCTATTTACTAGAATGACTCCGTACAGAACACCTTCCCTTTCCTGTTCTTCGGGGCGGTTATCAAAGTAAGTTTGATTATAGACTCCAGACACGTCCGGTAGCCTGAGTAATTACTCCTGTTAGCAGTACAAAACATGCAACTGCGTTAAGGATTATTAAGGCTCTATCTTTCCATGCAATAGAAACATATAGCCAACCTGCGCAACCTATGAATGATAGGCAGGTGTCAAGGAAGGGATTTAATTGAGCGGCACGCACCACCATAGCACAAAGAAGAATAATACTAGCTGTCCACTTAACATACCAATCTGGCGTCTGTTTAGGAGTTGCACTTTTGTATATTCTCTTGCTGTTCTCTATTTCCTCTTGGTGAAATTTGCTCATTTAATTCGTTTATCCGTTTATATAGTTTATATATTTGTTCAGTTTGTTCTTTGATGATATGTTTTAGCATATCTATCTCTTTTACTTGTTTGTTTAATTTACGTATTGCTTTGTGTTTCATACCAGTCCATCATGTCCTGCCACCGTTGGTAAGCTCTAAGTTCTTCATTCCAATACCACCCTTTATACTTATGTTCAGTATAATTACTATAATAGTATTCTCGACCTTCTTTGTCAAAGAATGTCTTTAGCTTTTTATTGCTTGGGTCTGGCGGCCCGTCCTCAATCCAACCTGTTAATAGTTGGTCTATGGGGTGTTGATTACTCACTTACTTTCCTTAATACTTGTGGGATTATCTTCCCTGCCCTTATAACTTCAACTTTACACCCTATCTCTAAATCGAGGGCTTCAATTATTGACTTGTTGTGTAAAGTTGCTCTTGAAACTGTTGCTCCTTCTATGTCTATTGGCTCGAGTATTGCTACTGGTGATACTGCACCAGATTTGCCTACTTGCCATACTACATCTAAAAGCGTTGTTGGTATGCCCTTTTCTTGAAACTTTAATGCAAATGCTCCACGAGGGTGATGACTTGTGTAACCTTGCTTGTCAAAAGCAAGATTGTCAGCAATACGAAAAACTGAGCCATCGTGTGGATACTCAGAATAATCACTATCGATACAAGTATCAAAACCTAAATCGTGTAAAAATTTCATATCATGTGAAAAATTATCCGTAATATATGGCTGTACTCCATGAGCTATAAAGTGTAAGTCTCTTGTCTTAAATTCCTCACTACTTTTCAAGTTAAGCGCACCCGCCGCATAGTTCCGTGCATTTTTTATGTTCTTGGGAGCTACTACTTCTCCACTTATTTGAATTACATCTGTGCAATCAATATGGGTTGGCACTAAATTTCCTTTAATCAAAGGAGTTATGTCCAATCCTTCTATGCCGTCACCTCTTGTAAGTGCTTTTTGACACTCTCCACCTCCATACAGTATACTGATAGCTGCTCCGTCTAGTTTGGGAGTCACAAGGGTATCTTCACTGCCCCAGTTTGGAGCAGTGTCGATGCCTTCTATCACTTTTTGGAGGGAGAACAAAGGAAACATGTGTTTGTATCTGCGTTCATAAGAACTTCTATAACCGATACTTTCTTCGGTTGCCATTGTTGTAAGGTGATCGAAAATCTCATCAGACATGATGGGGCTACCATTGTAATACGCTTCTTTCGCTGTCTTTATAAGATTTTCTAACATTTATATATTATACTAAAAATTTGACCATTTGTCAAGAACTATTTTCCGATATGTTCCACGTCACCGCGAGGGATAACTTGGTAGGCTCCCTTATTATATGCAGGTGCCACAGTATATTTCTTACTGGCTTCAACTTTCCAACTATTATCTGTTGGAGCAGAGTATTTGCCCGTTTTTAAACTCGGATATTCTTGTGTTTTTGTTTGACTGGTGGAGCTAGAGAGATTCGAACTCTCGACCTTCGCAGTGCAAGTGCGACGCTCTCCCATCTGAGCTACAGCCCCTTTCTTTTTCTTCCACGCGGTCGTCTTTCTTCTGCGACCAGAGGGGGAATACCTCATATTACCTTGAATAATCATAAATTTCCTGTAATTTTTTATATAAGTATATTATACAGAAAATTTAAGGATTTGTCAAGAAATATTTTTAAGGTAGGTAGATTTCATCTAATATATCTTTGAACTCTGATTCGAGTATGGATTTGCTTTCGGCAAGGGACAATATCTCTACTAGACCAACAAACAGCTCTCGACTGTTGTCTATATCAAGTGGCATGGTGATACCTTCTTTTGATGGTAGCCACTCTTCTTCGAAGTCTAAATAATATTTTCTTAGAGATATATACTCAACACCACGAAAAGTGTTGATGACTAAACGGACTTGCTCCGTTTCTTTTTGGTTTATTACTTTTTCATATATACTAGGTTCTGTAAAATCAAGCATTAGGATCCTCGTTTTTGATAATCCTATTCAATGGTACAATTGTTGTTACATTCTTAGGCATTAATAGTCTATAAGAATCTGTGTCCCAGCAAAAACATAGGACTGTATCATTTGCTTCTTTGGCTCTATTCTTTTTACCCTTTATATAAGGGGTAGTAAAGTCCATAGTGCATATGTTATATTTTAACCTGCGTGAGTTCTTACTTCTGTAAGTGATGACAGCATCGCCTGCCTCATCTAATTTCTTTTTAAATTCATCTTTTGTCATGCTTCCTCCAAATTTATCTAACAAATGATCATTTGAATTGTAGATTTTTTGGTCACTATGTTAAGATGCAAAAAACTAGGGCATCCTAAGATACCCTAGATAAAAACTAAACTAATTAATTGTTTAAGTTGTTTATAATGGTTGCAAAGTAGTTAGCTGCTTTACCAGTAAGTTTGCTAATGATTGCTGCATCAACTTCTTGACCTGCATCACTAAGCGCACTTGTTACTGCCGCTTGCGCGTCTGCTACACTTACTCTACCACCGCCAGTTCCACCAGATCCGCCACTTGGAGCTGGAGTTTTTCTAACATAAACTCCTGCTTTTGTAAGAATCATTCTTACGCCATTTGGGGATTCTTCTAGTTGATCTGCGATGTCTTTCACAATCTCCATACTGTTTTCTGGAGTTGGTTCTTCAGCAGTATACATATCAACTGCTTCTTGCTTTTTCTCATCTGTCCAAGCCACTTTTTTTCTCCTTTTAATTGAGCCAAATCGTGATTTAAATTCTTCTATACTGTTGGTATTACGATAGCCAGGTGCCCAGCCAGTTGTTTCTACCATTTGCATATAAAATCTATCACTCATTAACTTATTCTCTAATATATAAATATATTATACACTAATATTAAGTTGTTGTCAAGAACTATTTTTCTTTGCTATGATTTAAAATGCTTGCGAACTGCTTCAAGCTTGTCTTCAGCATGAGCTATAATCTCTATCTGACTTTCAATTGCTTGAACAATCTCGGGGTGTTCCCCAATACCTACTGGGTTTCTTTGGTATGCTAAAGCATTTGCCTTAGCGACCTCGATTTCGCCTTCCAATTTTTTACATAATGCTGTCATTAAATAATTCATATCTTCTTAATTCCTAATACATAGTTCTCTGCGGCATTTTCTGCGTATAGTTCACTATGTCCCTTGTATATCTCAGTTTTTACAAACTCGCTGTTGTTGTAATAATCAACACCCCAACTTCCGTTCATTCTAACTGTTTCTGCTTTTAAGTCCCCTTGCACGTAGCTAGAGAACACAATTTTCTTTTTATTTTTCTTCACCTGCTGCTCCTTTAACAAAAGCGTTAATAAATCTTTCTGTATGGTCATCAAACAGTAATGCGAGTAGCATTACAGGTAAGAATACAGTAAACAATACTAGAACTACTAGGTGGCTAAGCCACGGTCTATAGGTCATAACATTGTTTGGGTCTATCTCTTTTATTATCATATAGCTAGGGTACCATATTTTCCATAGGGCAATCCCCACACCTGAGAAGTAAAATGCGATAAAAATCTCCATTTTTCATTTCCTTATAAATACTCATCTAAGTGTCTTAGGCTTCCCATATCATACGCAAGAGCTGATGCCCAAAACCCTGTCTTATCGCCGTCAACCCAAGGAAATAATGTCTGAGAAGTATCACATGGTTCTAGAACATATACTTTATACATCTTAGCTCCATATCTTTCTTCATAGTTCACACATTTCTTTATGTCTCCATACCCCATATAGCCTCTGCGTTCGGCTTGATATGCGGGGGTTATTTCGTCTTTAACAAGGGCAAATTTATTTTTGCGAGGAAACCAAACTTTCTCATCATACTCAAAACTTTCTGATACACATTCTTCTGGTAGCATATAGTTTTTCATAGCTTCGTAGTCGGATTCCGCCAGCTTTTGCGGTATGCCAAGTCTGTCTACTATATTTTTCACAAACGAAGGTGAACGATATATTGACTCAGCAATTTGAGATATGTTATACCCATCTAAATAACTTTGCACGACAGACCTTATTTCATCACGAGAAGCAGCTTTGCCTTTGTTTTGACTTCTTCTTGTTTCTCTATGATGTTTTATATCATTATGGTCGTCTATGATTCTCTGAAGTCTGGTCGTGTTATACCTAATATTCAGAACTTCACATGCTTCCTTTTTAGTGATAGGGTTATCTTGTGTAAGATACTCAATTACTCTCTCTACATTCTCATACGAGAGTTTCTCATGTGCTTTGCTTTTTATTGCCATTTATTCATCCTTGTCATGTAATTCATCTAAGTAATTATGGAAATCTTGGGAGCGTTCTTCTTGAATACTTCCAAGTAAAATAACTGCATAATGAATTATTTTAAGGATATCTTCTCTATTCTTACCTTTTTTCTTTCCATATCTTTGGGCATATTTGATAATGTTTCCTAAACAAAATCCTTCGCCATGCCCTGCGTCCATAATGAACTCGGTAGATTGTATTTTTTCCATGCTATAATGTTCACTGTAAGTGCCATCAATATGATTCTTGACCATATTGAGCACTCTGTCTTCACTAAATTTATACTTCATCGGTTAATACCTCCACTAATGCGGCGTATCCCCCAATTTTTTCGCCATCACAAATAATCTGAGGAAATGTTCTGGCTCCTGGAAATGTTTCCATAAGTTCTTGTGGTGAATAGTCTTCACCCATACTAAGATACTCGACTTCACAACCCCGTTGCTCTGCTAAGTTCTTTGCCATCACACAGTATCCACAATCTGGCTTACTGTAAATCGTAATTTTTTTCATTTATTTCCTCGTTTTTATGTTTAACATAACCACGCGCTAACTTCTTTTTTCTGTCAGCGTGAGTGGTTGGCTTATTAAATTTGTTTAAATTTTTAGCTACTGGATTTTTTCTTCCTTTCATTGTATTTCTCCCTTGCTTTTCTCCTAGCCTTGTTACGCTCCTCTACTATTAAAGTAGACTCCCACGCAAACCAAGCCATAAATATTGTTATGGCAAAACCGATTAAATTATTTAATACTAGTGTCCAATCCATTATCTTGTTATCCTCTGTTCATAGTCTGCGTAGTCTTCATTCCACCAATGTGGTTTATCTCTAAACTTCCAAGAAGCAAAAGTAGCTTTATCAAGATGATAATAGTCACGATACGATTGTATTGGATTATCATAATCTTTTAGTTCGTCTGGCATTGCTAGACCGAACTCTGTAAAACCTACTCTTTTCATGTTTACTGGTTCAGGAAGATTGTTTACTACTTCATGTATAGACTTATGTTCTTTGCCATATCTATACCTATACTCATCATTCAAGGCATTGCCATAGCAATGTGTCCACTCATGATTGTCTAATGATGACCTTGCCCATATTGTGCATGGGTGGTTATACATCATAGGTAAGTATGGAGTTAAAGGTCGTTCCTCTGGAGGTAAGTGTTTAATTAATGCTTTCTCTTTATTAAGCACCTCCCGCTCTTCGGCATTGAGGGCTCGAGGAACGAAGCCTAGAAACTTATCTATCCAAATGCTAGTGCATAGTATCTGAGCTACTTCTAGCGGCATCTTGACAATGTGTTTGTCAACATGAGCTTCCGCGCATTTGTCTAAGTCTTCATCTAAATAAAATAAGTTCATTAGGGTTACTCCACAAAAAAACGACAACCGTCTTCTCGCTCATTAGAGGAGTTGTCGATTGCCGTTTCGTTTTGTTCTTCTGATTTTTTCATATAGTATATATTATACTAAAAAATTAACCACTTGTCAAGAACTGTTTTTATTTCCCACCAAAGGCTTTTCCAGCTTCTGAGATACCGAATGCTCCCAAAGTTACTACTACTAAAGAGGTATAGATTGTGTCCGAAAACAATAAATCCTTACCATAAAATGCAGTAATTAAGTCACAAACGGCGAAGACTGCCATAAATCCAAAAGAGATAAATCCAATTATCGCTTTCTCGTTTATATCGTTATCATCTAAGAATAAGTCTATAAACTTTCTTTTAGGCGGAGCTAGTCTCTTCTTGGCATCAGCTGCCTCTAGTTGCATTTCCTTAATAGTATCTTCTGCCATATCGAGTTTTTCGATTAGGCTCATATACTTATCAAGGTCAATTTCGACTTCGTTCCTGTCGTTATCTACTGTGCTGGACATTTATTTAGTCCTTTGCTTTTCCTACATTGAGTGCAACCCAATCTAGTACTTTGTAGAGTTTTTTGACAATCCCGTCATCTACAGGTGTGGGAGTTAAAGCTGCGACTAGTGACGCTCCCATCACTAACCAAGGTATTACTTGTACCCATGCTATAACCCATTGAATGAATTCTAACATTCTCCTCTCCTTTCATACTTAACGTATGCGTGCTATGTTTGATTGTGTAAGCGGTGCGCTTGTTTGCGCTCCCAATCCTCGATAGCTTTTTTTATACTTCCTTCCGCTAAAACGCTACAATGCAATTTAATCGGAGGAAGTTCTAGAATTTCGGCAATATCTTTGTCCTTTACTTCTTTTGCTTCCGTTAATGTTTTACCCTTTAAAAATTCTACGAATGTTGTGGAAGAAGCAATCGCACTACCACATCCGTAAGTTTTGAATTTCACATCTGTTATGCGTTCGGTGCCTGCCTCAAGCTTAAGTTGCAATTTCATGACATCGCCACACGCTGGTGCGCCTACCATTCCTGTTGCAACATTAGGCTCATTAGGGTCAAATCGCCCTACAGAATGTTTTTCAGGGTTTTGTAATACAGATTCGAATCTCTCTACTACTTGTTTAGAATAACTCATACTTATTTATTAAGTGTTTCCCAGCGACAAATATGCCGTATGCTAGGCCGCTCCATATTAATAGGTTAAACACAACTATAAATATTGTTGTTGGCAAATTAAATATTTCCCACATTATAATTTCTCCAAAGTTTTATAACTCTCTATGGTGTCGACTTGAATGTCGTCCCATCTTTTAAATTCTACATCATAACAGATAATCTTGTCACCTGAGTATGATTTGATATGTTTTGGTACCGGCATTAGTTTCTCACAGGTTGTAAACTCTCTCGAGTGAACCATACCACTATTTAAACTAATGAAGGATATCTCAACGACACCCTTATCTAATAATTCTTTTAAGTTCTCACTATCAATGTTCATTCTTTTTTAATGTTCCTACTACTACTTCTAATTTATCTATTCTATCTATCAATGGTTGATAGCCATCAAAGCCTTCTAGCCCACATTTAGGGTGAGCTATCTTTTCTAAGGCTACTATTCTTTTCTCTAGGTCGGTATCTGTGACTGCATATTTAGTAGTGAAAAAACTAATTAGTTTCTTTATCATTGGTCGTTACCTCTCGATAATATACTATTACTTCTCCCATCTGCTTGATATACCTTTTCAGTTCTTGCATATCCTCTGCCATTACTTTATAATCTCCTACACTAGTAGCAACAAATACAACTTCTCCGTTGTTTTGGTCTTTCATTTCATCTAAGAACTTGTCTAAGTAGGTATATCCTTCTGGCCAGTCTGGGTTCTCCCTTTCATCTAGGTTGCATGTCTTTGGTCTTTTGAACTGTTCTACGCCTTCTTCATTGAACTTTTTAGGCTCAAAAGGTATAGTTTTCTTACATGGATTTACTATCCTTGCTTCTGACACTACATGCCACTTAGGGGCAGTTAATTCTAGCGGTCTTGGTAATGTGGGTTGCATAATATCTATTTGCATTGGTTTGCTTACTATTTCTACTTGTTTAGAAGGTAGTAAGGAACAACCACTAATCGCTAGTGTTAGGATTGTCAAGCTCGTAAAGTGCTTTTGTATCATCTTCTAGTCCCTCCATTACGGATTCACTTGCATTGTTAAATCTTAGTTCTATCATGCCAGGCTTCTTAAGCGCAAGTACATCTAAATTATGTCTGGCAAATATTGATAGATACTCAGCTTTTTCTTTTTCTATCTGAGCATTTTGACGAGTCATGTTCATTAATGACTGTCCTTGTTTTTCATACTGTTCTTTTATAGTGGCTATAGTCTGTTTTTGTTCTTCAACAGCATACTCTAACTTTACATTGTTTGCTTTTAATGTTTCATTTTCGGTATATAACCAATAGCAACCAATCCCTAAAGCTAATATTGCTCCTGCAAAAAACTGATTCATTATATCTCCTCTATTCTGTAGTTTAATCCGTCAGCACCACGAATCTCTACGATTTCTTTTTCCCAAGTTCTGAACTTAATGTATTTATCTTTTTTAGTTAAGAATTTACGGACAATAAAAGTCTGGTCATCTGCATCGCCAAAAGTATTATTATAACTAACTGTTAGCTTATACCTTGTCGTGAACAGACTTATTAGCCAGTTCTTCATGTCTTTCATTAAGTTTTTTATCTTGTTCATCTTTTACCATTCCTATGAATTCTGCTATATATTCCTCTATAGACATTCCTCTTTCTTTTGCGTGCTGTTGTGCTTGAAGCAGTAACGCCTCGGGAATCTTAAACTTCATACCATTCTTTGTTTAAAAACAATAATGCTTCGGCTTCTCGTCTACGAACAAGTCCTTCGAGAACTTTTCCGCCTGCTTTATTCCATCTTTTGATTTGTGCAGGAACACCATCGTAGTCGCCTTTGTTTAATACTTTTAGCAGTGTTGATGCGAGTAAATTCGATGAGCCTAAGTTATAAACCCATGATACTAGTGCATCGAATTGATTTTGTGATAAAGGACAGGTAACGTGGTCATTTATATAGCCTTCATACTCTTCCAGCTCCACTTCGAGCATATGCTCTGCATGGTTTTGACTCCACTCATCTCCTTCCTCTACATCTTTTGTATGGACGTAGCCGATTGCCCAGACACCTGCTGAACATTGGTAAGCTGTTAATTCACAGCCTTCAAATTTTTTAATAAGGGCTATGCCCTCTTGTGATGTTTTCAATTTTTTTCTCCTGTAAGAAAATGAGTGCCTCTTTTTGAGGAGGCACCCAAGTTTTGTTAGACAATTTGCTAGTAAAGCCATAAATATGTGTTCACTAATACACTTGCTACAAATGATAGTAATACTATCTGTGCAAATGCCTCTATGAACTTACTTGTGGTTTCAATATCTAGCTTCTGTCTCTCCGTTTTTACAAATTTTTTAATCTGTTCCATTTATATACTCCAAGATTGCCTCTTGGAAACTGGAGCGAACTACACTATTTCTAATATTTGTCTTTTAGAATTCGGCGTTCTAGACAGAGAGATTGTTAATAAACCATTTGATTTGTTAACAGAGTCTACTTGTAATTCAGAATTTAGAATAAATCTTCGTTCAAAAGATTTTAAACTAAGTCCCTGATGCACGAACTGTTCGCCATCATTTAACTTGCGTTCCTTTTTTCCCTTAACATGAAGTTCTTCGCCATCAGCGATAACTTCAAGTTCCTCTTTACTCCAACCTGGCAATGCGATTTCTATACGATAATCACCATTACATTCGATTATGTTATATCTAGGATATGCACTTTCCGTATAATGCGGCATAGTGGGCACATCTAGTCCAAGCCAAAATTTACTTAAATCAATACTCATTTTTATTCTCCAATATTCCTTTCGGTAATAATTGCCTACCCTTTCGGTGTAGACGCGTTAAACGAGAATGAACCTATTTCATTCTCTATAGTATATTATACCAAAATTAATACCGAAAGTCAAGAACTATTTTTTGTTTAGTCCTCGAAATCAATGTGTCCATTACTTCTCATATAGTCTAGCGTGGTAGAGATTCCCTCTCTTTTCCCACTATAGTAGCTACAACTTACTGCAATTACTAGTAAAATTAAGTATGCGATATCTTGTTCAATCATATTAAAATTCTCCATTTGAATATATATTATATCAAAATTTACACCATCTGTCAAGAGATATTTACAACAATGTTAAATTTAGTTCTTGACAAATGCTCAGGAATATGTTATACTATGCGTATGATAAAAATTTATGATAATTTTATGGACATTGACCAGATGACTACGCTATATTCGTTAGCGGTTACTGGGCATTATCAAATTGGTTGGGACGATACTAGCACTATTGAGAATAGGCAGTATCCATGCTTACACATGGAATTTCCTAAAATTCAGTGGTCAGAACTTCAACATTATTTTGATACTTGCCCTGAACTTGAAGGTCTAGAAGTTCAAAAAGGGGTAATTAATCTTACTACTCCTTCATCAATCAACTTTCGTCATACGCACGGGAACGAATCTCGTGTGTTTTTATACTATCTCAACCCTGAATGGAGAGAAGAATGGTATGGCGAAACTATCTTTTATGGCGATAAAGGCGAAGATAATAGAGTAATTTCCTATGAACCAAATAGAGCTGTTATCTTTGATGGGCACCACCCACATTCAATAAGACCTGCTTCGCACATAGCACCTAGTTATAGATTTACTCTATCAATTTTCTTCGAACTACAAGACAAAAATAGTTCTTGACATTTGATACTTGTTTTGATATAATATATATATGAACTATAAAAGAGGACACTGGGCTGATAGCGAACGTAAGTATCTCAAAGATAATTACAATCGGTTGCCCATAGAGGAAATCATAGCGAAGTTAAATCGAAGTCCCAGTTCAATAACTTCGCAAGTACACTACCTTCGTAAACGAGGGTGGACATTTAATAGGATTAAAGATAATGAGTAATATAATACACTTTCCGAGAAAAACGGATTCAGAAGAACAAGTAGTAGAACTAATGAACTTGCTAGTATACAAGTGCAGTGAAATGGGAATCAATATAAGTGACCCTGACTTTGTATATGATATGGCGTGGGTACAGCGATTCGTTCAAGCCACTTGTGATAATCAAAACAATATTGCAAATGACCTTTATCGTTTAACCCGTGCAGAAGGTATATGTCAAGAGTAGACTATAAAACACACTTACTCATAGTTGCTATGGAAGAAGCTGGAGAGTTTATTCAGGCATGTTCTAAAATATACAGACACAATGGTGGAAAGACTGAAATTCAATGTCTTTCAGAAGAAGTTGGTGATGTTCAAGCACTCATTAACTTACTACAAGAGTCTGGCGTTATAGACCTGAATGTGGCAAACGAAAAGCGAATACAAAGAGAAAAGAAATTAAGGAAATATGCCAAAAGTAACAACAAATAATATGAGTTTCGAGAAAGCACTTCGTATCTTCCGTAAGAAGTGCGAGAATGCTGGAATCAAAGATGATGTTCGTAAGAAAGAATTTTACGAAAAGCCGAACCAAAAGAGAAGAAGAAAAAAGCAAGAAGCGGTTAGACGAAAAGACCGAGCTCTCAAAAAGGAAAAAGCCGAGTTTATTAGAAGGGGACGTCACGCTAGATGGAGATAAATACTTCATTCTTCGACTCACAATCAAAAAAATAAATTATTTTCACAT
>Ga0115011_10000438_pt1 | contig 33979 bp, 23 predicted proteins | sample TroAtlMetagenome_2_FD_88705 | JGI IMG/M metagenome (GOLD analysis project Ga0115011, IMG submission 88705) | Marine eukaryotic phytoplankton communities from Atlantic Ocean - Tropical Atlantic ANT8 Metagenome | ecosystem: Environmental > Aquatic > Marine > Oceanic | place: Tropical Atlantic... | reverse complement strand
TGCACCCGCAGTCTTGAGGAGCGATTCGACACCCTTGTTGAGTCGATCAACGATCGAATCTTTCCAACCGACCAGGTCCTTCATATTCAGGGAAGGAGATCCATGGACGCTGATTCCCATGTGCCCGCCATCTTTTGCATGTTGGGAAAGGGATTCGAAACGTTCGGCGGCGTGTATTATCGCTTTTGAGGGGATACAGCCCCTAATCAGGCAGGTCCCGCCGTATTTGGAGCCCTCTACGATGACTGTGTCAAGACCTAATTGCGCTGATCGTATCCCGGCGACGTACCCTCCGGGACCACCCCCCACAACTAGCACTTCGCAGCGGCGAACCCCAACCATGCCGATAACCTCACATGAAAATAAGCGCAGGGTGCTCAATCATTCTCTTCAGATCCTGAACTAGTGCAGCACCATCGGCACCGTCCACAACCCGATGATCCCACGAACTCGAGACATTCATGATGCGGCGTATCTCTATCGAGCCCCCCCTGGCAACAGGCATGTCACGCGCTTTGTGGATGCCAAGTATGCCAACCTCTGGGTGGTTGATGATCGGAGTCGCTCCGAGGCCCCCCTCCCTGCCGAGGCTTGTTATGGTGAACGTTGAACCTGTGAGATCTTCGAGAGTAGCGCTCCCATCGCGAGCAGAACCAGTGACTCTTTGCATCTCCGATGCCGCTTGCCAAACGTCCATGGATTCAACATGCTTCACGACTGGAACAAAGAGTCCCTTGTCCGTCTGTGTTGCTATTCCAAGATTAACGGCTTCATGCTGGATGACCACGCCGCCTTCTTCATCGTAGATCGCATTGCACTTCTCATGGCGAACGAAAGCCTTGGACAGCGCCATCATAATGAACGGCAGATATGTCAGCTTGGGCTGTTCCTCGCCCCTGCTCGAGTTTAACAGCTGCCTGAGTGCTTCGAGCTCAGTTATGTCGATTTCCTCGAAGTATGAGAAGTGGGGTATGGAACTCTTGGAGCGAACCATCTGCTCTGCGATCTTTCTCCTCAGGCCTACAACCTTAATTTCCGTTGTCCCATTCCTAGAGACTTGTTTCGGTGCACTTGGGGAACTCCCGCCTGTAGCTAGATACGCATCTAGATCGGACTGCTGTACGCGCCCTCCTGGCCCAGTACCCATCAACGCGCCAAGATCAACTCCGGATTCTCTTGCACGCCTCCTGACCGCGGGACTGGCAAGTACCGGGCCACTGGGGGCGACAGATACCTTCGCCACTGGTGGCGGAGTGATTGCTGCTGCTTCAGGCACTCTCGCAGGCGGTTCTGTCGTTTCGACGACATCCGGTGCCTCCTCGATATGCGGCTCTTCTGGGGCTGGCGGCGAATCCCCCGACTCCTCGTCGGAGTCGAATTCTACTAACACAGCGCCGACTGCCACCATATCTCCAATTTCGCCATGTAGAGCAACTACGACTCCTGAGTAAGGTGAGGGGATGGTTACGGTGGACTTGTCAGTCATTATGTCGACGATGGAATCATCCTCAGAAACGCTCGCACCCACCTCGACATGCCACGTGACTACCTCGCCCTCAACGACACCTTCGCCGATGTCAGGCAGCTTGAACGCCCTCCTCGCCATGGTCAGGCCTCCAGCGTCTCACGTATGGCTTCTGCGATTCTAGAAGGACTTGGCATGTAATCCCACTCGGTAGTGTGCGGGAATGGAGTGTCCCACCCCGTGACTCTCCTTATTGGCGCCTCAAGGCCCCAAAAGCACCTTTCTTGGATGCTCGCAGCCATTTCCGCCCCAAATCCGCTCGTCTTAGGAGCTTCGTGAACTATTACACAGCGTCCCGTTTTGGAAACTGATTCAACAATCGCGTCCTTGTCCCATGGGACCAGACTTTGCAGATCGATCAAATCACACGATGCTCCAGACATTTCTATTGCCTTCTCACATACATGTACCATGGTTCCCCATGAAACAATCGTACATTCATCACCTCTCTTCGCGAGCCTCGCCTGTCCTATTGGAATCGTGTAGTGCCCTTCCGGGACATCAGCATCTGGATGGCCTGCCCATGTCGGAACGTTGTGAGGGTCGCCATAGAACGGTCCCCTGTAGCATCTTTTGGGTTCGAATACGACAACCGGATCTTCTGATTCGATAGCTGAAATCAGAAGTCCCTTGGCATTGTAAGGTGTCGATGCATAAACTACCTTCAGGCCAGGGGTGTGCGTGAACTGGGATTCAGGCGATTGAGAGTGGTGGTGACCTCCTCTAATCCCTCCTCCGGCAGGGGTCCTTATCGTAACGGGCGTCCAGAATTCTCCTCCTGAACGATGCCTCAGTTTAGCAATCTCATTGACTATCTGGTCATATGCTGGGAAAATGTAGTCGGCAAACTGAATTTCGCATACCGGCCTTAGCCCATTTAGCCCCATACCAAATGCTATGGCCGCAATACCTCCTTCTGAAAGTGGGGTGTCGAATACTCTTTGCGCACCATGCTTCTCTTGAAGGCCATCTGATGTACGGAAAACACCCCCGAAGTAGCCAACATCTTCTCCGAAGACTAGGACATTCTCATCTCTATCAAGCATGACGTCAAGAGCCGAATTAACCGCCTGAACCATGTTCATCTCAGACATTCAATCACCTCTCAGCCGATTCATTTCGTCCCATTGCTCACGGAGATGCCACGGAACTTCGGAATAAACCTCTGTAAATATGCTGTCAGAAGATGGATACGGGCCCTCTGCCAGATCGCCGTACTTGACCGCTTCCTTGTATGCTTGCACGACCTCTCCATCGATTCGCGCCTCCAGTGCTTCTTGTTTTTCGTCTGACCATGAACCAACGGAGATGAGATGGCGCTTCAGACGATCAATGGGATCCCCCCCTGGCCATGCGGAAGACTCGTCAGAAGGCCTGTATCTGGATGGGTCATCGCTGCTACTGTGCGCCCCTGCACGATATGTTAGCACCTCGATATGAGTCGCTCCCTTACCAGCAGAAGCCCTCTGACGTGCCCATTGAGTCGTTGAATACAATGCTAGGAAGTCGTTACCATCAACCCTCAGAGACGGGACATCATACGCCAAACCACGATCTGCGAAGGTACTGCTGCCGCTAGCCAAATTCGCATGAGTCGATATGGCCCATTGGTTATTCACGACGTTCAGAATAACCGGGGCACGATAGACGCTTGCGAAATTAAGAGCATAGTGGTAGTCGCCTTCTGCACTGGCCCCATCCCCAATCCATGTGATGGTAACCTCATCCAGCTGTTTGTAGGCTGAAGCCATAGCCACTCCGACGGCCTGGCTGAATTGCGTACCAACGGGGCTTGAGACTGAGATGTACCTGCCATCCCGATAAGTGTAGTGCACGGGCATTTGTCGTCCCTTCACGTTATCCTCGACGTTGCCTATGCAGTGGCAGATCATGCTGACCATGTCCCTGCCTCTGACAAATTGCGCTCCTGGTTGACGATATGTGGGGAACACCCAATCCTGATTCTGCAGAGCCATTGTCTGTGCGATTGCTATTGCTTCTTCTCCGAGGGATCTCATGTAGAAAGAAAGCTTCCCAGTCCTCTGCATTTTCATCATGCGCTCGTCGAAAATCCTCAACCTGACCATGTGTTCAAGACCTTCCAGAAGAATCCCATCATCAATGTCCGGATTCCACGCACCAGATCTGGAATCGTCATCACCCAATACTCGGATTAAACCTACTGCATGAGGTCTCGTGTCATCAGAAGAACAGGTTTCAGGGTCTGGTTTTTCTAAATCACCGGGCGTATACTCCCACTTTCCGAAGGATGCCGTATCGCCAGGCCTGAAAGGCGCCTCTGGAACATGGATTGAGTTGTCGCTAGTCACGAAACTAAACCCTCCTTCGCTACATATGTGGACTTCTGAAGGCTGCTTATTGCTGAACCTGTAGCATCACGAGTGACAACAGGTTCCGCGCCCATGGCCTCTTCCCATAGCAGCCCTGCACGATAACTTGACCTGACCAGCGGGCCACATGCAACTCCTTCGAAACCCATTGCTCTAGCTTCAGAGTCCCACATTTCGAATGATGAAGGTTCTGGGAACCTGTCAATCTGTAGGTGTCTGTCTGATGGTTGGAGATATTGTCCGATGGTGAGCAGATGAACTCCAGAATCTCTCAGCAAAACCATCGCCTCAACCACTTCCTCATCAGTTTCTCCAAGTCCGACCATGAGGCTCGATTTTATTTTCAAATCAGGCCTTAGCCTTGCAGCCTCGGATAGGATATCGAGTGATTGTTGGAATGATGCCCTCGAGTCTCGGACACGTTTGTCCAGTCGAGGAACACACTCAACATTATGCGCGAAGACCCTCAGTGGCAGATCTTTCAACAGCATGCCAAGCGCCTCCATATTGCCATCTAGATCTGAGCACAACAACTCAAGTCCGACATCGGGAGACCTCTCATGTACGGACAAGATGCAATCACGATAGTGCGAGGCGCCCCCATCGGCAAGATCGTCTCTGTTAACCACAGTTATCACAGCATGACTAATTCCCATCACGTCCACCGCTTCTGCAAGTTTATCAGGCTCATCGGGATTCAAGGGCAGTGGATTCTTCAATGTCCCAACTGCACAGAATTTACAACCTCTTGTACAGGATTGGCCTGCTATCATGAAGGTGGCCGTCCCCCTTCCCCAGCAATCATGTATGTTGGGACATCGAGCCTCTTCACATACTGTATTCAGACTATTTTTTGAGACATTTTCTCGCATTTTGATGAAGGCTTCCTGGGCTGTCCCCGTTGGAAGGGAGGTCCTAAACCAAGAGGGCAGACGCTTTCTAGCCGCCCTCCGACGAGCAATGGCCGAGTTGCCATTGGCCACAGGCAGCCGACGCGACATGAAACGACCCGGCCGCAGGAGTGGATTAATGGTTCCGAGAAGTGCTCACCAACATTACGATGGTTGAAATTGGTGTAGCGCGACAGGAGGGCATATGCAGGGTGCAGTACTAGTCACTGGAGGCGCCAAACGAATAGGCCGCGCAATAGCACTAAGGCTAGCACAAGAAGGCTGCCAAGTTGCTGTTCACTACCGTTCCTCAAGTGAAGAGGCGATGGAAACAGTACGTATGATAGAAAAACAAGGGGGATCGGCCGCATGTATCGGAGCCGATCTTGGAAATACTTCTGATGTGGAGAATTTACTTGATTCCGCAAGCAAGGCGATTGGTTGCCCCATTACGGGAATCGTCAACAATGCATCTCTGTACGTCCATGACCGACTGAATACGATGGATCCGGAGGTCTGGGCCGATCACATGCGCGTCAATGTGTACGCGCCACTGATTCTTACAAATTCACTTTCTAACAATGGCGGGGGTTGGATTGTAAATATTCTTGACTACAAAATCGCTTCTCCAAATGCTGATTTCTTGTCCTATACAATTTCAAAATTTGCACTTGAAGGAGCCACAAAGACACTCGCAAGAGACCTCGCCCCTGAAGTTAGAATCAATGCTGTAGCCCCCGGACACACCCTGGGTAGCGATCATCTAGATGATGACGAACTGCTGGAAGCGCAGATATCCGCTCCTCTCGGAATCGGCCCGACTCCCTCTGATATTGCAGATGCGGTGTCCTACCTCGCATCTGCCAAAGCGGTGACTGGACAAACCATCTATGTAGATGGAGGGGAGAGATTCCGCCAGAGAGATAGAGATCCTGCTTTTGAGGTGATTTGATGGCACAACAATCTTCCATGACTGATGCAGCAATATATCTTGGATTGAGGGATTGGGGCACAATACGCTTGGAGAAACTCATTAGACAGGTGGATTTGGGAATCCACGACCATGAGAGAGGCGTAACTCAGCCTGTACGATTTGATATCGAAGTGCTCGTTCAGTCCCCCGAAGGAGATGACTCAATCGATAATGTCCTAGACTACGAATATCTTGAGCAATCGGTGAACAATGCGCTCTCAGAGTCTAGAGCTGAACTACAGGAGACGTTGGCGAGAAGGATACTAGACTCCGTCATGCTTCCCTCAGCAGCTCTTGCGGCAACAGTGTCTCTGACAAAGCTCGACCCCATGGGTTTCGACAGTCAATTGGGGTGCACATTGGTTAGGATGCCTGAGAAGTAATTTCCAGCACCATGAAAAGTTGGTGCAGGGGGTGGGATTTGAACCCACGAAGGCTTTGCCACCGGAGCTTAAGTCCGGCCCCTTTGACCACTCGGGTACCCCTGCGTGCCTGTCGACACGTGTCACAGACTTGAATCAACCCGCAAGGGCCCAGAACATGCGCAGTACTTGTCCGGACTGTGAGAATACTTTAACCGGCGACTACAGACCATCCTACATGCTAAGCAGATTGAAAGACCACGGATGGAGCAGGACGCCAGTTCTAACCGTGGTAGTCGTCCTGCTTCTCCAGATCGGGGCCGCACCCATTGCCTCTCTCGATGATTCCGATGATTCTCGAATGGATGCCCCTTCCTCCAATCAGGTCGAGACTTACTCCTTGTATTTGGCACAGGGGAATAATCTGTCCACTGTACTTCCCACATCCGGAGGGCAACTAGAGGCTTCAGCCCTCGATACAAATGTGGAATTCTCCACTAACGACCTGCTCCAACCCCTGCAGGTCGTCGGGAGCAAACGTCAGACCAGCGATGGCACTAGCCAATATTATGTCCAACTCAATGTTTTCCTGAAAGCAGAGGGCCCACAGAATTCTGCTGTCACCTGGACATTCTCGATTATTTCCAGCGGGAGCACAGTGGCAAGCGGAGAACATGATGCCGAGGCCTGCTCGGGAGGTTTCGGCACGCAGTGCGATTTCGATCACGAAACAGTGGATATATTCCTCAACGGAGGGGGCGATTCATTCACAGCCCCCGAATCTGGCGAATTGATACTTCGTATCAGAGCTGAGATGAGTGGGTGCGGGGATGGCTTCTTCGATGACTGCGAGGCAAAGGTCGCATTCAACCAGATAAGCGGCGATAGTCGTTCTTCACTCCTCGACATATCTACAAACGCTGTTTCAGACACTATATTTTACGTCCAGCGACCTGGTGACGAGTTCATCGATGGATCGGTAAATGACTGGTATCCAAATGACATAATCGATGACAGGGAGATGCAGTTCTCCTTTGATGTGAAAAGTGCGTTTGGACGTAAAGACATCGAGTCTGTAGAACTCAGACTCAGATACACCGAGACCAATGAAATCATACTCCAGAAAGACCTGGAACCAGTCTCACAGAAAATCGAATGGACCACAGAGGGACTCTTCGGTAGACACAAATGGACATATCAAAGCGGACTCGACTCAGGGGAATACGAAGCCGAGTTAAGAGTCACAGATGTGCAGTCAAATGTTTTCGTCATAACTCATGACACATTGTCCATGCATGAATTTGGCGTTTCTCTGAAGCACTCTGAAGAGCGATCCGTGGAATACATAGCGCCGGGCGCCATAACGCCCGTCCCATTGCAACTCATCCACAGGGGCGATGCAACACTCTCGATGAATGTGGATTTGCAATTACTTACAACCCTGGGCTCCGACTGGCTCGTTGAGTTTGATAGCCCCGGAGGGTACAGTATGAACTCTGGAGGGACAATTCTCAGCCCCGTCATGACCATAACCGCCCCTCTTGATCTCAGTGATGCCCCTTCTGAGATCAGAATTAGAGCAATCGGGGAAGCAGAGGTTGGCGGTGTCTTTGAAAGCGTCTCTGACACATTGGAACTGGACCTTGAGAAATTACAGGTTTACCAGCCGCCCGTGGTTTCAGTTTGGGACGAGGAGATGGAGACACTGATCGCCAACTCGTCGATATCGCAGATTGACTCTACCATTCCAAGATACGTCGAAGACGGCGAATTTAACCCATTTATAATGGAAGTTTTCAACACAGGATTCACCTCCGACTCCTTCAGGATCGACGTACTGGAGAGATCGAAGGCAATTATCCAAGTCTATGACAATGACACTGGTCAGAGGATTCTCGAGGATGATGATGATGGGACATTCCATACGGATGCATTAGATAGGCACAATACGCAGACTATCAGGCTAGCAATCAAACCATCCGGTGATCGCTCAGATCCCGATACAGGTACGATAAGATTGGAAGTTGCGAGCATGAATAACAGCTCCCTCAAAACAATCGTCGAATTTACCATACAACGCACATTCGGCATAAGGGCAGAAATTTCTCAAGATTGCGACGGCGTCCCTCTCGGATTCATAGAAACTGATGATTGTACCTCGACTTCAATGAGGGTGCGTATAATCAACAGTCTATCGGACAACTCAGGGGTAGCAAGCTCTTGGCTGATTATCAACCCTGCATCTCTGTCTGAGAACACCGATCGAAATCAAGCATATGGCATATGGTCGTACAATATAATCGACTCTGCAGGGGCGAATGCCCCTAAAGTCACCTTGGGGCCAGGTGATTTTGTAGAACTCTACATGACGATAGAGATGACATCGCAGGTCATTGAGGGAAACCACACAATATACCTCCGTGTCAAGGAGGATGTATCCACTGAGGACGAGGAGGCTAGATATTTCGACCTAGCCATCACACTCAACGTCAAGGCTGATGACCCCCTTCTCGAATTGGTGCAGGTCACTTCGAATCGAGGACTCTCGCCGGGCGATGAGTATGCGTATCAGATCAAGGTGAAGAACAAAGGAAACAGCCCGCAGACAGTACTTCTCTCCGCAGAAGTCGACGAGCAGGGTTGGTCAGTGGACGTGGAGGGCCCTTCCGGCTCCCCTCTGGTGGAGATAGGGCCTTTCGAAGAAGTAACATTCAGGATCCGCGTATCGGCACCTTCCGATGCGAATAACGGCGACAGAGTGCCCGTAGTGGTCAAAGCTAGCCCGTTTGCAACTGATCAGGCATGGCCCGAGGAGTTCACTGCGGAACTCTCCCTCGTGATGGTCGTTGATATTTCATCAATCATCGACTTGCTGGTGAATGAGGTAACGCATCCACGCGGCTCCACTTGGATAGTGCTCGGTGTCGCCGTACTGCTCGTCTTCGCAGGATTCCAATCCCGACTAAGTCGTCAACGAGTCGCCGCTCAAATGGCACTACTCGATGCACTATCGAACGAGATTCAGGAAGAACCATCGATTGAGATAGAATCAACGCCAACCATCGAAACTCCCGATGAAGACGCGTTCGATGATGACATCGAATTAGTATGACCAGTCCGAACGATGCTCCATTCCTCTTAAGTGCCTGCTGAATGGGCCTTGTTGATATGCATGGGCTCCATCAAGGCGGAGAGAGGCGTTCAGCCATCATAATTGTCGCCTTGATGCTTACGTCCATGGTGTCCATGATCCATATTGGTTCTATGAAGGCCGCCGCCTCTCTTGATGCCGACGGCGATGGCCTTCCATATGGTCTTGAATTCTACATCAATACCCTCCCTCAAGATTGGGACAGCGACGATGACGGTCTTCCAGACGGATGGGAGTGGAAATACGGACTAGATCCCCTGTCCCCCAATGACTTGAATGGCTCAACAGGTGATCCGGACGGAGACCTACTCAGCAATCTCAATGAGTATCTTTGGTCTATACCCCCTGGCTGGGACGATGTATCCACCCCTGCGGTTTTGGATAATGGCGTTTGGTGGAATGGCACCGTTCCCGTGAGTGATTGGGACGAAGAATCAGCCATGCAAATTATCCAAGGAAACGGAACTGATGGTTATGACGAAGATCCTGCAGGCAATCTGTGCACAAATGGTTTCGACGATGATCATGACGGACTGGTCGACTCAGCAGATCCAGATTTTGACGGTGATGCTGATTGCGCCACAAATGATGATGATGGAGACGGACTGGTGGACGAGGATGTCGATGGGTGGGACACAGACGGCGATGGGATGGATGACGGCTGGGAGATAGCATTCGGCCTTGATCCGACCGATGGAACCGGGGATGATGGTGCTTACGGCGACCCTGATGATGACGGATTACTAAATCTGTGGGAATACGTCAACCCAGGCTGGACCACTCGAAATGGCTCCACCTTCCCCCCGACCCAGTACTTCCGGCCCGGCCCGGTCAATGGCACCCAGACTGAGAGCCCGTGCGACCCTGTCCTGATGTTGGGGCCAGGAGGTTGCGAGTTCCTTACCGCTGAAGTCGATTCGATAACTTTCACAGATCCTTTCTCCAACGATACTGACGGCGATGGACTGAACGATTCCAGGGAGGCACTAACTCTGCTTACCGATCCAACTGCCGTAGACACAGATGGCGACGGCATATTGGACGGTATCGAGGTGAATGGGAGTTATGGGGACCCCCCATTGGGATCCGATCCACGCAACAACAATACTGATGGCGACCCATTCGACGACGGTTTCGAAGATCTAAATCTCGATGGAGATGTAGATCCGGGCGAGACCGATCCTACTAGAATTGAGGACGACGGCGATGAAGACGGGGATAGCATTCCAAACTACATGGAGAATATCACATGTACTCAGTGGGATGTGGCCGATACTGACTTCGGGGGCGTCGATGATGGTACTGAAGGAGAAATGCATGGCACCGACCCATGCATGAGCACCACAGTAGTCAACCGAACAGTCCTAAGTTGGGACTCTGTAGCTGCTCAGATATCATTGAATTCGACTGAGGGCGTTCCCGATGGGCCCAATTGGAGGAGTCCAAACGGCATGCTAGCCGACTATGTCCTCGACGATGGGTCAAGAGTCTCATTCACATGGGGGAGAAGTACCGGCAATGATCTAGATCAGGTCAACCCAATGCCGCCGGAAAATACCGTTTGGATCAATGTCCATAACGGGTCTTGGTGCTGGAACAATACCGCGGGAGCAGTCAATGACCCTTGGTGCGACGATGACTATGCGGATACAGATGGCGATGGGCTTGCAGATTGGGAAGAGCTACTTTCCACGTATGGCCACATCTCGGATCCGAATCTGGTTGATACAGATGGCGATGGAGTAGACGACTGGACGGAAGTGTGGATAGACGCCACGATCCCGGGCGAACCATGCTCTAACAGGCTCGATTCTGACTCGGATGGACTCAATGATTACTTTGAGAATACAACGGGGTGCGATTTGACGTATGCAAGTATAGATTTGACCAACGGATCATCAGATGGATGGATCACTTTGTGGAACGCCTCCGATACCGATGAAGGGGGCGTCAGCGACTTACAGGAATATTTTGATGGCACAAATCCCCAGAACAACCCTTCAGACGATATGAATCCACTGGATACCGACGGAGACGGTATCCCTGATCTCAATGAAGAGCAGGACGGCACAGACCCTCTGGATCCGGATACTGACGGCGATGGAATACCTGATGGCGAGGAGATTGCCCTCGGATTAGACCCCCTCAATGCATCTTCTTCTTTATCTCCCGATACACTTTTGCTCGTAGCCACCAACACTGATGCTTCAGCCAATATGTCAATCACGCCATTCTATCGATGGTATACTTTCGATGAGTATCTGAATGGCTCATGGGGTGTGAATCAGACGCTATACGGCCTTACGCAAATCTCGTTAGAGCAAGAAATACCTCAAGGTTTGGCCGATGTCTCTCTGTCGGGCGGAATATCCCCCTCATGGGATATAGCATACCAATACCAGGGATTAGGCACTCCGGGCGGCCATCTGGTCTTGCCCTACAATGTGCAGACTATCAGCACCATAATGGAGCCAGAGGCCACTATGAATGTCACTAACACGACACGAGATATCATAGTTGATGGTGCATCTGCAACGGCACTCTCAATAAGTAGCCCAGATTACAATATCACGAATACATACAAGCAGGAATCCATCGCGTTTGCATCAAGCTCCTTCGGACTCAACTATCCTGTCAATGACGATACAAATAGGACCGCACAGATCACCAATCAGATAATCTCGTCATCAGGTGCTTTCTCAGCGTGGGAGAAGATCGAGGCGATAGCCGATTTCATCGTCAATGGGAACGAAACGATACAATTCAATTGGAGCTCTTCAGGATCCGGATTCAAGGATGCCTCATCGCAAACAGGAGGCCCAACCGATATATCGAGATGGATACTGGACGATGCAAGAATCGGAACATGTGACGAATATTCGAGTACCTTTGCACTTATGTTGCGCACTGCTGGAATCCCCTCGAGGAAGGTAATGGGGCTAAGTGATGGCACACAGAATGCCGATAACACATCATTCTCATTTTACGGCCGGCATCTTACTTCATGGGTGGAGGCGCATCTTCAGACTAATGAGAATCTAGGGGGAATCGATCTCGGGTGGCAGCCATTCGAGGCGTGCCCGCCCCCGCCGCCAATTTCGATAGTCGATGTTTCTAGGACCGTCGGGAATCATGATAGGAACGGCCAACAGGAGATTTTCTTCGAAGGCCGAATCATATTCACGGAGAACGGGTCTTCTGCCTCAAATGTCCCATTAAGAGCCCATATAATCCCTCAGAGCATAATTCTGGAGCCGCCATTGGACTCTGCTTTGAATGCATTTTCCTTTGCCACCACCAACGAAACAGGATGGTTCAGATTAAACTCAACACCTTCTATGATTGATTACCCTCGCCCAGGATTGACCTCTTTCGCCATAGAGATACTTGGATTTGGCAGCGTACCTTATCTTGTTATGACAACTTCGGACGGTTTAGCTGAAGACGCCTCATCAACATGGGAGCTCAATCTCACAGATGACCCGACAATGCAGATTTCAAGTCCAGAACCTGCTGAATTACCTCCAGTCGGAGCAGGAGTCACAACAGACCTAGAGGGCATATTTGCGTGGGAGAATCAAGTTCTGACCGATCCGAGCGAGTTCGATGATGAGCTGACAGGAACCTCCGCGTTCGTTGTCTTCCTCGAGTATACTACCTCTGTAAATGGGATAGTGAACATTTCCACCAATGTATCCAGCAGAGGCTTCTTCCAATTCCCCGTGACTGTTGATGAGAATGAACCATTGGGACCAATCGACGCCAGATTATGGTTTGCAGGATGGAGAGAGGACGGCTTGGACCCCTCATCCACACCGCCACATGTCAGGCCCCTTGGCGTCGATTTTCAGATGAACGTGACCCTGGCTCCAGACCTTTTGATTTCTCTAGAAGGTCATGACTCTAATTCCAGCCTACTCGGCATCAATGAGGATGTCTCCATAAATGGTACTGCATTGAGCAGAGGGTCGGCGCCAGAACCTATGAACGGGACCCTATTCATGGATATACGCTCAGCCTCCTCATCTGGAGACTTCACCCCCATCACGTCATGGTATCTCAACGACTCCACATGGTCGGGCCAGGCAGGATCCTTCCAGATCACGTGGAACTTTTCTGAAAATGAGATACCCATCCCGTCCGGACTAATTGATGTAAGATTCAGGTATCAGGCAGACGGGTTATTCGCATCCGACTTTGAAATATTTGAAGATGAATTCGGGATATTGGGGTATCTGAAATTAGAGTACACCCTCGAACCCTCCCTGAGGGGTATCGAGGCTAGCGTTTCAGTACAACTCACCGACCACACCAACACTCCCCTGCAGGAATACCCCGGAAATTTCACCTTGGATTACGATGGTGTGCTGGAATGGTCCCAAGATGGTTCGAGTGAGTCCCAGATACTGGTTGTATGGACTCCCGGCGATAGTGTCAACGTCAGTGCTGGAGACTATTCATGGCAGTTGAACTATACAGGGTCCCAGTATCTCAAGCCCCTTGTTGAATTAAACCATCATCGCCTACAGGCAGAGGCACAGGCAACATGGGCATTAGATCGAGACTGGTACCACAGAAATACAGGAGGATGGATCAATGGATCACTCTCTGACTCGCTGCTTGCAGTACCTATACTAGGCAACAACACTTCGGTAAACATCGACATATCGGTCCCATTGGAAGATGATCTTCCCGATGGCTCCGACACGACATGGAACCTCCTCTCCCAAGGCTGGATAGATCCTCTTACTGGAAACTTCTCAATCCCATTCACGACCCCTGTCAATTTGCCTTCGTCTGTTTATGAGATTCAAATTGCCTTCTCATTCACCCAAGGTCCAGAGGATAAGGGCCCATATTACGTGGTGCCATTCGATGGCAGCCTATTCGAATCAATGGGCATCGAAACGGAACATGTGATATCCGCTAATCCAGAGCAGGTTGAAGTGATAGCCGGAACTACATTCGAAGTCACGGCAACAGTGTCCGATGTAGCAGATTCAAGCCTTCTAAGTGACGTTGACGTCTCTCTGTGGCTTGATCTAGGTGGTGCCAATGAGACTCTACTGATCACGCAGGCGACTTCCTCTGAAGGATCAGTATTGCTGAATTCCACCATGCCTGCGGACATACCTCCGGGAATATTCAATCTCACAATGGTCGTTGATGATGATTTGACGGATTTGATTGATCAGGAGAATGCAACCAGGCGAACAGGAAATCAAACCACTACGGAAGCGATTGTCATAGTTGCAAGCGGCATACTGATTGACTCAGCCCCCCTCTCAGTCATAGCAGGACAAAGCTTCTCAATATCCGGGAGGGTCATAGATGCTGTCGACGACAATCGCTCAGTAAGTGGCCCAATGGCCCTTCAAGTATGGTTCTTGAACGATGATAGCGAGATACTGGTGCCCACCATCCTAACTTCTCCAAACGGTTCTTTCACGATAATCGTCCCAACAGACCCGCAATCAGATGGTATCGAGAGTGGCAACAAAACACTTGCAGTGAGCATTATCAATGGATCCACCCCATTCTACCTTACGTCTACAGGCACGGACAACATACTGGTAATAGGAGTCACAGAATTCACACAGATACAACCCGGCCTTGCCACTATTGTTGATCGTGGAAGTACGATATCATTCTCCGCCATGCTCGTCGAGGAATCTAATGATGACCTCCCTATCGAAGAGGCAGATGTCGTGGCGAGATTCCACCATACCTGGCTGGGTTCGCAGTCAACTGAGGCTAACGGCTCAGTCACCTTTGAGTTCACGGTACCAAGCGATCATCCCTTGGGCTTGATTGAGATAGAGTTCCTTTTCAACGGCACAACAACGCTGCTTGGAACATCCGCCTCCACATTCAAGGTGACTGTGAGGTCGAATACGCAATTAATAGTCGATCCAATAAGCTCCAATCCAACGGCAGGCGGCTCCTTTGAGATAACAGGATCATTACTCAGTGGTAACGGATCAACCATCACAGACCGTTCAGGCAACATACTCTCATTCAGCCTAAATTTCCAACTCGACGGCTCTGATGATGGATTCACATTGAACTCGTTCGCAGTATCCTCCAACGGATCTTGGACAGTTAGGATGGCACTGGATGCCGACATCCCTCGTGGAACTCATCTGGTAGAAGCCACATACTTGCCAGCAGTCTCATATTTCACGGAAAGCACCGGCTCCGCAACTTTCGATAGCAGGGGATTCACTGCAACATCCATTATTGTACCCTCGGACCTAGATCCCGATGAGAGAACCGTCCGGGGAGATGATGTCACTGTGAATGTATCTCTAATTGATAATACGGGGGCGCCTGTCCCCCAGTCTACAATCTCCTTCTCAGTGGACGGGGTCTTCAATGGAACATCATCAACCAATGAAAATGGTATAGCCAGCTACTCGTTTACCGTTGATGAAAACCGCGTTGCAGGCTTTATGGACGTCACCGCTTCCTTCAACGGTCTTCCTGGCACAACCGGCCTAGCAAGTAGCACAGATACGACTCGTGTAGTAATACTGGCTCAAACAGTCCTCACCATAGCGTCTGTATCCGGGACGGGGATAGCTGGCGAAACCATCACTCTTGCAGGAACGCTCCTTGATGAGCATGGAATGCCGCTTATCGAATCAGCCGTGCCTTCTTCCGGGCTAGTACGCCTCTCAATCGATGGGATAGACATGGGCCCTGAATTTACTGTCCTGACTAATGCAACCACTGGAGCATGGTCAATCACGGTCCCCATGCCTCTAGATGTCGATTATGGGTCTCATAACGCCACAGTAAACTTCCTTGGCGGATTCACTTGGGTCGACCCCATGGGCCAGGGGGACTCACTCAATCCTGAATTTTATCTCCCCTCTTCGGATACTTCAGAGTATAATGCCACACAGACCTCCCAGGTCATCATCGTCACCCCTCCATCAACTGTAGATAGGAACGACCTGCTCTTGATTGAGGGGCGCGTCACTGATGGAATAGGCAGGGTGCTCCCCGGTAGAACCGTCTCTATCTCTATCGAAGGCAATTTCGTGACAGATGCTGTCGCTGATCAAGAGGGCAACTTCTCAGTCTATCTTCCAATTCCATCAGACATGCCTCTGGGCCCTAGAGTTGTCCGTGCAGCCTTCCTTGGCGAGGTATTTGTCCTCCCTTCGGACGGTAGCACAGTTTTCACCGTATACGCCCCCACAACCATCTCGATGGACATCCTCCCTGCTGCTGCGGTAGGGGATCAGATATCGATAAGAGGCTCTGTTAAAGACAATCTACCAGGGGGATTCTTGGAGAATCATACCATCGAAATAATGGTGGATGACGTATTCATCGGAGTAACTCTATCGGATGAAAATGGCTCGTGGGAAATTCTTTGGAATATCCCAGAAGCACTGGCGGTCGGGAACCATTCTATCGTTGCTACGGCCCCCCAGCAGGGATACTACCGGTCCTCTACTGTAGAACAAACACTCTCGATTGCTTACCACACTGCAATATCGCTTCAGATTGAACAGCCCTCAGTGACTCGCGGTGGAGTATGGGAGCTCGTCGGCAGACTGTATGATGACGATACTCTCGGGGCGCCCGGGCTTGAAGGTCGAATAGTTCACGTCACTCTGGATGGAGAACAAATCCTGTCTACCACGGTGGGTGCAAGCGGCATATTCTCATTCGATATCCCTGTCGATTCTTCCCTGTCCAGGGGCGAACACGATCTATCGGTATCCTTCGACGGCGAAGAGTTGTACCTGCCCACCACGTCCAATACCACTGTGTTAGCTCGTGCAGATATCGATGTACAAATCATATGGTCGGACGCAAGCGTGATTAGAAGCGATCCGAATAATCCGATAAGGATCGAGGGAAGAGTGCTCGAGGTCGGCGGGTCCTCGGAGATAGTGAGTAATGTCGACGTTACACTCGGATGGGAGGGGCAACCGCGACCTTCCACAATTTCATGGGATGAATCCACGGGGCATTTTGTGATTGAAGCACCCGCTCTTGAATACTATCGCGCAGGCTACCTTGAGATGACGATAGAGGTCGCCCCCCCTGTCTCTTCATATCTCAACGAGGGGAGCTCGAATCACACCATACTGATGCGTGTCCAGGTCACCTTCCAGTTCGACCCATCTTCATTCATAATAGTCGACGGTAACAGGTTAATCGAAGGGCGTACGATAATCCTGGCACAGGATACAGGGGCTCCAGTAGAAGGGGTTGCAATAACGGCCATGCTGGCGAATAGTAACAACACGCTATTCTCCGTTACAAAATCAACGGATATCGACGGGATTGCTGATTATTCGTTCACAACAGAAGATCCGGTTCCGGCATTCTCAGAAGAGGATATCTGGGGCGATTTGAGTATCGAGTTCTCGACGGACTCCGAAATCATAGACCCACAAGACAGGATTTGGCTCACAGTTGCCCATGGTGGACTAAATGTCACTTACTTTGTCGAGGATGCGCCTTTATTCACAGAACAGACTATCGCTATCGCAGCGACATCTGCACTTCTATTGCTGGTTGGAATGGTCTTGGTCAGGAGAAGAAGATCGAAGAGACTCAAAGAATTCTCTAATATCTTCGGATATGCTGCAGAACTTCTCGCAGCCGGCGACGAGATTAGGGAAGCAATCTTCAATTGCTATCAGAGCTTAGTCTCAGTTCTTCAGAAGAGGGGATTCCTCAGGAGAGACTTTGAAACAGTTAGGGAATTTGAGGCAGCCGTCCGCCGTGCGCTCCCCATACGTGAAGAAGCCTTGGTTTCACTAGATCGCGTGTTCGAGGAAGCAAGATACTCCTCTCACGAACTCGGTGATTCTGAACGTAGCCGTGCCAAGGCGGCTTTGGCTGATGTACTAAGGGCAATAGATGAGTTGAGAGATGTCCCTGGAAGAAGCGCGGAACTCATCGAGGAAGAAGTCTGACCGATCATTCGAATGAAAGGCCCAGTTTCCCGCTGCTCAATATGGCAGCCGCTAAGGCAGATGCATCGTGATGCCGCATCAATGCAAGATGTTCCCCCTCACCTTTAACGAGAATCTCTATCCCTGTGTCCGATTTTCTATGCAGCACTTCTATGTCGCTGATTCCACCTAGATCGAGGGAAAGCCCCTTTCCTTCTACTAAACGAGCACCATCATTCTCCTGAGGCATAGAATCAATCGAAAGAGGAATTGAATTTTCGTGGTACCACCTAGCCTCTCGAAGCGCAGATTGTGCCATGAAAGATATGTGGCATTCCTCTGCGGTAACTTCCAAACCTTTCCCATTCAGGCCATTCTCTAGACCGGATTCGTAAGCCACACTAGTGTCGATGGCCAACCACTCCATGAGGTGAGCACAGAAGGGGGTGACATGAACCTAATGTTACGGGTATCTCGTGAAAAACCTCTTTGATAACCGTCCAGTCATATCTGAATCAGCACATGGAATGGTAACTAGGTTGTCAGGGAGAAGCCTAGAGTACGTCCTACCGCCGAAACGCTTCTCCAGCATAACAAGAATAGCACGATCTTCTTCCTTTCTTATCGGTCGCCCCATTGCTTGAAGCACTGAATTTACAGCCGGCTGCCCTGCCGCATATCTCCATCCTTTCTCACGTCCAAATCTTTGGGACATATACTCCAAGGTAGCGCTCTGTCGTGATGAGGGGGGCGGCAAAGGCAAACCAACACAGACTGCTGCTGAAAGTACGCCCCCGGAATAGTCAACACCTTCTGAAAAACGACCACCCATAACTCCGAAAAGTACGTTCTTACCATTCCCCCCCTCTAGACTTTTGAGAACTCTGGAAACATCGCTCTTCCCCATTTCCGGATCTTCTTCCTTTATCCTGAATGATCTGTTTACCCAACCCCTATCTTCCAATATATCGTTCAAGATACCATAGCTGGTCGTGAATACTGCAACGTTCCCGGGCGTAGAATCAAGAACTGCTCTAATATGTTCTCGAATTTTCTTTGTATTCATTTCTCCACGTTCTGCGTATCGAGTGGTCACATCGGAGGCGATAATCACTGGCCGCCTGTCGGGAGAAAAGGGGGATGAGTAAGCCATCTCAATTGAAGAATCACGATTTATTCCCAGTGTATCAGCATACATGGATGTGGGATACAATGTCCCTGACATCAATATCGAACCAGCGCAGCCAGATATCAACTCGGACGAGATTACTGAAGGGTCCAGTAAGCAACTTGTAACTCGTCCTTCATCTGCTAGAAGATCGAAAACCAGAGCCATAGCTTCTGAAGACTCAAATCTAGATAAGATATCAAGAAACGAGAAAAGCCTACTGCAAGATGTCTCGGGATCTTCTTCATCATCACTTTCTTCGACACGTACCTCGGTCAGAATCTTCATCAGCCTAGACATCCCCTTTTCCCATCCGTCACCCTCTAGAGAGGATGAAAGTGAAGAACGGAAAATCTGAAGGAGTTCTGATGAACTTACTAGCATGTCCTTGTCTTCATTCTCTTCTAGCCTCTTCACCCCAGCCGACATCCATCGCTCTATCTCGCTCCCCAGCCTTCTCATCGACGCGATTGAGGACCCTATCCTCAGGAGCTCGTTATCAGATGCGCCATCACGTTCTGATGCCTCTTCATGCTCCTCCATTTCGAATCTGGCAGCATTGACCATTTTTTTTGTGAGTCTGAGTTCTAGCCCCATCCTTATCCTGTCTGGTAGATTATGCGCCTCATCCACGATCAGTATCGATGAATCAAGATCTACAGACATCGATGATAGCGAAGAACGACTCACAGATTCCACAAAGACGTGATTGTAGTCCATCACTATGATTTCAGCATCCCTAGCAGCTTCAATTGAACAGTGATATGGGCAAGTACCCTCTGCACGACCTCTTTGTATCGTATCTTCAACATGCCTCGGTTGATCCCTGATCCATTGTCTGAGCCTTGATCTTCTAGAGCCCAAGGCTTCAGATGATGCATCCTCCTCGCAATAGCACTGCCTCTGCATATCCAATTTTCCACACATGGACTCCCGACCGATTAAATCCACAACTGAGACTTTAGGCACTTCGGATGGAAGTCGCTCATTCAGACCAAGAATCGTATCAACTACAATTCTGTGCTGACTCTGCCTCCCTGTGAGGAAAAGAATTTTTGAAACACTTTCTGAGTGCCTGGAGGCATAGACTGAAGCAGCAATAACGGCCGCTGTTTTCCCAAGCCCCGTCGGGGCCTCTGCAATTATTGTACGACCTTCGAGAAGTATTTTTGCGGATGCCTCCATGAACTCTCTTTGTTGATCACGAGCCTCTTCATGGGCAAAATATTGCATCCAAGGAGCAGAGGAAGTTCCCTTCACATTTTGATGTGCTTATTCGGCCGACCAAGAAGATTGGCCTTGGGACAAGATGCCCCATCAACAGTATTTGCTCATATCAACGGAGCGCCATGGCCCGGAATTGGACTTTGTCCGTTCAGAATCATCCAGAGAACGCCGAACAATGTTGTCCATACAATTTGTGGGTGTGGAGGGGCGATTTACACGCCCCCCCACGACATCCGAGTGCATCCCATCCCCACTCATTGTCTCCACCTCATGGTGTTAGTGAATCATCATCCTGGCGACTTGTGACGTCTTCGAGACGAGCTTCAATAGCCCTATCGAGATCGTTAGACGCTTCAATCTCCTTCTGCATGTACAATCTGGCCCCTGATTGGAGGACACTTGCAAAGTCCTCCCCCCTAAGTGCACAGAATCGGTTTAGAGTTCTGGACAAATCTGCCCCTATCTTCAACTCAACCGTATGCGAGGAGATATCTGTTGTAGCAAGAAATCGACGAACCGACTCACGAACAACATCTGACCTGTTTCTGAAACCATCCGTTCCAACCCTCTGATCTAGACTCATAATCTGCTCTTCAGAGAGCCTGATTGAGATGAGGGCAGTCGGAGCGGGCATGTTGATCGTATACCGTCAGAACCACGGCCGGTATATCAATGTATCACAATTGTAATACAAATGTAAAACAATATGGAGAGCGTTCAATGGCTGGATTGAAGTGTCAGACATCATACGACGTCATGTGAAGGTGATCAACGATGCCATACATGGCGATTTTTCCATAGGCGGCGTGAGGGAAGAACTTCTTGCCACTCCAGAGGTAAACAAACTAAGTCATATCAAGCAACTTGGCCTTGCCCATCTCGTGTTTCCCGGGGCACATCATACACGTTTCGAGCATTCTCTAGGCGTTTCCCATGTCGGTGGAATGATGTCTGAATCAATAGGTCTGGATGAGCATGAGAAAGAAGTCGTCCAAGTTGCAGGTATGCTACATGACGTTGGCCATGGGCCTTACTCGCATACGCTTGAGCATATTCTGCACAGCAGGGGTGGGAAAGACCACATGAGCATTACAGAAGGAATAATCACCGGATCGTATGATGTTGTCACGGATTCAGAAAGATCTTCAGTGAGTCCTCGATCATCGATACCTGAAATTCTCGAGCGTCACGACATGGATCCTAAGGAAGTCTCCAGTTTAATCAGAGGGCCCGACGCATCAGGAACGGAAAGAAGTCTCTTCGACTGGAATGAAGGCAGTTCCGAATTTGTTTCCGAGGACGTCACTCTTGCGAATATGGTCCATGGGCCTGTAGATTGTGATCAGATCGATTACCTGCTAAGGGATGCCCATTTCACAGGGGTCCGACATGGATCGATAGACCATAGGCGATTGATCAGGTCATTGAGAAGAAGTGGCGGAAATGTCGCAGTTGACGAGGGCGGATTAGCTGCATTGGAGGGAATGCTGATGGCCCGTGGACTGATGTACAGCGCGGTCTACTTCCACAGAGTGACTAGAGTTACGGAGGTAATGCTCTCAAGAGCAGTCGAGCGTAGCGAAGATTCACTCCCTGGAGCAGAAGAGATGCAGAGGAAAGTCGACTCAGAGATCTGGGCAGATCTCGATGCAGCAGGAGGCTACGCGAGAGACATTCTGACTAGGCTCAAGTATCGCAGACTGTTCAAGGTAGCATCGACATACAGGCGAGATGATTTGAGTAATGAGCAGATAAACAGTTTAGTGAAGATAGCAACAGATACAGATCATCGGAGATCTATCGAAGATGATATTGCCTCAAGGGCAGGATTGGAACCGGGATATGTTGCAATTGATGTACCGAGTGTGAAACTCCTCCTATCTGAGCCGAGAATGAGCCAGGTAGACATACGTGTTTTAGGGGACGATGGCCGGACAAGATGGCTGAAAGATCACACTCCCATAGCAGATGCTCTGAAGCGCCGACAGGTCAGCCAAGCCGCGGCCTACGTCATGACCATCCCCGGGCATGAATCCAGAGTTTCCGAATTGGTTGATTTGCACCTCATGTCGTGAACTTTCATGCACCATTCTTGAGCACTATTCAAAAGGGGTGTTTGATTCCGCGACAGCGTAGGTACCAGAATCAGGAACCTTTCAACAGCAGGTGTTTGAGATGCATTCGAAAATGAAGGAAGTTTATGATGGCGTAATCGAGAGAGACCCTGATCAACCTGAATTCCATCAGGCTGTGGAGGAGGTGCTCGACAGCCTTGGTCCAGTAATCGAGGCGCACCCCGATTATTTTCCGGTGGTCAAGTCGATTGTTGAGCCTGAGAGAATAATTCAGTTCAGAGTACCCTGGTATGATGATGAAGGAAATTTGCATGTCAACAGGGGTTTCAGAATCCAGATGAATGGCGCTATAGGGCCATACAAGGGTGGGCTTAGATTCCATCCGAGCGTGAATCAATCTATACTCAAGTTTCTTGCATTCGAGCAGGTATTCAAGAACAGCTTGACAGGTCTACCGATGGGTGGAGGAAAAGGCGGCTCGGACTTCAATCCAAAAGGAAGGTCAGATAGTGAAGTAAGGAGATTCTGCCAATCTTTCATGATGGAGCTTTGGAGGCATATCGGCGCAAATCTTGACGTCCCAGCAGGAGACATAGGCGTCGGAGGGAGGGAGATCGGATTCCTCTTCGGGATGTATCGAAAATTGGCCAACGAATTCACTGGCGTACTTACCGGTAAGGGCTTGTCATACGGCGGCTCCTTGATACGACCCGAAGCCACAGGGTATGGTACAGTCTACTTTGCAAGAGAGATGCTTGCAACACGAGACAAGTCTTTCGAAGGTGCGAAGGTTGCAATATCCGGTTCCGGAAATGTCGCCCAGTTCGCAGTTGAGAAGGTTCTAGACTTAGGCGGAAAGCCAGTCACACTTTCTGACAGCTCAGGATTCATACACGACTCCAATGGGATAGATAGGGAAAAGCTTGCATGGGTCATGGACCTCAAGAACGTAAGAAGAGGTCGAATTAAGGAGTATGCAGAACATTTCGGTTGCGATTACACCGAATCGCAGCCCGAGCCAAATCTAAACGGTCTCTGGGGGACCGATGTAGATATCGCGCTACCATGCGCTACTCAGAATGAGATTAATGGTGAAGAAGCCAAGATGCTTGTCGACAACGGTTGCATTGCAGTAGCGGAGGGCGCCAACATGCCCTGCACGCCCGAGGCCGTCGAGTGCTTCCATGAGAATGGCCTATTATTCGCACCCGGAAAGGCCTCCAATGCAGGAGGAGTAGCCACTTCCGGTCTTGAGATGAGTCAGAATAGCCTAAGGTTGAACTGGACTAGGGAAGAAGTAGATCGAAGACTTGAGGAAATAATGGTCAATATCCACCGAAATGCTGCAGATACTGCGGCAAAGTACGGCATGGAAGGCAATTATGTCGCTGGAGCAAACATTGCTGGCTTCCTCAAAGTCGCAGAGGCAATGGAAGCCCAAGGACTCATCTGATTGGAAAAAATTCAGATCCGATCGTATCGACGTCGCGAAATACCGGCAATGTTCATTCGCCTTCCACTGAGGCCACCGTTCATGTCAGAGATGATGTACCGTGGAAAGGTAAAGCAAGTTTGGTCGACAGATGACCCAGATCTAATCGAGTTTCGATACACTGATCAGATTTCAGTATTTGACCAGATTATACCAAGTCTAATTCCGAGAAAAGGAGAGTCGCTCAACAGAACCTCATGTCATTGGTTCGATTTGGTGAATAAGAGAGGCATATGCGATACCCATGTGGTTGAGATGAGCGCTCCTGATAGGCTAATAGCAAGGCGATTCGATGTAGTCAGGGAGCCAGGTGCAATTGATAAGAGTAGAGAAAACGTCTTCGTACCGCTGGAAGTAATCTGCCGTCATTATCTAGCAGGCACGGCATGGAGGAGATTCAAGCGGGGAGATTTAACGCCGGAACAATTGGGCTTCAAAAACTCGTCTCAAGTACACGAGGGAGTAAAACTCCCTGAACCCTTTCTCGAGGTCTCTACAAAGTTCGAGGCATTTGATCGAAATCTGGAGAGGGAGGAGGCATTGGAGATATCCAACTTACGCCCAGAGGAATTAGATGATATTCTTAGAATCGTTCTTGAGATCGATAATCTCATTCAAGAAGAGGTCGGAAAGAGAGGTCTAATCCATGTCGACGGAAAGAAAGAGTTCGCATTAGGCCCAGGAAGAGTTCCAGTTCTTGTCGACTCATTCGGAACTCTGGATGAAGATAGGTGGTGGGATTCAGAAGCCCTCGCAGAGGGCAGAATCGTTCAACTCTCGAAAGAAGCAGTACGGCAACACTACATATCGACCGGACATCATGCTGAACTGAAGGTAGCGCGAGACTCGGGATCCGATGAACCACCCATCCCCCCTCTGCCGCAGACAGTTATCGACGAAACTGCATTTTTGTACGCGTCAATGTATGAGCGTTTGACCGGCCAGACATTCTAGGAATGACGCCTCATTAGGAGGCCAAGACCTCGTTTTTCTGCTCCGTTGAGTATGACTGAAAGGTGCCTAAAACCATCTTGGACGCCACCGTCAAACGGCTCATCAGCTTTGACGGACCACAATCCACGCGTTATCTCCCTTCGAAGCTCTTTCACTTCATCAGCAGTTATCCAACCCAACAACTCCAGGCCCATTTTGTCTCTATCGAAACCCTCCTCGCCAAGAAAATCGGGATTCAGACCCAATGTGAGCTTTGCAAGCAACTCGTGGAGCGTGTTGTTTTTTGAAGTGCTATACTCGATAAGATATGCTATCGCATTACCATCTTCGGTAGGCCATCTCCCCAACTTTTCTCTGGAGCCCTTGCCGCCGTCCATCGACTCAGCAGCAGAGCCTTGAACTGCCCCCCAATCAACACACGAGAGGAAGAGGAGAGTAGCCTTGTCCACGTGAGATGGAACTCCTTCAACCAGGCTCTCAATCTCGGATACTTCCGAGGCTATCTCCTTGAGACCCCTGTGATCACCCGCCATGGATGCGAGGATCGCGTCGATAACTCCCTCGGGATCATTACGAATGGGGTCAAGAGTGTGGAATCCTGATACCGGTATGTACTTGCTCACTGAAAATCCCTCATCGACCTAGCCGATTAAGCCGCCTTTCAAACTCATCAAGGTCATCATCCTGCTCGACGTCATCAGGCGCTTCATCCGCCTCATGTCCCACGGGCTCTTTAGATTCGGGCAATACATTCTCTTCAGCCACTTTCGCGATTCTTGATGGTGTGGGGGCATTGACCTCTCTTACAGATTTCCTTCGCGCGGCTCTTTCCTCCAGTATTCTTTTTGCCATCTCCTCAAGATCCCTTTGCTGGGCCCTCGAACGTCTGCTTGCGATAATCACGCCACCGAGAACTATGATGAGGATAGCTGTTATCGCGCCAGTTCTGAAATCTTCTGATCGGGTGCTTGACCCCGCTGCACCAGCGAGGATGACTCTTGAGACGTCATCTGAAGAATCCGAGTCTCCGTCCCAAGGGAATGAACACGAGAGCCTCACACTAACCTCGACCCCATCATCCAACGATCCCGGCCTTTCGATGAGTGGCTCGGGCGCATAGGTGCCCGCAACATCGACAATATGCACCCTGTCCTCCACACCAGGTGCTTGAAGGATGACTCTGCAGTCTAGGCCGTCGTAGGATTGAAGCCCATCTCTTGAGATCAGTACGCGAATCCTCTGAGTGTCGCTATCCGGGTCATAGGCAGGAGGATCAAGCTCTAATCCGATAATTGCAAGATTCCAGTATTCAGAATATCTGACTGATATATCGGTGTGCTTGACCACTAGTAACCTCCCATATTCGTCATATATTCGGACTGAGACTGCCTTCACGCCCGGTTCCGGACTCCACGAGTCATGACTTAAATTCAGATATCCGGATTCATCAGTCTGCAGGAAGACGTCCAGATCATCCACAATCTTACCCTCGTCGTCAATTAGCATCCCATGGAGGGACAGGTCATCATCGCCCGCACCGATTAAGCACCCCGCATCAAGTGAACCGTAGAAACCACTCAAGCTACATGTTATCGCACGTGTGGTTATCTGAACTAGATTAACTCTGTAGGGGATTGAATCGGAACCATCAACCAAAACGCTCCCCATGCCACTGTCACTATCTGACAGCACCCAGAATCCCATGGGGTCCCATTGTAATGCTCTGCCACTACCAACGTCGACTACATTCGACGTGGGCCCAGTTCCATGTATCTCAAGCAATGCAGAGCCACCCATCGTCAGGCTGAATACTGGAGTTCTGGACCACGATGAGTTGGACGAAACAACTTCCAACATCATCTCGTCCTGTGCGTTATCCTCATTGTTCGTACCCACTCTTACAACAAAGGATCCCCCGTCCCAATCCGAAGAGGGGGTCAATGAGATCGGCAAACCACGAAGTTCACCGGCAGCAACGGTAACTGATGACGGACCTTCAACCATCCAACCTTCCGGGAGGCCAATCACTGTCAGATTAATTGATGAAGCTGCATTGCCTGTGTTTTCAACCCATGCAAGAGGATAACCGCCCCCGCCCGGCATCACCTGCCAAGTTTCCACGCTTTCAACTGAATATGACCTGCTAGCCTCCACTCTCGCGGGTATCGAGATTTCAGTAAGGCCGGACCCGTCAGCATCCCTTATCCTCAGAATGAGGTCCACTGTTAGGCTATGCACCGCGTCCAATGGAGGAGTAACATTGAGCATCACTCTGCGTAACTCTCCGGGAGACATCTCCTCAGAAATATCTGGAGATGTGACTGACCAACCCTTCTGGCCGACAATCTGCGTAGTCAGATATGGGGCGGATGGAGCATTTCCGAGTTGAATAAGGTCGATTGCCAGTTCAGAACCTCCAACTGGTATCTCAAGGTCGGCCCCGCCGAAAGAAGCCCCCCATGCAGACCTTCTCGTAATTTCGAATTCAACCGATGTCATGCCCATGAGGTCGCCATTCTCTGCTATGATTTCTAGATCAACAACCACAATTGTGCCATTTGTTGACGATTCTGGTATGAATAAAGTGGCATTAATCATCGATATGTTTCCAATACCGATTTGAGTTATTGAGTTGTGCACCTGTATCCAGTTTTCTATTTCGGAACCATCTATGGAAACAGTAGGAACAAGGCTGAGGCTATCTGCATAATTGCCGCTGTTTCTTACTGACAAAACAAGATTTACTATATCGCCAGGGTCAGCAAGTAGACGATGATTTGCAGATTCCTTGCCATCAGAGGTGAGTGAGAGCAGATCCCATGACCTATCCTGAAGTGCGGATACATGGTAGGTTACGAAATCCTCAGCTTCAGAGTCTACGCCCGATTCCATCAAAATCTTAACTTCCATAGGTCTTTCAGCCTCAGTCCCCTCTTCTATGGTTATTGAAATCGGAACTGCCTGGAGTTCACCCGGCCCAAGAGCAACCTCGCTTAAAGCCAAATTTACCTGTATGCCGTCAGCCACGCCGCCGCCTACAAAAGACGCTTCCCATGAAAGTGAGTATTCATCATTCCCATTGCCCGAATTACGCATCCTAAGCATCGAGTTGTAGGGGGTGCCCACTTCGATAGATCTATCCTCCCCGTCTTGCGGGTCTGCCATCTCTAGGGAGGCTCTATGCTCTTGCAGGATTTCTAGTGTGAACGATATGTACGCTCCAGGTTCTTCATCAGACCCCCCTTCATATCTGTGGAAACCGGGTTGTATGTATTGCAGCGATGCTACTTGGCGAACTTCTAGAACACCTTCGAGCATCACTCCAGGGGCCCCACTAACTTCCATCCTATCTCCGTCTACAGAAAGATCCCCATTGCCCGTAGAGGCCCATTCCCATCCGGGTGTTGACATCCCTATATCGGAAAGTGACCAATTAACACTAGTAACCCCGCCCGCTAATTTGGCTTTCACAGTGTAGTTGGCTGTACCTGGAATCATTCTTCGATGGGGCGGTTCAACCACCACCATTGCAGAGGTGAATGTTAGATCTATGCTGTCACAAGTTTGCTCATCTCCTTGGCCAACGCATAGTTGTAGGGTTGTGGATACATTCTCCCCCTGGGCTGCACTAGCGGGCACGTCTAGTACTGCATGTATCTCAGTCTCCGAGTAGGGTTCAAGATTCAGAACAATCATCTCTTCCTCTGTCGAGGGGTCCTGTAGTCTGAGATCATCTCCCCATTCCGTAGATGCCCAAGAGAGCAGTACCTGATCTTCAACTGCATTACCCAGATTTTCAACCAATATCCAAGCCATGGCACTATCGCCTGAGAAACCGAAACCTTGCGACACCGGCAATCCCTCGGGCCCAAGCACCGACAGCCCTCGTGTGCGATTTGCTTCGACAGGGAGTATGGCAGAAATTTCTACTTGCGCATCGGAATCAAGAGCCAATGACAGTGCGAGGTGCCCTTCTGCATCTCCAGTAGCTGATTCAGGAGCTGATATGTGGATGACTGGACTCCAGTATGTTCCTGATTCTATCAGAATACCTTCCAAGCCTCCGGGGGTGTGGTCGGACCATGACCATCCTTCAGGAAGCCCCTCGTCGTCTACTGTGAGCGTCCATGACCCCTCCTCACGTCCTGTTGAAATGACTGTGGGCGATACTTCTGACGAGCCACCCGGATCGACTCTTGTCGGGGCCGATGGAATAAGTATGGAAGCGTTATACGCTGGAACTATGGAAAGCGTCGTCTCGAATATGTCATTGTCCGTTCGACTTTGGGAAAGATTGCCGTCCGGATCAAGAACTAGTCTGAATGCATGATTCCCAAGCCCTCCTGACCACGTGGTCTGGAATGATGCATCGGAGCCTTCTCCCGACGGAGCTGTGGGGTCCATGGACTCCGCACGATGCCTGGCAATCTCTATGCCATTTGCATAAAGAACTGCATCTACGCTTTCATCTGATGGGACGTTGCCCGAGTTTTCGTAGAATGCGGTGATGGAGATATCTTCCCCCGGATCAGGTTCTGACGGATCGAACATTATGCTCCTGCCGTCATTGAGGGGGCGGATGTCGATATTCCCCTCAGATACTGAGACGGTCCCTAAGACCGCATCATAAGTCGCATCTCCGTTCATGTCTGCAAAAACCACTTCTGACCAAGTTCTGTGAGGGACTTCAATCGGTTCAGACCAGTTAGAATCTGCACCACTCGGTGAACCGCTGGCACCATCAAATGCGTGAAGCCCCCTCCCGAAAGCGACAATGATCTCAGGGGGGCCGTTGCCGTTGATGTCCATTATCGCCGGAGGCGCGACCGCAATTTCGTCATTGAGCACACCCTCTGAATTGACCAAATCGAGATTTCGAGACCACTCGAGGGAGGGAATCGTTTGATTGACATCATGACACCCGGCGAATCCTGATCGTTCCTGAGTGAAGCTTTCGCTGGTCATGGTCCAAGTTACCCAGCAGAGATGGTCGAATATGCCGTCATGATCTGTATCCACTGGAAGTGGCGGCGCATCTGCATACCCGTCAATTGCATTGACGGACCACAGTTCAGTCTGACCGTCAGTTACCTCAAGAGCACGGAATTCTGCCCCATCCGCATTCCCGGTCCCACCAAGATCTGTTGGTATGGTAACTATGACTTCCAATGCTGGGTCCGAATCTAAATTCGATAGGACTGGACCAGGGAGTCTAAGATGAGGGACATTCGTGTCGCCGTCAGTATTGCTCATAGTTCGAGGTGACCAGGCTTCGTTTCCATTAGACCCGTCCAGCTTCCAGAGCCATATCGCTCCCGTGGATGAATCCGTCGTCGTGATCAGGACATATCCTGTGTTAGAATCAGTTTGAACGTAAGCCGGGTCAGATGGATGGGTGCCTTGATCGAGAACGGCTGCCCATAGTGGGTCTGATGGTGCAGACATCTCAAGATTCAATGCAATGACCTCAATTCTTTCCTCAGCCTCATTCCAGACGGCGATAATCGCTTCATGCACTTCATCAGTATCGACGTCAGCCAGAAGGACTTGAGTGGTTGGACGGTGGCCGGAGATTGAGACAGAGGGCGATGGACTCGGACGACTTATTGCAAGATTTGAGTCAGACCACGTCCAAAGTAACTCGTCTGCATGCGTGCCGCCAGGGGACCAACCAGTGATCCCACACTCGAGGAGTGGGCTGTACGCTTTCACAATCAGCGAACCCGACGCGTCATATGCCACCAGAACCTCAAGCAAACCGTCTTGGTTGATATCAGTAAGCACGGGACTGCTCTTGACCAGTTCCGCGGCACCGAGATCGACTGACCATGCGATTTCCGCGTCCTCTCCCTCAATGATTCGTAAGTGAGAGTGGTCATTCGAGTCTTGTTGAACAATGAATGCAAATAGGGAGTCGCCGCCACAGCGATCCTCCGCACCAGCCTCCACGGTTATCTGATTTTCAAGACTGGCGATTGGAGTACTCAGGGCATCATTGCCCAAGGAATACGAGCCATATGCCCAGTCCATCACTGGATTTGTGATGGAGTCAAGTTTCTGTGCAGCTCCCGGGTCACCGCCCACTGAGCCGCCATCCGGGCCATGATTTGCAGTAATTGGTAACCGATTCGGATTCTGTCCAAATTGTTCCCAAACAGGCAATTCAGGATAGTTATGCCATGGAGGACTTTCATGAGGCGAATTGATTATCCCCTCCTCCAAATGGGGGATAGATTCGAAGCCCCTCTCAGTCAATGGAAGCATCAATGACGCCTGAAGAAGTACGACAACTAGTACAGCTTTAGCACTAGGCCGAAAACCAGCGCCCCTGATATCCACGTATCAATCCGATTCGCAGCCATCTTGAACGTTCGCCCAAGTCGATCGGTCTAGGTTGCGATTGATGATCATTAACATGACTAACGGGAACCCCATAATATCCATCGCGCTTATAGCCCTCGCCGGTTCCGGCCGGACATCGGGATCTCCTCCAGAGGCTGCGCCTGTGAAGGACGGGAACCTTCCGGCGGCCTAGGCCGAGGAGCGTCCCGACAAGCGGACGTGGAACTATGTACACCCTAATCACCAAGGAGGATACCATTCGTATCCCTGCAGAGTATATCCGTCGAGGACGGAAGCTAGAGGAACACATCGATGAGCTCGCTCACCAAGCATTTGAGGGACAATTCGATGAAGATGAGAACTATGTATTGCTAACCTTTGACCATGAGACTCTAGGCCGTGGAAAGATTATCCACGGAGATGGTGCAATCTACCAGAGAGTGAGATTCCGAGCTCTTCTGTTCACGATGGAGACAAACGAGATAGTGGATGGAGCAGTTTCAGAGATATCTGAATACGGGGCATTCGTCAGGATAGGGCCCATAGAAGCACTGCTTCACAAGTCGCAGATTCTGGATGAGCCGATTAATGTCAATCCGGCTGAAAGGAGAATAGAGGGAGCTAAATCTGGCAAACTCATAGAAGTTGGAACGAATGTAAGGTCGAGAATTGTGTCGAAGGCGATCAATCAGAACGACCCCCGTTCGAGCAAAATAGGGCTCAACTGCAAGATGGCCGGACTGGGGGCACATCAGTGGATCGAGGGGGATGAGTGAACATGCCAAAGCAACCATTCGCCTGCGGCGAGTGCAATCGCATTCTACCGGACCCTGAGAAAAAGAACGATCCAGTCCAATGCATGTCTTGTCCAAATGCTCCCGTTACCACTGATTGGCAAGGATATGTCATCATACTCGACCCATCCCGGTCTGAAGTCGCACGACGGCTCAATGTTACTACTTCCGGGGCTTATGCCCTGAAAGTCAATATTCGCTGAGGTATTTGTATGGAAATCATTGATAGGAAAGACAACCCTTTGCTTAATCGGGTTGAGATGAGATTTGTTTGGAATCATGAAGGGAAAGCAACCCCGACCAGAAGAGAGATGGTGGAAGCGGCTGCAAAATCTGAGCCAAATGCAAAGAAGGAACTCACATACATCAAGGATGTTAGAACCGTTTTCGGAAAAGGCCGTACGGAGGGCACCGCACTAATTTACTCGAGTGCCGAGTCTGCATCCATGGAACCTGGCTACGTAAGTGCGAGGCACAAGGATCTTTTCGAAGAATCGCCATCTGAGTCTAAGGAATCAACGGAGTAGATATCATGTCGGATGGAAAACCAAACCCAAATTCAAGGCACAGCAAGTACTCCATTGAGGGGGAGAAGTTAGTTAGGAAAGCGCCCTTTTGTCCACAACCTTCGTGCGGCGAGGGTATTTTTCTAGCACGTCATGCAGACAGATGGTCTTGTGGAAAGTGTGGCTACACCACCTCTGATTCAGAGGAATAACCCCCCCATCGTTCGATAGCACCATCGTTGCATATGCATCTGTCGGCCCCTAGCATGCCAACGCCTATTTCGGACCTCATCCGGATTAACAAATGATCATTCTTGAATGAGCCATCGTGACGCCATCCTGTCCATTTCCACCCCTCGTCATCAGCATGAGCGCCAAGCACGGGACCAGGAATTTTTCTTATGTATTCGATAATTTTCTGATCATTGTCCATTAGGACGAATTCCTTGCCGCGCGTCATGACCATTGTGCCCAATTCACTTGAGTACACAGCACGATTGACCGGATTCCGAAGATCGAGTAAACCCCTGTCCAATTCAACACCCTCTTCAGCAGATAGTAGAGCCCATTCCCCTCCCTCCGATATCACCAAAACTCCTGATTCAGTAATCAATATCGATGCAATACGATCTCGGATTTCAGGCCTAGAAGATAGAGTCCATGTCGGGTAATGAACTCTCCAAGATTCATTCACACTTGCCACATCATCGTGGATTTTGAGATTCATCGAGTATATTCCAAGGCCAGTTAGAGCGAATATGAATCGATCTCCTGCACCGCCAACTGACTCAATCGTTCCTTCGAGCTTCCTCCACCATGTGGCGCCTTCAGGACTTCCATCCACAACACTTTCGCGACTCATTTCAGAAGCCTCTCCAAAATCAATAAAGAATTCTGCAGGGATTAGCCCCATGTATGTCGACGTACGTTCAACATCGTACAAGTTCCATGACGCAATAAGGTGCCCATCAAGGAGAACTGATGACGATATGGGGTTCGACATTGGCCGGAGAACATCTGTAACTTGCCCACTTCTGTTCAACCCGACCAACTCCCCCTCAGTTCCAACCACTATGGCAGCGTCGCGATAATTGTGTACGTGCAGGGGCGTGACTGGCAGCATGGACATGCGCCTAGGTGGGGGCAGTTCAACCTGCGCTCAATTACTAATACACGAAACAACGTGCCAATACTGATGACGACCCTCATTCTGGCATCCAAGGCAGATTCTGCGTCATTGACACT
>Ga0115011_10000437_pt1 | contig 34077 bp, 45 predicted proteins | sample TroAtlMetagenome_2_FD_88705 | JGI IMG/M metagenome (GOLD analysis project Ga0115011, IMG submission 88705) | Marine eukaryotic phytoplankton communities from Atlantic Ocean - Tropical Atlantic ANT8 Metagenome | ecosystem: Environmental > Aquatic > Marine > Oceanic | place: Tropical Atlantic... | reverse complement strand
TCAGTAATATCTTCTTTGTATCGTTCCGAAGAAGAAACAATGCCCAACTGGTGAGAACCAGTCGTTGTGATACCAGCACTTGTCGTTGATGCAAGCGTCGGCCAACCAGCCGCCGCACGCAAATCCAAATTGCCTGAAGATTCTGCAATCGTCAAATGAGCAGTATCGTTATGAACAAACTGAAACCCAGGAAGATTCGTAGTAGGAAGATTGTCTTTCCACTGAATGTAATCTTGATTAACGCTGTACTCATCACCGAAATACAACGTCGCAGTTTGGAAACGGCTACCCACACGAATCTCTCCACCACAATCAATGTTGGAATAGATATTCGCCCAGTTCACATTTAAGCGAGTACCTTCACCAAGCAAATAATCAGTTGAAGTCCCAGGCACGCTTTCGTTGTATCCCGTATAGCCAATAATGTCACCGCGAACAGCGATAGAACCATTAACAACTAAACGATATTCAGAAGCAGGACGACCAGTTTCTACGCCACCTGGAGCGACGTATCCTTCACCAGCACGACGAGAGTACACCGAATAACGGTGACTCTCAGACAAATAGTTGCCAGCATCAGCCGCAGGAGCAGCTACGTCTACACCTCTAGAAAGCCAGTGGACGTTATTGCCAGGACCAGCAACGCCACCTGGCGCTAAGGAGCTTAAGAAGTTCGCTCGATAGTTCAGATCCTTTAAGAAACTCCCAGCAGTTTCAGCATTGATATCAGTACCAGTGCTCAAACCAATAACGTTATGTTGCGTGCTATTCAGATACAGATGGTCTGTTGCGCCAAGAGAAACAGTTCCCGTACTCGTTAATGCGCCAGTTGAGCTGTACGACCCAGCTGTCACCGAACCCGTAACAGAAAGATTTCCTGTTATCGCTCCACCTGTGTTTTGGACAACTCCAGGTTTTGAGTCTGTTTGCCCTGGAACCCCTTCAAGCCATTGTTTAAGGTACGTCCAGTTGCCTTCATGCTGGCTAGCAATAATTGCATTACCTGGACTGGCTACGTTTGGGTGATTAAAAGTTGCCATTAACGTAATCTCCTATGCAGGTATGTGAACGCCATTCCGTTCACTTCCCACGCTTCATCAACATCAGTTGGACCTTCTACCCTTATTTGAATAGCTTTAGCTGTCCCAACTGTGGGTAAACGTTCAATATTTGTTACATCAGTATTTGGTTCTGCCGACCAAAGACTTGTATCCCAAACTCCTGTACCGCCAGTGGGACCAGCACCAGAAGCCCAAGTTGCATTTGTCACTCCACCTGTTTGAACACCAAATGGCATTTCTTTCTTAAACGTAGAAGTGTCATAATCGACATATAGCTTTGCGTTTAAGGCAACAGTGTTGTCTGAGCTAACAATGAACCGTGGTTTACCCCAACGTTTCCTAACAACAGGATTTTTTCCAACAAGCCAGCTCGTCGTATAAGAAGAAGCTATATGTTTACTCGCCGTTCCATAAAAATCTGCTTGAAGGTCTTGCTCGAGTAAAATAACTCGCCCAGTGTTAGCGTAACTATCGCACGCTGCTAACAAGCTTTGAGCATCATTAGGTGGAGCAAACGTCAACAAAGCATTTGCATCAATGTCGGTCATTGTCCAAGCGCCTTGTTCCCCAATTGTGGGGTCAAAAATCAACACTCGACGCACAGGAGCGTTTACTCCGTTGCTGTCATCCCAATCAACTGAAACATATAAACGATTTTTGAACCACGCCAACTGAGGGGGCTTATCGAATTTGATTCGCCCATCATCAATAGCTGGCTGCAGCTTTGAGAACATCCAAACGAATTGACTACCGTTGTAATTCCAAATTCCTTGACGGTCATACCAAAAGAAAACACCGTATGGCGTTGACACAGGGGAAGACATTGAGACAGATCCAACGTCTTGGGTCAAAGGAACTAGCTGAAACGAATCAGAAGTGTGACCGTATAAAGCGTGAACGCTATTAGTTTTGAATATGAGAAGCCTGTCAGAGAAAGGAAGCAAAGCCGAAATTTCGTCGCCGCGTTCCCCTACGTTGACATCGACGTAATCGTATTCTTGCCAAGCTTCTGGGTTGTCTAGCTTTGACCAACGAACACGATTCGAATAAGCCGTTCCGCCTTCAGTGGTATGCCCAACCCACGCAAAGTTATTCCAATGACAAGTGTATTTAGCTATTGGGTAATTACCAGTTGACCCATTTAAGTTGTTAGCAAGATTAGAAGCAGTGGTACCGTCGTAAACAAACGAAGAAGCAACTCCCGAGACTCCATAAAATTTGTTGTTTGTTGTCTGGCCGTAAAGCCGATCACCATCTCCAACACTTACACCGTTAAGCGTTGCAAAATCTCCAGGTGCAGACTCGGCAACCGTTGTCCCGTATGAACATATGACTCGTGCTGTGCCCCCGTCAGGTGTGTATTGACCTAAACCCGTAACTTTTTCTTGCAGCGCAGTCCCATTTCGTTTAGTTACGCCAAGCCGCATTTTGATTCCACCTCGAGGATCGACATCAACGTTTAGCATGTCGGGACTCTCGGAAGGAGAAAGGTTGAATTGGTCCGAACGTAAGTTCAGACCACCGCTAAAGTCTTGAAGCATTTCTAGTTTGTAACCAGACTTAGCCATTCACTACTCCCAGCTGTACCGTAAACGGCCTGGAAGATAAGACTCCGCTATCCACTGAGAACTTCTACGCCCATTTAGCCGTAAAGGTTGTGGAGCAGGAGAATCAAGATGACGGGCTCGAAGGTTATCAAGCTCAGTAATAAACAAAGATTTGTAGGCAGCAGCCATATCCAAATCTTCTTGTTGATCATACGCTCGAGAAACTCCATAGTTCGCAATCAAGATGTGAAATGGTTCTGGAAAGTCGCTAGGAGCTGTACCGTCGGATGTACCAAAACCAAAGGCTGAAGGATTTTTGTATCCTCGGACATAAATGGTTTCTGCCCCAGAAGGCTTAGGGTACAAACGAACGCTATCAGCCCAGTAACTCCAATAGTAGGCGTCACCGCTACCAGAAGAATCAATAGGGTAGGAGACATCTGCTGCGTCGCGTCCCAAGAAAGTAAGAACTATGTCGTCAGTTCGAAGCGCAGCTATTTCTCTTAAACCGTTAGTGACTGCATCGGGAGCTGCACCAATTACTGCTAAAGAATAATCTTGAACTCCGCCTGTTGTAGTGAAAGTTGTGCTGGCTTCATACCAAGGCCAACGTTTCTCGCTGTAAACGATTTGATCGTAGCCTTCTCCAAGGAAACGGTTAAGTGTGTCGTCATCAATATCGGAACTATCAATCTCGACAACACTTCTGATGTATGAGCGCATTTGCTCAATAAGCACATCTACTCCTTGATCATGTCAGAATGAAAAGTACACAAATCGGTTCCTGCGAGCGGTTTAGCTTTGCAAGCTGCACCGCTTTTAGTTAAGGCAAGACAAGACGACGCTGCAACCTCTTCTTCGCCTGCATAAGCAGGGACTTGGGCTACCTTGCGGCCACCAACATACTCAACGGTTAACCCTTGAGAATCATTTGCTGGTTGTCCATAAGGTCGAGCGTTTCCGCTGTATCCAACTTGAAGTGAGCGACTCATCTGTTTCCTAACTATTGTGGGGGGCGGAAGCGGAAGCTTCCACCCCCCACCGTATAGCTAATTATCAGGTGACACCCTCTAGGTAACCTTGACGGTCCCTATTTGAGCAAGTCAGCTGGCCATAGCAAAGGATCTGTGAGTACACAGCATCCTTGTCGTTGGGTCGCACAAACGGAGTTGGCTTAAACCAGGTATCCGAGTGACGTACCAGTTGCAGGTACTTCGTGTTCAACATGTAGACAACACCAGCGGTGTTAGCTGCATCGAAGGTCCACGGAGCGCCTTTATACATGAGATTCTGGAATCCTGCGTCCGCCATGTCCGTATCGGTGTAGCGGATGTTGCTGGTTAACAGAGCCTCATAGCTTTCATAGTCATCTGCTTGAGAGATGATTATGGTGGGCTGGTCGTTGCCGACGCTTACGCTGTTGTAGCGTGTCGCCAGTTTCGCCAGAGTCAAAGCACCAGTTCCAGTTGTCGCTTGCGACTTCCAGAACCCGTTGCCTGTTACTGACGGGTCAATTCCACCAAGGGCGTTAGCTGTAAGGGCGGAGTCGTTAACGATGTTTTCGAGTCCGTTCCAGTCAGTTGCTTTGGTGGTTCCGTCACCGTGGAACATGGTGTTCATGTTCTCGATAATGGATTCTTGTGTCTGGAAGATTTTGCCTTCGAGGAGGTCAATGATTTGAGCCTCTCCGTTATTTTGGGCTTCTTCAAGACCGTTTATTGTGACAGTGGAAGCGTACTGACCCCAGCTGTATTCTGCAGCTGTGATGCCTGTTTGGGCAGCGATGTCAATAGTTTCCGTTCCCGCATATGATTTAGCGGTATTGTTCGCTTTATAGATGATTGGAACAACAATCTTTGCGCCACCGCTAACTGTTCTCATGGTTTGACCGTTGGTCAAAGCATAGAAAAGTGGGCGAGCAGAGAAAATGTTGTCAGTCAACTTAGGAACGTAGTTGTTGAGAGTCGTAGTCAGAATCTCATCGAAACTGGAGTTACCAGCCATTTACATTCTCCTAAAAGGTTAAGTGCTTAGTTCTTGTTTTGCTCGTTCAAACGCTTCGCGAATGCTTGAAGGTGGAGAAGATGTAGGAGATTGTTCAGTTCCAACCTGAGTTGAGCCCCCAGGTGTGACTACAGCTGCACCACGTTTTTTCTCAGTAATCTCTTGTTCCGCTTGTAGTTTAGACAAAGCATCTTGAGTCTGATCAAAACGCCAGTGCTTAAAAGCAGCCTCGAGGTTACCGATTCTGTGTTTAAGCGCATGGCCTAACAGCTCGTCAGTATCGAATTCTCCGTATTCCTCCTGTAAAACATTTACTTGTCGTTCAAGGTCTTGTTTCCGTTCTCTTGCTTCTTGCTGCTCAAGCTTTTGTTCTAATGCTGCAATTCTTGCAACACTTGGATCAACATCTTCCCAGTCATCTGTAGCGGATTCTGTTTGCATTGGATTGTCCACACCAAATGATTTCGAAAGAGCTTGAATTGTGCCTGCAGGATCTTCCTGAATGGCATTCATTACAGCTTCAGCTTGTCTTAAACGGTCACGCTCCTCTGCTACCAATTGCGTTTTGCGGGTATAGTCCGCTCCACGTTGATAACCATTTTGAAGTTCTTCAAGGGTAACCTGTTGTTCCTCTCCGTCAATTTTGACGGTATATAGATCACCAGGTTCCTCTAAAACTTCTATGGAAGCCTCGGGATTGTCCACAATATCTGTGGATTCCATCTGAACTTCATTTTCTTCGGGCACTAGCCCCTCCTAGGAGTCTTCAACAGTTGCTCCTATAAGAATATACCTATGTCCCACTACAAGGAGGGGAGTTCCACTCCCATTTGCCCTTGGAGCTGTGCTAGTAGTTCTGGAGGAATACCTCCAGTGGGCGCGAATGCGCCGCCACCGCTCAAAGAAGCGTCCATTGCTGCGGGATCTGAAGGCATTGGTGCTGCGCCAGCAGATGCTGGAGGAGCAACCTGATCTTCGACTGCCATAGTTTGAGGATCAGGCTGCTGTACCAAGAATTTTTCGGGGTCTTTGATTCCGAAACCTTGCTCCAGCACATGAACCGCAAGCGCTTGGGGGTCGATAACCGTTCCCACAAGCGGCGCTATTGCGTTCATCAAGCTTACAGCTTGCTGTTTCCGAATTGTATCGTTCATGGGTTGAGTTGACCCAGCTTGAACCGAAAAATCGTATTCTCCGAGAATGTCTTCTCGGGTGTACTCAAGGAAGACATCGTCGCCGCCTGGAGTGCTTACCCTAGCCAGTTCTGAACCTGTCATAAACTGTTGCATCAGTTGTATGACTCGACGGGCACATCTGGAAATACAAATTTCGACGATGGCTAGTTTGTCGGCAGCACGGGCATTCTGGGCATCCGCAATAATAGATGCTTCAGTTGCTGTTCTGCGAATCTCAGGCATTGCGCCACGGGCATACTCTGAGATACCTGAAACTGTGTTTATGTCTGCTTCAATTGTGTTCGAATAGTTGTATATCTCTGGACTTACGGGGATTTGAGGCATTGGAACAACAACCTCTTGAAGCGGCCTGTTCTCGTCCACAACTGGGACGAGTCGGCCGTCTTGGTCAGATTCCAAAGCTTCTCGGCCTTCTGGCCCGAAAGAACGTTCGTGATAGAGATATTTTCTCGCATACCGTTTTCTGTCGTTCATGAGCTGGCTTCGAGTTTTATCTAGTTCCAGCTGGAGACTTTCAATGCTTTCGAGATCTCCTATCGGGTAGAAGTGATCTGGAACGTCATAGTTCCTTAGCATCACAAACGGCTGACCATAAGCGTAAGGCATCGGTGTTGGGTCTACGAGAAATTCGTCTGCACCATCTGCGTAAACAGCCAAAGTATTTGCTGCTACATCGTAGTATTCCCAAATAACAACTTGCTCAGGAAGGTATTGATCTTTGTTTTCGTATTGCGGATACGATTCAGGAGCGCTGCTAGGTGCAAGTTTTTTGCGGGCAGAGGACTTATAACGTTTGTCGTTCTCTGCCTCGTCTAGAGGTCGAAGAATTCTTTGTGCTATCCAGGTTGCGTCGTCTACCGATGTGGCAGATGGATCAACAAAAACGTCGAATGGGGATATTCGTTCGATAAACGGCTGGTCTTCTACTACTCGAGCGATGGTTTGCGGAATGTTTGCTGCTATCTCATCGTCAGTAAGTAAGTCCCCTGCGAGATCAGGGTTTTCCATAGCGAATAGATCAGATTCAAGAACCGCTTGGTTCATGAGCTGATCACGTTCAGTCTCTGAAAGAGTTTGTTCTTGCTCTACAAATTTCCAACCGATTTTAACCCAGCCATGACCGAAGATCAGAAAGTCTTTAACAGCGTTTCGGAAAGGCGTCCGAAAGTCATGGTGTTTCCAAAGATAGTTAACAACTGCTTCAACAAAACTTGCAGTATCGGCATTAGCTGGATCGTTTGCTTGAACAACAATTTTCGGGTAGTTAACTGCAACGCTTGGCGCTATTACGTTAACTGTGGAAAACGCTAAATTGACTGCAATCAGATCTTGCTGATTAGAAGTTGTTTGAGGCCAATGTTTTCCTCGGTAAAGGTCAATTAGGCGTCGCCATAGGTCTTCGTAACCTTCTTGGGTTCGCCAATTCTGGCATTGACCAATCTTCTCTATATAATCTTCGAGTTTCTCTTGGCGGGACCGTCGAGCCATATTAGAACTGTGCTTTCTCAGGCAGTTTTTCTATATTTCTACCAGATTGCTGATACTCAGAAACAACCTTATTCTCGCGCTCGCGTTTCGTCAGCCCCTGCTCATCTCGAGGGAGTATCGATTGGAAGCCTTGGCCAGTAGAAATAGTAATTGACTTTAGGCGAAGCCGACGTTCGTAAAGCTCGCGAAGTTCAGTTATTGGAACATCTCGACGTTCGAGAACGTATTCGCAAAACTCTTGAAAGCTGGCCCCATCAGGGAGGACAGCCATAGATTAACCAGCGTTGTGACCGCGTAGATTCGGCTGTTTGCCAGGTTCTACTTTGCCAGTGGTTCCATGCTGATTTTTGGGAGTTTGCCGAATGCTGGTTTCGCCGTAACCGCCAGTTTGGTTAGCGTATTTGCCTGCATCCATACGTTGTTTCGGGGACTGCGAACCTGCTGGTTCCCAAATTGGGTTAGCCGAAACACTCGACCCACGCTCCATTTTCCCATTTTTGCCCTTTGCCCCGTCGACAGTGCCGCCAGGTGTATGAGCGATATTTCGTGCCATTACAGCCCTTCCTTATAGAACATGCTCTATAGATTGTTTACCGTGTCCCACGGATAGTATTTGATCCAATTGTAGCTTCAGAATTTTCTTGAACATTGCCATTAGCTAGACGAGAAAACCAATTCCAAGTCCAGTAGTCGTTTACTTCTGTCACATATTCTGGTTCATAAGCGTATTTACGCATTTGGTTAGCTAATGCTAAAGCCATAACTCGGTCATCATACGGTGAACCTGACATGGACCCTCGATCATTTTTTACATAAGTCCGAAGTTCTGCCACAGTATGGCGGTCATTGATCATTAGCTCTTGGTTTCTCATTGCGGAACCCAAGTCGTCTATTAAAAGTGGTTTCGAAGTCCTGGTTGTCTTCCAACCATATTCTTGACTGATTCTGTTGTTTACGTTATTTAACTGACGTTTTCTAAAAAGCGTTGGATATCCGAGGTGTCTCAGCTCAGTGATAGTCGTCAAGCCGTGGTTGTTGGACTCGACGCAAGACAAAGCAGAGTTGAACCATAAACCTAATGAATAAACTTCTTCTGCCAACAGATCAGGCGCTATATGTCCATGCCATATGGCTGCCTGATTTCCTGTCCCCACATTAATAACTTGAATGACACTGTAATCGCCGTGACCTAAACCTTCGGCTGTGTCAATGCCCATAACGTAAGCGCTATTTGTTTGTGGACGTTCCCAAACTTCTAAGCTCATACTCTGAACTCAACTTGTTTACCGCTTCGCCACATATAGCCTTGCTCTCCGTAAGACACATGCTTTGCCATTTCTTCAAGGATATCTAGATCAAACACAGGGTTTCCTGATTTGACGAACGCTTCTTCAGGAGTTGTCGGGTATTCCTGTGCGAGCTGCCACGGCAGCATCGACTCAATTTTTTCTTGGTACCAGGAATCGCCTCTGTCCTCAGTAGCAGACCACGGATAGAACATGGGCTCAAACTTGTTTGAACCAGTAGAAGCCCCAACCCACAGATGATGAAAAAAGTTTCCCGAACCATTAGCTGTACTTAACCCAATAATCCGCCCTCCCACGTCAGCCACGGGTTCTATCGACGCCCAAGACTCCTCTGGGTTCGGTAAGAATGCCCATTCATCAACAACGATAAGTGTTGCCGATTCACCACGGGCAGGATCTGAAGCAGAAGGCATCGACGTAATCTGGCTTCCGTTGTCGAATCCCATCCGTTGCTGATGCTCAACCAAAGACTTAGGTCCACGTTCTACCATCCATTTAGGTAAATGCTGAAACCCGTACCTACTTTTCCTAAGCAACAGTACGGCTTCTCTCTCAGTTCGAGAGAGATCAATAATGTTCTGATCAGGATGAAAAAACGCCAGCCAGAACTGGTGGGCAGCCACCAAGGTGCTCCACCCAATTTGTCTCGCTTTTAACGTAAGCGAATATCTATTAGAGCCCCAGTGTTCAATAGCTTCTTTTTGAGCCTGACGTAAAGCAAAAAGAATACGACCGTGAGCAGGGTGAGCAATGTGCCAGTAATTCTGTAAAAAATGTTGTTCATCTCGCTGACACTTCCGCCATTCAGCTTCTTGTCTTAACTCGGCTAATCTTGTACCCATGCTCACCAACCATTACTGGTATATCCCAGAGGCGCTAACCCCACAGCAGTGCGACGAGATTCAACACTTGGCTGCCGAAAAAACTGTAGTCGAAGGAATTCACTTCGGAACGGAAAAAGATCATCGGAGATCCCAAGTTTCTTGGATTTTCGATGAATCACCAAACGCTTTAATCGGCGCTTGGATACGACAAGCCAACAAAGAAGCAGGCTGGCAATATGACCTGGAAAAGGCAGAAGCACTCCAATACACCAGATACCAAACCGACGAATTCTATGATTGGCACGTTGACGGACACTGCGACCAACACGCTGCCCGAAAGCTAGTCGCCCAGGCACCCAACCCAATTCCGTTAAACGTAACACCGTACCCCGAATTCCAAGGCACAGTCAGAAAACTCTCCGCGACAGTCAACTTCTCCCACCCCAACGAATACCAAGGAGGAGAACTTCAACTTCGATGCTACGACCAACTGCATATCTTTAACGACGCTCCTCGAGGCTCCCTAGTTGTATTCCCAAGTTTCATAGAACACCAAGTAACCCCCATAACATCAGGAGAAAGATACAGCGGAGTCATATGGTTCAACGGACCACCGCTACGTTAACAACCCATACTCTTACGCAACTGCTCCCACACAGACCATTGTTGTTCTGTCCAAGTGTGCTCGATTGTTGACATCAACTGAGAACACTGAGGCCCAAAAGTATTCCCACCACCCACATACTCTGTTTCTATACGAACAGGCTCAGGATCATCATCCCCTGACCACAACATGGTTACACCGCTAAACGCAGCGATAAGAGCAACCACAGCAGCCGTAATTGCCTTAATGATCTTCTTGATAGCCTCCGACCAAACATCAGCCTTATCTGCAACATCCTCTATCGACAAAACGCCCCCTCATTGACAAGATTCGCAAACCTCAACATCATCTAACCCACACTCCAACGGCACATCATCCAAAAACGGATCAACTAACAAATCAGGCCGTTCACCCATTTCCTCGAGCTGCATCCACATCCCATCATCACGCAAATCCTGCAACTCACTCACCCTGTAACTCCCCCACCAGCTGCTCCAACTCAGCTGCAAGCTCCGCATCCGACATACCAGACGCATCACGCTCATCATCAACCACCACACGCCGCTTCGGCGTGAACTTATCTATGTACTGCAAATACAACGTCGCAGCCTTCACATCACCATCAGCAGCCTGCTTAAAAAGCGCATCCACAACAGCCTGTGTTCGCTCAGGGTGAACATTAAGTTCAGCTGCCCTACGGTCCCACTCACGAATAAAACGAGAATCAGCTTTCCAACGACGAACAGTACGCTCATTCACACCATTCTCGACAGCCCACTCCTTCTGAGTCCCAGGCTCACGAACCTCCGACAACAACCAATCTAAAAACTCAGACCAATCAGACGGCATCACCTTCTCCCCCGAATCAGGATCAGTCGTCCAACCACGTCCACCACCATTCTGCGGCATTACTACCTCCTAAAATAAAGAAACAAATGTCCCAAACCCGAATGGGACACCATACACTATATATAGAAGAGGGGGGGAGAGGAGAACTGCCCCCAGCAGTTCTCCTCTCCCCCCACCCGCCCCTCATTGTATTGCCTATGCAAGAATAAGCAAGGAAATACATCAAAGAAGTGAGAAGGCAAAACGAAAACTTTCCCCGCAACGACTATTGATATCTATACATATACGCGGGAACCTGGCCCAGGGGGGGCCTGTGTACCCCCGCCTGCGTTTGCGTGCGTCGAGCTGTCGCTGTCAAGTCGCTCGCTGTTCCCGAACGTTTGTTCGATCGCCCAGGCGCTCGCATTCGCGCACATACGCGGGGCCTCGCGTGGCGTAGTGATGGACTTCTGCCACTAGTCCATTGTTAATCGTCCGCGGACGTGCGCTCTAGGCGCGTAACCCATCTTCTCTATGTTTCGTAAATGGGCCTTGACAAGTCCTTACGAATAATGGTTAACTAGTCCCCATGCGCCAATTCATCGAAAGCGCTACGGCTTCTAGAATCATTCTAGAACCGTGTACCTTGAAAACTGAATAACGCTAGAAGACTACGAACAACGCTTTTGGCGTTATTCGGTTCTCACTAACTAATAGGGAGAATAACTATGTCGAAAGATGTAGAGTCTGTAAGCACTGAGCCAACGGCCGAAGAGGTCGCTATTGGCGAAGTCGTAACGCTTAACAGTGAACGCCTAGAAATAGGAAGAACTGCTAGCGCTAAAGCGTGGGAATTTGCAACTAGGGTCTATAACGCCTTTTCGGATTTCGGAAAGACAAAGACGCCTTTTGCGAAGGTTGATAAGAAACGAACGTTTCATGCTCAACTAGTCCTTGCTAGTGCACCTAATGGCGCTCTAGAGGAGATGCCAGAAGATAGCAATAAAGCGGCTTCTACCGTTCAATATTGCCAGCGCCTAATTAGGGCAGCGGCTTTAATGGCGTCTGATTCTATGGAAGAATTTCGAACTGAGATTCTGTTGTCAGAAGCAATAACAATGAGCGACTTTTGCACGAAGGCGAAGGATGCCGATACCGTTCGGAACCTAATCACAAGTAGGCATACTGCTAGTGATTGGCGGGAGAATGGAACCGCTAACGCTTCGTCTATTAGAACGGCTGCTAGGGATACTCTAGGCCTGTCGAATCCGAAACCGCCTAGCGGTAACGATAACGATGGCGATGGTGATGATGGTGATGGTGATGATTCGGAAGAGTCTAAAGAACTATCCAACATAGCGATTCTTAATGAAGCCGCTAACCTTTACACTATCTACAGCGGATTAACTAACAATCCGAAGGTGACAGTTTCGCCAGAATTGGCCGAAGCTATAGCTAACGTAACCGAAGCAGTGCTAGCCAATATTGCAGACGTGCCAGATTTCGTAGACCAAAGAGAGATGGTCAACGAATTAACCGAATAAACGAATACGAGAGTGCCACCCGCAAGGGTGGCATTTTCGCGTTCCTTTATTTTTGGTGATTAGTCTCGATGACTAATTTCCTTTTTTTTAGGTTCGAATTTCTAGAATCGTTCTAGATGTGATGGAGGAGGTAAATGGGATGAAGGACGGAACTTGGTTGTGTTTGGCCTGGATTTCTGCGAATTGTTTGGTGTTTGGGTTTGTTCAGCTCTATGGGTTCTTTGTCGATTGGATGCGATGGAGAAGAAATTCCAGGTTGCGAGGTGCAGCCTATTGGGATGCGATGTTGGAAAATGAAAGGAGCCATGATGGCTACTGTTAAGGAAGAGATCGAGGCCATGATGAGATGGCATGCGATGACTGATGCTGAGGTGTCGGCGTTGCGGGATGTCTATCTGTCGAAGGTTAGGACTTTGGAGGGGATTCTGAAGGGTAGGGAGAAGTGATGGCTGAAACGTTTACTAGATGGACGTTGGGTAACGAGTTGGTGCCCGATGAACGGTCACCTAACTATAAGCAGGAGATGCATGACTGGAACGCCTGCCAGATATGTGATCTTTACACTCCTACGGGTGATCGAGTGTATGAGTGGATACCTGAGGAGTCGAAGTCTGTTCGGATGTGTTCGCCTTGTTGGCGTGAATGGCGGGATGGACGATTGAATATGGATCGGTTATTGGATAACGCACTAATCGTTGTGGCGTTACTGAATGGAAGGGAAAGACAATGACTGAGAATGAGATAAATGAGATGATGGGCTCTTGGCCTGTTGGTGCCACGGTCAAGGAGACTCGAGGCATGACTGCTGAAGAAGCTGAACGAGCTGGATGGGAGCACCCTATGGATTGGATGGATGTGATGGTCATCGAGTTTGAGGATGGTGGCATCCTGTATCCGTCGCGTGATGGTGAGGGCAATGGTGGAGGCGTTCTTTTCGGAGAGTGCCAGCTGCTGCCAGGGCACAGTCTGTCCTTCTATCCTGTCCGTAATGACGCTAACTTCTAGAACCATTCTAGACGTTAAGGCGTCCTTGACAACACCACTAAAACTAAGGTAGTTTTTAATGGCGAAGGGGAGAAATGCCAAACTATTGTTTCGTAACTACAGAAACCACAATCTCCACTGACGAAATCGAAGCTGACAACCTAGATGCAGCAATCGAGCAGTACTTAGATGATGGAGTGCAGGACCCAGACCCGATGGTCGAAACGAAGGTCGCTGCAATAGTGGAAGGTAGTGATCTCAGAATTGAGATCACAGACCTATAGGTTTCCATCGGATGATGGGATAAGAATGCCTCACGAAGGGAGAACTAGATGGGGTATTACGTTAATCTCGTAAGCAGCAACGCTGTCATACGAGCTAAAAACATATCGAAGGCCGATAAGGCTCTTCGAGCGCTCAATTTCGATAACAGTTTGAAATGGGCAGGAAGGCATGGGGGAGACAGTAAGTTTGAGGAGCTTAAATGCTCTGGTCAACCTCATGAGGACACATGGTTCAGCTGGATGCCGTGGAACTACCACGACAAGTCTGTCTGTCCAGACCTGGAATCTATTCTTGAGATGATTGGTTTCGAAACTCATCTCCATGATGGGACTAAGGAGTGCTGCATATGGCACTATCAGGATTGGTTGTGGCCTGAAACGAAAGATGGAAAACAACCTAAGCCTAAGACCTGTTTCTATGGTGAAGGCACGTTATCTATTGAGCACTATGAATCGAAGATGGGCTCAGAACATCTGTTCTTTCGTAATGCTTTAGCTCCTTACATCGAGGCCACTGACCCTAAGAAACTCCCTTACATGGAGTGGCGTGGCGAAGATGACGCTCACTGGCGTTGGGTCTTCAAGGACAAGAGGCTCTACAGCCAAGAATCCAGAGTGGTCTGGGATGAGGGACTAGTAGACCACGACTAGATCTCCTTCAACTGTGAAGGGGTGAAACGGGAGGAAAGGTATGGAACCTCCTTCTAGGCAGGAATTCATTAGGTCAGTCAGAGATGTCATGGAAGCTGCTGATGTTGTTAGTCAATCTGCCGCTGCTTTCCGAGAGATGGCGGCCGCGCTGATTATCGATGTGGCTTTCGGACGGGTCGATGTACCCGATGCTGATTGGTTTGATGAAGACCGTGCATAGCTAAGGGGCACTCGGTCTAGAACGATTCTAGATCGAGTACCCCGAAGGTGTGCATGAGTACACCAATTACAATTGAATAGGAGAATACCAATGGTAAGAACCTTCGACGGAGGCGAATACCCCGCAATGGGTACCGCTGACCGAGAAACCTCTACCAACGTGGTTGATGCCGCACTCGATGCAGGTGCTTTGTTTAAGGTGAAGACCGAACCACTTTCCCTATCTGATGGAACTATTCCATTGATTAAATCGGGGAAGTATGAGGGCCAACCTAAACGAAACATTCTCTCCAGAGAGCATGGAGGAGTCGATGGCGAAGATGTGTTCCTAAATGTGGTTCACCCTTCTCATCCAACTTCTAACTATAAGCAGCTCTGTGAAACTGCTGAGGCTTTATTTCCAGGCACATGCACTGGATTCAAGTGCCTCGATGAGGGCAGAAAGATCATCTTCACTCAACAGATAGGAGAAGAAGTTGATTTAGGAGGTGGGGATTTCATTGCCCCTAATCTGATGTGGGCTGCATCACTGGATTCAAGCTTCCCTTCATTAGGGATGCATTACCTCCATAGGTTGTGGTGCATGAACCAAGAACGCATCGCTGATGTGATGTTTAAGGTCAAGCGGACCACTCGGCATGATCAGATCCTGTTGGAGCGGTCTACGATTCTGGCTGACTCAATGGGTGTCTTGCAAGACTTCATTAAGCATGCCACGTTTCTGAGGGATATTAAGGTGTCGAATTCTGAGTTTGAGAGAATGTTAGCTAACGTTGTCCCGAAACCAGAAGAACGTTTCAATGATGAGGGAGATCTGATTCCCAACACTCGAGCCATGAATGCATGGGAGAAGAAGCGTTCCGCAATTCGGTACTACTACAAGGAAGAGCAGGATGGTCCAGCACCTGGCACTGCGTGGGCAGTGTGGAACGCTGTCCAATCAGCTGAGAGTCATGAGCTGACCAAGTCTTCTGATCCTGACAAGCAGGTGATTAAGCAGGTTGATCAGTTGCGGAGTCTGGATTATCCGATAACCAACGCATTCAACAGTAAGTTAAGGGACCTTGACGACACGAGGGCCGTTGCTTTAGTCTAGAACGATTCTAGAGAAGGGAGAGAGCGTTATGCTCACAGTAATAACCGAACCACGATTAACGGGGGACCGTAAGGTGTCCCCATTAATCGGCAAGAAGGGTAAGGGGGAGAATGAGGGAACAGTTCGAGTTAAGAATAGTTTCGGATTGCCCGCTATCAAATCTTGCTATGGGTCAACTGAATGGTGCGAAGAAATCTGTTATGCATTGGCGTTACAGAAAGCATGGAAAACAGTTGACAATTTCTTGGCAGGGAACTGGCAGGCAGTAGAGCCGCATCTAACTGATGCTGATGCTTTAACTGATCTTTTAGCTCCTCTAGTTGAGGAAGTAATCCGCCAGTACGTTAAGCGAGATATCCCACCAGAAGAGTGGGTGTTTCGTTGGTTCTGGAACGGCGATCTGCCTACTGAGCAGTTCGCTACGGCGATCAGACGGATAGCAGTACGGTACCCAGAAGTTCAGTTCTGGATGTATACCCGTTCGTTCTCGTTCGTTCACAGACTGAAGGGACCAGACAACCTAGCGGTATACCTATCAATCGATCCTGACAACGTGAAAGCAGCAATCAAGACTGAGCGGAAGCACCCGTGGGTGCATCTCGCCTTCTGTGCTGACACTTGGGAAGACACTGAGGGGTTAGCAGCTGCATTCCCGCATCGCCGTAAGGGACCTAAATGTCCTGAGTTGACGGGCAAGGTTCCTTTGGTTGTGTGGGGTGAAGATCGTTTGGGCCGTGGTGCTTGTGTCGAGTGCGGCATGTGTATCAAGGGGATCAACAACGTTCGTTTCGCATCGAAAGGACATAAATGAAATTAGGGAGTTTTTGTTCAGGATATGGGGGCTTAGACCTAGCAGTCGAGTTGTTCTACAACGCTGAAACAGTTTGGTGGAGCGACACAGACAAAGCATCGCAAGAAGTAATGGCGACCAGGTTCCCTAAGGCCAAGCCTGTAGGGGATCTAACCAAGCTAAACCCTCACGATCTAGAACCAGTCAACATTGTGGCTGCAGGATTTCCCTGCCAGCCCTTCAGCACAGCTGGACTACGGAAAGGAAATGATGACGAAAGAGCAATCTTTCAGTGGATCGGAGATGCCTGCAGCATCCTTCGACCAGACCGAATTGTGTTGGAAAACGTTCAAGGAATCCTTACTAAAGGAGGACCCAGCTGTATTGCAACGCTTACCGCAATGGGGTACGACTGTAGGTGGGGACTTGTTCGAGCATCAGACGCATACGCACCTCATCGACGTGCGCGATGGATCTGCGTTGCCTACCCTGCCGACACCGACAGCTCAAGCAGCAAAGCATGGGGCGACCCCAGATGTGACAGCGAACGCCTTCGGGAAAAACTTATGGGACATCCCACACTTGCTGCCAACTCCAGTCGTAAACGACATGGGGGACGACAAGACAGTCGAATGGTGGGAAAACTGGATAGCAGAACAGAAAGCGAAGGGACGGAACGGGAACGGTCACGGGAAGAGTCTGAGCATCGAGATGCGTCTACTCCCAACCCCGACTTCGAGAGATCACAAAGACACAGGGAACATGGACTACGAGCGGCAAGCGAAGAGAAGGATCTTGCCTGGGGTGATTATCTCGGAGCTATTCGAAGATGGGAAGCCGCTAGCGGACGAGTAGCACCTTCCCCTGTACTTAATGGAAAGCTTTCTGAGTACTTTGTCGAATGGATGATGGGATTGCCGTTCGGGTGGGTCACAGAGGTCCACGAGAAACGCACTCCAGCTTTACGAGTTCTCGGCAATGGAGTTGTTCCTCAACAAGTCCTACTTGGGTTGCATCTACTCGAGCCCCACCAGTTCTGCAATTGCCATTCCTTACGATACTGCCCGCACTCATGGGCTAAGGGGGTGAAAGATGAGTTATCAAGACAGTTTCACAATTAGATGGGAGAAAGAAGATTTTACCAAACATGGGACCATCGCTATGTATGCCGTTGGGGAGTGCAGATGTAATGCCTGTACCGACCGATGGTTTGCTTGGACCCCTAACAATACAAGTAGAGAACAGGCGCAAGTTATGCGTCAAATGACTGACCAAAGGAAGATAAGGAGAAAGTAAATGTCCGAAAACTTTTGTGAGGAACACCAAGATCTTGGCTTCTTCGATTCTGTAGTTGACTCGATCTCTTTAATGAGATCGGTATCGACTGCATTGCTGCTGAATGCTGAAGACATAGAGAAAAGGTTAAGCGTTCTGGTAAATCAGCGTTTTCCAGGTGAGGGCCTCGAAGAAGATTTAGAAGAACATCAGACAACTCTGACCGTTGTCAAAGACCAGGAGGAACCTACATAAATGCCTAAAGGGCAAAAACCCAGTTGGTTGCCTGTGTGTAATGGAGTGTGTGACGGAACTCGCAAGAACCGTTGTCATGAATGTTGGAAGTACTACAGACAACACTCTGCACAAGGGCACGCTTCGCGTGGTCCCCGTTATTCACCGCAGCCAACGCTTATAGAACAGATCCGACTAAATCCTCATTTGGATTGGAGTGAATCACAGAAAGATATGGCAGGGATCGAATGACTACTGACTACGAAATAAAACCCCACATCGTTTACCTAGGAGCAGGTCTAAAACTTGGCGGGTGGGCTGTACTGCAAGGGAATCAATATAAACGGTTTTTCCGTCATAAAGAACAAGCGGAAAACGCAATAGCAAATTGGGAAGACAACGAAGGAACTAAGAATGAGTACTAAAGAAACGCACATCGAAGCTTTGAAACGAGCTGACGACAATGTGACTCGGATAGAGGCGTTAATGAAGTTTGCATTATGGCAACGGCGTCACGCTTTTTTGGATGCTGTCCACGAAACGGGTCCACGTAGTGTCGCTAGCGTTGCTAGGGAGATTAATCTTTCCCGAGTTCGAGGCCACGACCTTGTAACTCAAGCCAGACGTGAACGACTTCTTAACACGAGTCCCCCTCACTTGTCTTTCAGACCCAACGGTGCACCTGCTTTGTTGGACACTCTTATAGATGAGATGGTTCGTTGAAGTGGATTATTTTGTGGCTGCTCATTGACGCTGGATCAGCTCGAGTTGACTACCCACCTCAACAAGAAGTGGTCCAGGCAGCAGCCATATACCCGTGGGATCAAGTTCGCAGTCTGTCGATAGCTTGGTGCGAAAGTTACCATTCACCGACAGCTGTCAACTTCAAGAGTGACGATCATGGGGCTTGGCAAATATCTCGACCATATTGGGAAGAGATATTCCGAGGCCGCAGCTGGGATAGACGCTACACAGCTGAAGGATCAGCTGCTATGGCGTGGCATATTTTCAGTTGGGGAGAGAAACGCTTTGGCGAGGGTTGGCGTTTATGGACCTGTGGAAGGTACAAGTAAATGGCAATCGTAATACCAGACAAATGTTTACGATGTGACGAACCGTGGACTGAAGAGAATCCTCATCTAGCCAGAGGACTACATAAACGTTGCTATCGCACTACTTATAATAGGGGCGAGTTGGACTTGTATCCATCGAGACGATACAAAATCCCTTACCAACCTCGTCAAAGAAAAGTGGGAGCAAGGATCGAGGTCGAATGCAAAACCCCAAGCTGCACCAGAACCGCCATGCGAACCAAAGGGCGGGGAACGCAATCATTTAGGTGTGAACGTTGTAGATATGCCAAAGTGAAAACTGGGTTCTACGATGAGACATTATTGAATGGGTATGACCTCATGTTGCCACCTAAGGAACGTGTCGAGTACTGGCTTAACCCAAATAATCTAAAAAACTTTCGAGGCAAACTTGTTCCGTTTGTGCAACCTGGCGGTCCTGAAGGCGACTGTTTGATTTGGCAGCGGCAAAAGCATGGCAATCCTGCTCAAATGGCTGCGAGTCAAGTTTACGCAAAATGTCACTGGTATGGAAAGAATGAACGAGTCCACAGAGTTGTTGCCTCTGTGATGTTTAACATTCCTTTGGAAGAACTTTTGGTAGTGGATCACTTATGTGAAGTGAAATCGTGTGTAAACCCCGACCATTTGCATCCCTGCACCTTGTCTGAGAACACCGCTGGACGTATAAAAACGAAACGGTTGGAAACTAAAATCGTTCACCTTGAAGAAGAGGTCAAACGATTGACAGTCCTCTTAACTAAGAAGGTCAGCTAATCGACCTAGAGGGAAAAGAATTTTAGTGTCCCACCCCTTTGCAAGAATAAATCAATGAAGTATCCAACACTTCTATTTATGTATTTCTATAATGGGGTACCACCCCTCAAAGGGTGGTACCCCCCAAAATGAACCGTGGGTCGCCTTTGTCTCTCTCCCTGCGAGGGCGACCCACTTGGGGAGAAAATGATTGAAATCAGATTACGTCAGAGCTGGATTAACACATTCTTGAGTTGTCCTGAAAAGGCAAGACAAGAAAGATACAAGTTAGTCAAGCAAAAAGAATCATCAGACCTTCTTCGAGGTAATGCTGTCCATGCCGCACTTGAATTTGCTGGCGGGTCACCGAGTGTTGTCGAACTAGAAGATCTACATCAGCTAGCAGAAGACTATGTGCATACTTATTCTTCAGAAGTTGAAGTTTGGCGGCACGAGTACGACAAACTTTTAGACACTGTCATGGCAAATATTTCGGTGTGGTATTCAGAGTTGTATATTCCAGGTGCAGATCGAGCGGAAGATCCATTGCTTCCAGCTGTCAGCGTAGAAGAGCCTTTCGAAAAATCTTTAGGTGTTCGAGGTAACGTAAACTTAATCCTTACGGGCACAGCTGACTGGGTTGCGGAAGATGGTGTAATCTGGGATTGGAAGAATCCAAGTCGATTCTATGTACCTTGGGAGAAAAAACGTTGGGATATCCAATCTCACGCATACTGTTATGCGTTAGACAAAACAGAATTCAAACTTTGCGTATTGGCGAATGGTGAACTGCAAATAATTAAGATCGAAAGAACAGAACAGCATCAGAATGCTTTTCTGGAATTGTGCTGGTCGATGGTTCCGACAATAATGTCGGACGCAGAAACATGGCCACAGAATTGGGAGGGCTATCATTGCTCCCCCGACTGGTGTCCCGTCTGGCAGGCGGGCAAATGCCGAGGAGAACACCTCGGAGAAAATCCCTGGTAGGGAGAAAGGTAAGAAATGACTGACACAGCGAAAGTGACAGTTAGCTTCACACAGAAAGTAAGTGAAGCTCCATATGAAACAGCGGACTATACGCTCACTATTGAGAGGACAGTCCCTGAATCGATGGGTGACGAAGGCATTCTTGCAGAAGCTTCGGGCCTATTCGAGCAAGTGCAAGCAGAGGTGCTTAAGCAATCAGGTCAGGAATGGGATTTATCTCCTGACGGGGTTGTGATGCGACGCCTGAAAAGCGGCGTTTCCAGGGCTTCAGATAATAAAGCAAGCACCCCCCAGGCGGCGGCTCCGAGTTCAGCGCCAGCTGAACCCGCGGGAGCCTTTGCCCAAGCAGCACCCGTAGCCACTTCGGCTCCTGCACCTGCAGGTCCTACATCTGGAGGCGGGCGTATTTACAAGCGCACCGAGTTCTGCGTAGGGAAGTCCTCCGAACTGCAGCAGGCAGCGTTCAATCTGTTGGCTTTCCAGCCTTCAGCTTGGGCTGACAACGCAGGCGGCACCATCAAGGTGTACGAGGTGAAGGAAACCGATGACTACTCGCCGCAAATCAGCAAGAACGGCAAAGAAATGCCGAACTTCTCTGTATCGAAAGATGCTTTGGTTCACATCGGGCTAAACACAGCTCGCGATGTGGGTATCTGGATCAAGCCAGCAGACTCCAACGTTCCGTTGAAAGTCTGGGACCAAGCAGGCGGACAAACCCAAGCCGAGGCAATTGAATGGGATTGGGAATCACGTCGAGCAGAGCTACACCAAGGGGGATAAATGACGGGCGATGGACCAGTCGCCCTCAGTTCTGAGGATGTTGATGCTCTCCTAGAGAGCGTCAACATCCCAGAAGGGGAGACTCAATACAAATTTTTTCGACCAACTGCTGCCGCAGTGGAGCGATGGGTCGAATACGCCAAGGGAAGCCACGACTGCTTCTACCTTGGCTTAACAGATATCGACCAGAAGATGAGAGGTGTATGGCCTAGTGACGTACTCGTCGTAACGGGCCGAGCACACAGCGGAAAATCAGCCGTGCTCCTGTCATCCATAGCAAGAAACCTTTTAGAAGATCCCAACTTCTATGGAGTTATCTACACTCCAGACGAACCAGAAATATTAGTGATCTCTAAACTGTATGCGCTTCTCTACCAGCGAAATCTGGCTGAAGTAGAACAAGCGCTTCGTGTACAAGACGAAGCCATTATGAATGAAATCGAAGAAGCAAAACACGGTTTCCTCGATCGAGTCAAAATCTTTCCTAGCGCCATGTCTTTCAAAGATATGTCTGATGCTATGAGAGAATGCGAAGACTATTGGCAGCAACGTCCACGTTTCGTAATGGTCGATTTCTTGGAACAACTTCCAGGCGCATCGGGATACGAAGGTGTCTCAACCGTGCTGAAGGGATTGAAAGATTGGGCAGAAACAGAGAATCTGCCTGTTGGATTAGTTCACCAGTCAGGTAAGGGCTCCACTCGGGGCACATCTAGAGGAATGGACGATGGGAAATTTAATGCCGATGAATATGCGATCTTGCAGCTCAACGTTTTCAGACGTAGAGATGATCCAAAACTTTCAGAAGCAGAACGTCGCATCCATTCGGTCACAGTTTCCCTCGATCTGTGCAAGAACAAACGTCCTCCCTGCCATGTCACACAGCCACCAATTGACTATTTCATGGACCCGCACTGTGGACTTGTGCGAGAATATTTACAGAGTGATATTCCAGAGGACGACAGATGGGTTCAATAACTGAAACCGTAGAACGGTTCGCCCAACTTCACTTTGGTGGACATTTAGCTGATGTTTCATTTCGGGTAAACCCTTTCCGAGAAGAAGACAAAACCTATGCAACCTGTGAAGACCCTACCTATACGCAAAGAATTGCTGAACACCTAGACGGTTCTGGAGAAGGGAAAACTCTTGGAGTTTACCCTCTCTGGAAAGTCAATGGAGTTTGGATGGTGAACTGGGTGGCGGTTGACCTGGACGAAGGTAAAACCTCCGACGTTCATGCAGACAACTTACAGAAGATACTTTCCGCAAAAGGAATTCCTTCCTTTAAGGAGACTTCTAAAAGTAAGGGGTATCACGTTTGGGTGTATCTTGATCAGCCCATAGCTGCCTCGATAGGTCGCAAAGCAATGATTGGGGCATGTCGAATAGTTGATGTCCCAATCAAAGAGGTTTACCCCAAGCAAACTATTCTTCCTGAAGGGAAGATAGGGAACTGTCTACGACTTCCTTACCCTCATAGTAGGTCTACGGGAAGACATGAAGTGTATGTTCCAGACGTTAGCCCTCCAACGTTCTACGACGCAGAATCATTCGTGGAAGCTGCCTGGGATAACCGAGTATCTCTACCTGTGTTCAGGGAACTCGTTCGGTTATACGACGCAACAGAACCTAAAGCCCCTCAGTACTCTGGGGGCGATAGGAACGATGGAGAGTTCTATGGAACAGCTAGGAAAATCTGGGACCAAACTACTTTTGAAGACAGATCAGCTGCGATGTTCGCCTTTGCTGGGAGCCTATTGTGGCAAGGCTACTCAATAGATGCCACAATTGATTGGGTGAGGAAGCTTGATGATCGTTTAGGTAAGTACGTTGACCGTGCCGAACGTGAAAAGTACTTACGAGATCTAGTGGAATCAGCGTCAACTCGAGTGGAACCCCGTGAAAAAACTTAGCTATAAGTTCACTGTCCCTGGCCGACCGAAAGTGAAAGGGCGTCCCCGTTTCTCCAAGAAAGGGTACGCCTACACTTCGGAAAGCACTCGAGCTTACGAAAAAGCTGTTGCGGAAGCCTACGACGGGCCAAAATTTGAAGGCCCAATCAAGGTAAGCGTAGTACTAAACGATAAACGAGCCCACATAACAATCACTGAGATGGATCGGGAGAAAAGCAAACTCCGAGGAGATACTACTAACTACCTTAAAGCCATCGAAGACGGATTGAACGGAATCGCATACGATGATGATATCCAGATTCACGAAATCGTAGGCAAAAAAACATGACTGTTACAGCTCCACGAGCATTTTCAGATAAACCGTTTGTAGAACGGTTTGAGTCAATGGGCGATGAAGCTGAAGGAATGTTCGAACATTTCAATGAAAACTGGGCACGCTTAGGTCACAACAGGCCAAAGAAACCAAACGGGGATGATTTCAGGTTACATAAACTTGCGTTGTCGTTACGTTACATGCCTGACTACATGCAAGAAATCCCAACTCGACTTGTCGAAGTTCAAGGTATTGCCAGCAGACCCCTGAAAATAAAGATTGAGAAAATCGCTGCCCTCGAACAATGGAACAACTTGGGAACACCAGTATGGTTTTGGGTGTGGTCAACCACACGCCAAACCTATGCTGAACTTCCTTGGCCTGAAATGATGAAACTAATCAACAAAGAAGATGTTCAGTTCGGGAAATACCCTGAAGGGAAAGCTTACATATCGATAAGCTCTAAACTTCTTCCTTGGGTCAGTGGATGACGAAGACCAGGGGGAATGGGTAGAACAACTATTTGAAACTCTGAAAGGTTTCAAATTCCCTTCCTTAAAACCTCAACGTCCGTGGGTTGAAGTAGTAACAAAGAGATCCCAGACGAGAGGCTTAAATTTCGAGGGAGCCACTCGCGCTCTCTACGGTGACCACGTTCACCATGCATGGCATAAACCGATTCCAGAAAATATTTATGAAGCAACGATGTCAGCTGCGCCCAACCAAACGATCCCTTTGTCTTACGAAGAAAGGGAATCTCGCAGAGAAGACCTAATAATAGCGGTACAAGAAGTATTTCTATCTCTAACTGATGACGAGCAATGGTTGTATCAGATGTTGGTCGACTGGGGTTTAACCCTAAGATCATTAGCCCAACTAAGCGGCATCCCTAAAACTAGTTTGGCGCGAATCCGCGACGAACTAGCACACAAGTTAAGAGATGGGTTACTCGAACAAAAAGTAGTTCAAGAGTACCTATCTAAGTCAAACCCTCATCATGAGAGTTAACGCAAGCTTGCAAGAAATCGCTAAGTCCCTGCAACCAGTGCAGCATTGCGCCCAAAGCGACGATGTTGCCATCTCTGGCTTCATCCCAAGCGTTCAAAACCGATTCAAGCTCGTTAGGGTCAAAAACGAAAAGAACAGCAAGATCTTCGCCCACCCATTGAGCATGTGTCCCGTCCTGAATGTCGAGTAAGCCGAGGGAATCCTTAATCGATTCTTCAACTTCATCTTCAAGGGCAAGACCCTGAGCTGCCATAAAGTCAGCCCAGTCTTCTTCAAACGCTTCTTCTTCCACGGCTACCTGCCAAGACGCGCCTTCGCTAACGTCTTGAGAGCAGCAATAGCAGCTGCAGCAAACGCTGTAGCTGCCGCTTTAAGACTTGACACATCAGTAACAACCACTACAGCTAGAGCTGCTTCAACGCCTGTCCAGACGGATCTTTCAATCCAGTCTGACCAAGAGAATTTTGTTTTAACTGTTCCTTCAGTCACTTCTTGCCTTTCTAGTACTTAACTGGCCGTCGCGCACGTTTACGGCTTTTCTTTGGTTTTGAATATGCCGCTTTCTTGGGTGGTTTTTTCATTTACCGAGCGGTCGTCCACCATGCGCCTGATTGCCAAGTGGAGAGGATCGCAAATAAGCAGCATCACTTTTTGCTTTAGCAGCCATGTCAGCCATATTGTCAACCGACGATGAATCGTATGGTTGTTCATCTGCATTGCCGAAAGTGTCGCCAAACGACCCGTACCCTTTTCCTTTAGCCATTCTGGTACCTCCTATAGAGAGCTATCCGTGGCCCAGCTAGCTAAACAACACATCCCATGTATTGCCACCAACTATGCCATCAACTTTGAGAAACGAAGCGTACCTAACCTGGAATAATTTCACCGCTCTTTTAGTGTTATACCCGTAGATACCGTCTATCCCCCCAGGCTCAAAGCCAAGATCTTTTAATCTTTGCTGAACGGCCCTCACGGCCTCCCCACGGCTCCTCTTACGCTTCGAAAGGGGGCTAGCTAGGACGACGTTCTTTAAGCCCTCCAGATGAGCGCTCACGCCGTCCCAGTCAACTTTAGCTGGATCTTCAACTCTCTCAGGCATTCCAGACTTCAACCAGCTATACAACCAGTTCCCTGGACAAGTAGAATTGCCCACATCTCGATGCCCTTTAACCCACAATTTGTTGTCATAACGATGCTGAATATCAGCAATAAGCCACTTAATAGACTTCAAAGCAGCTTCAGGGACCTCTACATCCCCCCAGCCCGTGAAACAAATCGACTCAGTACGAGAATTCCAACCCTTAGTAGCACCAGAAACGACACTAGGACCTCTCCCCGCATAGATAACTCCCTCTTCGTCAACTAACCAGTTGTAAGCAATAGCATTCCAACCTCGAGAATCCATGTGGAAACGCTCATACGCTTTAACAGCTGTCACGCCCTTAGGGGCGTTCTTTACACCACTGTGATGCAAGACAATGCCGACAACACGCCACTTCTTCAAAGGCGTCAGTTTTCTTTTCGGCGGCCGTGCTTCCCACCCAGCTCTAGAAATAATTGTAGGAGACATATACAAACCTTACTCCGATCCCACGCCTTCGATGTCTCTAAAGTCCTGAATGTCTTTAGAGAACTCTTCTCGCATCTGATACAACTTGCTTCTTTGAGAAGCAGGATCATTAGTTCGCAACCCAAGCCCTAGGAACGTTGAGAAGAACGTCGTCAACCAACGATCCTGTTTATCTTTTTCTGAAGGCAACACCCTCCGAGATCTACCCAACACAGGCATAAACTGTTCAACCGCATAAGCGTAAGTATCTTTCATCGCCCACTGACCTTTGGAATTCTTTTTAGCTAAACCCAAAGAACCCAAAACAGGCATAGCAAAATTCCAGGTCGCTGGAACCTCTCCGTATCTCCCTGTCATCTTGATATCCGCAAATGTTTTCTTCAACGCCCACATCTCAATAGGCAACTTATAGAACGGCATAACGTTCTCTACCACCGCTCGAGGAGGAACAGTAGCGCTAGGGAAATCTTTCAAATACTTAGACAAATCCTTAAACGGAAGATCAGGAAGCGCATACATTCGATAGCCACCCGACGTGAATGGCAACCGAACGCCCATGTTCTCTCCAAAGTAATCAGGGACGAGCCCCTCCACTGGAGAGTGTATTTCCATTTCACCTTTAACTTGACTAATCCGATTCCAAGCAGCAGGGTTCTTGCCGATAGATTCAACGAGCACAGGCAGAATGTTTTTCTGCCAAGTCCAGAACGGCACAAACTGCTTGATTGCGACATCACCTTTAGTTAAGTCTGAATAATCGAAATGATATTTCCTGACCTTGAACCAAGCATCATCAAGACTTGAACCAGTCATCATTGCATGGTGAGCCAAAGCACCACGCATCATAAACTCAGCGTCCGTGTTCACAGAACGCACAAACGCAAATGGCTTAAACTCTGCTCGAAGGGGATTCCAAGACCCCCCAACCGTGCGGCCACGGAAACCGCGACCTGACCCAAACCCAGCGGAGTCCACTGCAGAAGCAACTTCGGACGCAGCTTGCCCACCCTCGCCCAAACCAGCCTCAAACCATTCCTTAAACATTCTCATCTCGTGATTACTGACAGATTCTTTCAAACCTCTCAGCTTCATAGATTTTCCTGAATTAATGATTTCATCTAGCGCAGCGACTTCGTCAATGCTCCGTTCGTCAGCAACCTTGCGGACCTGACGACGGATCTCACTAACTCTTCGATGGTAAGACATGGGGACGCCGTTGATTTGGTTGTTAACCCACATGCCACCGTACATATTTCTTAAAATGAAACCAGGTGTGCTAACAGCTTGAGCTTTCCACCAGTTCACAAAGCTTGCGTACTTGCGGCCAAACAGCCGCATCGCTTGAACATCTTGAGTTTTTGCTGCTGCCTGCATGGCATCAATAAATAACTCCAACGACTCGTTATCAACAGAACCTGGAAGTGACAAACCGCTCAACAGGTTTCTAGTTTTGCTACTGATGTTGGGTCGATTCAAAGATCGCCCTAACTCAGTCATGTTCAACAAATAATCGTTGACAGCATCATCGAAGTAGAAACCAACTGACTTCAAACCTCGTGAACTGCGATCAGCGTTCAACAAGTTAATCGCATCGAGCTGCGTTTCCGAAGCTTCCAAGCCTCGGGCTAAACCGCCAGGTGCAACAATGGCATCAATGTCTGCCATCCCCTCAAGAATGATTCGTTGCTGCTCAATGATATCGAACTGCAATTCCATGATTTCTTGAGCAGTAGCAGTTTGCTTTGCTGTGATAGTTCCAAGCTTTGACTGAATCTCAGCTTGCAAAGGCAACAACTGATCGCTTTCCAGCTGCTCAAGCTGGGCTTTCAGAAGAGCTTCCTGTTCCAAAAGCTCCTCATACTTCAATCGAGCCTTAGACTTGTTGATAGCGTTTGGCGAACCAAGACCTTTAGCTATCTGCTCTTCCATCGCCGCACGCTTGGCAGCCAACTCAGCGAGTTTCGCATCAAACTCGGCTCTAATCTTCGGAGTTACCTCACCCGCAGCATCCATAAACTGACTGATCTTAGTTTTTGCAGCGTACCCAACTTCCAACTCAAGACGCTTCAACTTTCCAACTTCGTCAATGTAATGACGGAACAATGGATCGCTATCCAAAAGCTCTTTCCACTGCACACCAAACATATCCAACTGCTCAACAGTGTGGACATCTGCAAGTTGAGCTAAAGCTTCAGCGGCTTGTGCAGTCGGATCATTATCTAATACGTTGCGAACAAGACGTTGATTGGTTTCCCTCAACCCCTCTTCCAACATGCGTAACTGCTCATCGAGGGAATTCAACGCTGCTTGCACATCACCAAACACCGCAGGATCACCTGACTGAGCAATAACTGCTTTCAACGTCGCCTGCAAACGACGAACATCACTAATCTCAGAACCTAAAACATGAACCCGTTCGGAAGCCTCTTCCAAAGCAGAAGTGGCAGCCTCACGATTCTTTAACGCTTTCTTCAACGCAGGAGTAGGAGTCTTCAACTCCATACCCTTCAACAACTCTCTCGCAGCTGCACTCAGATTCGCAGCATTACCTGTTTCCAAAGCCGCAACAGCTTCCGCAACATCATCCACTGCTCCTTGTATTTCCGACATCTGTTCTATAACGCCAGCTTCTTCAACCTGACGAGAAACCTGAGACTTAACAGTCCCACCCCCAGTTTGCAATCTCGGAAAATCAGTCTCCCCTAACTGCTCAGTCATCTCAGCAGCAGAACCCCTCAAACCAAACTCGGCAGGAGTTTTCGTATAATTCTCAACATCTGCCGCATAACGAGTAGCTTGCCGACGAGCATCGTCAAGCTTGTCCCCAGTACGTTGCTGGGCTCGTTGAGCCCGATGAATCGTATCCCAAACACCCTCACCCATTCGACGCTGAATGCGACCATTAACACCCTGGATGACAACACCAGCGTCACGCATCCCGTCAACAACAGCTTGAGAACGAATATGTTTCGTCATCGTCCCCATATAACGAGCTATGCCAGCTCGAGCGTCGTCACTAAAGAAAGCTTTCCACCCATCGTCCCCCATAGCTTCCTTACCCATATTTTCCATTTGGGTAAGGACACTTCCACCTTCTTCAACGTTACGCAAAGGACCACCAAAATAGCGATTAGAAACTTTTCTGCCGTTATCTAACGTGATCTCCACGCCTTCATCCAACGCAACCTCAAACGCTTCATCGATGTTATCGCCTTGCTGCAAACCCAAAGAATCAACAATATTTCGATCAGTTATTTCCCCTGTCTCCCTCAACCGCCGCATCCCAGCAGGAGTCGCATACTTCCGTGCCTTCAGAGAACTACCAGCAAGCCCCTCAGCCCCCGCAAAGTCGAACACATCATCTGTAGAGTTCACATAACGAGAACCCTCAGCATTCAAATATCGGGCAACGTAATACTCATCCTTAATCAAAGGAAGCTGAGACAACGACAACTCCGTGTTGAAAGCTTCCCCAGCGTCCTGCCACCACTTCTGAGCATCAGCATGAACCGCAGCCCAAGCCTCATCATCAACAAACCTCGGATCAATAGCCCCAAGGAAAGCAGTATCAGCGGGCTCTTCCGCAGCTCTCATCAACACATCAAAATCGATGCCCTCTTTAGAAGCCTTTTTAGAAAGAGAACGTAACCCCATCATGCGCTGATTCTCCCAACGCATGCTTTTAACAGTTGCTTGATTAGTAATACGAGACAAATACAATCCAGCCTCAACTGCAGCAGGATCATCGGATCTAATCATCCGATTGATCTGCGAACGGCTCGACAAAATATCTCCCAAACTTTGCCCAACCTTCGTCTTAGCCGCAGCCCCCATCATCTTCCCAGGCAAAGAAGCAACAAAAGCCACAGAAGCAGCCTTCCCCAACCCAGGAATCCGCAACAAAGGAATTTCCACTGCCATACCCGCCGCCACCTGAGCCGCTCGAGTAGACGGACTGCCAGAAGGAATCTTCGCAGCCTGCTTATTCATCTTCCTTAACTGAGCCAAACGACCCGCAATCAACTTCCGAGCCTTAGGGTTATTCAAATCAAAAAGACGTTCACCCTTAATCCAACGATAACTACCCCCAGGGCCAACATTCACCTGAGCTAACTGTTCCACACGCTTCGCATCAAGCCACTTCCCAACCTTCGAGTTAGGAGCAAGACGACGCAAAGGACGTTCAATGATTCTACGACCCAACTTCCCTGTGCCAGGAATCGTAAAACGCATCCCAGGAGAAATCCCAATATCAGCCAAGCTATCCCCAGCTGACAACACTGACCTTGTCTTCCTGACCCTGTCAGCGGCAGCTGTAAGCTCCGCAGCTTTAGAAGCATTCGTCGTTGCCTTAGCAGCACCCTGCAAAGCTTTCACAACATCGTCAGCTTTGGCAGCGCGAGCCGCAAGGCCAGCTCCAGCCATATAAGTCAAAGGATCAAGAGCAATGTCTAAACCCAAACCCACAACAAAATCTAAAGGACCTGGAAGATCAACATCCCAATCACGAAGGACTTCGCCCATCATGATGTTGTCGTTCGTCTGATTCCACCATTCCCCTACGGAGAAACTGTTATCGGAATCAAATATGTCGCCTATTTCTTTAATGCCAGAAACAATCCCAGCACGAGGCTTATCAATAAGCCGCAAGACATCCCCGAGGATAGGAACATCAAACCCATTCTTATCCTCACCAGCTTGAGAAGGCGAAGCAGCAAGATCTCCCAAAGGAAGTATCAAAGGCTCTTTCTGATTTACGAGTCCTTCAATAACAAAATCATGCGTTCTAGGTTTACGGCGTTTAGTGAACTGCCCTTGAGAAGGGTTAAACCCTAAATTAGCCATAAATTTAACCTCGAGGCATGGCGTTTTTATTTAAGATAGTTGCAATCTTTGACAACGCTTCGATCTGTTCCATTGATAAGAATTGTTCAACCCCTAGTTCGGAAGCAGACTCAGCTCCAATATCAAACAGCTGAGGAGGTTGTTGCTTATCGTCAATTTGCCCCAACCGTTTCAACAACTGGTCAACAGTCAAATTCAGTGTTTGGCCAATCGTTTCATCAGTGTAAGGAACCAAAGGCTGATCCCCAGCACTCGACGCTACATCCATAGCATCACCTAACACTGTCTCCAAAATCCCCGCCAAAGACGCAGCTTCACCCATTCCAGGTGACAGACCATACAATTCTTGACCTAACGCATCAGCAAGCTGCGCTGTCTGCGTTGCTTGCGCCCGAGCTTTCGACTCTGCCGCAGCAGCATCTTCGACACTGATCTGACGTTGCAGAACAGCATCTTCGATAGCCATCAACGAATCTTCATACTGATCCTGAGCATCGAACATAGCTTTCGCTGTCTCCGCATTTAACCGACGGACCTCAGCGTTAGCGCCCTGCAAAGCATCTGAACCCACTTTGTCCCACGCCAATTGCCCTATAACAGACAACCTATTAGCAAAATTAACTCCCGTATCAAACGTTCCCTGCAAGAACGCAGCCTCAGTAGCGCCAACAGCGTCAATCCAAGCATCAGGATTCAACCCAAGTTCAGTAGCTTTAGCTTCAGCGGCACGAACCTGATCGGCGTACAACGACTGCATGCCGCCAACAGACTTTTCATGCTGCGCCGCATAAAACGCTTCCATTGCCAAACGGTCAGCGTTGGAACGAGCATGCTGACCTTTCCAAGTCTCCATATCGGCAACAATTTCATTGCCTCGACGCGTCTGCTCGTCCTGCCAAAATTTATTGCTTCTATCAAACTTATTTTTATAATCGCCCCTACGATCCTCCGCCCAAGCATTGATAGTGCCCATCGGATCGTAACCGCCACCAGTATCGGCAGAGCCAGTTCCTTGAGAACCAGTTTCCCAAGGAACAGTTTCCCCAGTCAACGCAGCTATCTCATCAGAGATACCCATACGGGCAGCCCAATCAAGAATAGAAGCATCCATTGGCTGATTCGTTGGAGGACCACCACCAGCTACATAGCCAGGAGCCTCCCAAGGAGCCCAACCAGGCTGATTTCGATCCATAGCTTGCCGTTCGAGCATCCGAAGCATTTCAGCTTCAGATGCACGAGCATTGCGGGCTTGTAAACCTTCTTGGAAAGACAACCCTTTGAGATTTCTTTCAGCGTCACCAGACATAGCTGACTGTCTGGCATTCGCAATATCTTGCAAACGCGCATCTTCTTCGGCACGATCAGCTTTCATCTTCGTGCTATGCAAAGATTCAGGAGCCCACTCGCCCCCAATGAATCTGCCTATGTAAGGAGCAGCTTCCCCCAACGCAACCAAAGGAGCAGTCAAAGGATTAGTTGATAAACCTTTACCAACACCACCTGACCACTCGTCCCACCAGTCACCAAGAAAGCCACCCACTTCAAACTCCTCTAATATTCGCAGAAGTTGCTACAGAGTTTAAGAAACTCTTCAAAGCATCTCGATCGACAAATCTCTGAGTATCTTGTTCTGCTCCCAACCCTTGCTGGAGCAACAAATCTTGTAACCTTCGGCTTGTTTGGTTCGTCCAATCACCACGACTGCGTAACGCTTCGGCAAGGAATTCGCCCATACCAGTGTCACGAACACCACTGTTCGTCATACCCCTACGCTGCATAGCATCGTCTATCGCAGCAATACCTTTATCTTCGGCCCTGTCGATACGACCCAAGCCACGCACATAATCTTGAGTAGTGCGCTCACCCATTAACCCAAGCTTTGCCAGCAAATCCATCAGCTGTAAACGTTTATCAAACGCTGCACCAGTACCAAACGATTTGGTACCTGGAAGCTCACCTATCGGAACAAACTCAGGAACATTATTGTTCTCTTGAACAACACCCGAATTGGAATTCAAATCCAATTCCTTAGAAGTATTACTATTCGGAGCCATATTCGATGCAGCTGTCGCCAAAGCCTGAGCTGGCGAACCCGTCAAAGAATTAATCGCATCATTCAAACTTTGACCCGCAGCAGAAGACTTGTTAGACCAATCTCTTTGCTTCGAGTCCAACAAAAACTGTAAAGGATTCTTAGTTGCCCCCGCAATACCCTGATTGAGATAATCGGCATAACGAGAAGACTGATTAGACCAATCTCTTTGCTCCGCAAGAAGATTGGAATAAGATTGCGGAGGATCAAAACTATCCAAAGTATTGCCAATGCCTTGATTCAACGCATTGGCAGCAGCTGAAGATTGATTGCCCTTAGCCACTTTGTCATTATGTAACCCATCAGCAATATTCTTTTGGGTATTCCAAGTGTTGTATTCCGATTGAAAGTCAGGTTGTTCAGCCCCTGTAATTGCTTTTTGACGCGAAGGGTTACTCATCGTCATCGTCACAGGCTTTACCTTATTTTTTGCCTTAGTACGGTTTGTCATATAAGGCTCAATTACAGAGTAAGACATTTAAGCTCCTATATTTATTCCTCAGTCGTCCCACAACAACAATCACAAGTACAAGTAGCGTCCTCGAGCTGGGCAATGTGAACTCGCATCAAAGCGATTTCCCATTCCAGCTTCCCACGCTCACTTAAAGAAGCGATAACTTCTTCGATACCTACGTCAGCGCTCATACGGCTGGCTCTGGAACTGGTTGCACCTCTTCAGGTGCAGCCCCAACCAAAGCATCAATCTCTGCTTCGTCTAACCCGAGATCAGCTAGTTTCTGGCGACCAGAAAGTGCTTTCTCTCGCTCCGCAGTTCGACTAGCGAACTCAGCATCAACAAGT